>JAEEGH010005908.1_pt1 | contig 30362 bp, 20 predicted proteins | sample 9134181 | NCBI WGS metagenome assembly JAEEGH01 (sample SAMN16246544, study PRJNA631951) | gut metagenome | biome: gut microbiome; feature: rumen; material: DP-attached | host: Bos | place: Iran: Karaj | collected 2018-10
AAATTCTCCACAAGCGGAACGACGCGGGCCTTATCCAGGCTCTCCGCCACAAGCCCAAAAGTCCCATATTCCAGGCATATATCTACACCGGGCTCCAGGAAAAAGACAACCTGGAAATGGACGAAGCCCTCAAGAAGTTCAACAGCACTAACGGAAGCTTCTTCTCGCTCGAGCGCCTGAACCTCGACCATATCTGGCAGCACCCGCACAAGATTAAGTACCGGCACGCCATCAAGCGCCTTGTCGATGTCACCTGCTCGAGTCTAGCCCTGGTAGTCCTTTCCCCCATTCTCCTGTTCTGTGCCGCAGCAGTCAAGATTAGCGACCACAAGGGGCCGGTCATTTTCAAGCAGACCCGCGTGGGGCGTAACGGCAAACTGTTTACCATGTACAAGTTCCGAAGCATGTACGTGGATGCAGAAGAGCGCAAAAAGGAACTGATGGCCCAGAACGAGACTGGCGGCAAGACGTTCAAGATGAAGAACGACCCGCGCATTTACCCGTTCGGGCACGTGCTGCGCAAGTTCAGCCTCGACGAACTCCCGCAGCTCATCAACATTATCAAGGGCGACATGTCTATCGTGGGTCCGCGCCCGCCGATTCCTTCCGAGGTGGCGGAATACGAACCCTGGCACCGCATGCGCCTGTCCGTGACCCCTGGACTCACCTGTATTTGGCAGGTAAGCGGTCGAAGCAACATCTCGTTCGAAGGGCAGATGCGACTCGACAACGACTACATCCGTCGCGACGGCAAGCTCGGAGACGATTTCAAGCTTATCCTCAAGACGTTCAAGGTCGTGTTCAAGGGCGAAGGAGCTTACTAAGTGTGAAATGTGTAATGTGAAATTATTGAATCTCATTACACATCACTCACTCCACATTACACATTTCTTTGGGTTGGTTAATTGGGTACAAAGGATGTGAATATGAATAGGAAAATCATTACAACCGCCCTGGTGGCAACATCAATAGCTGCCGCAGCAACCATCACGGTGGATCCCGCCAGCACGGCACAAAAGATTGTCGGATTTGGTGCGGGCGCAGCCTACTACCAAAGCTGGATTACCGCCATGAGTTCTTCGATGCAGAAGGACTTCTACGACACGGCATTTAACGGACTCAACCTCTCGCTGCTCCGCATCGGCAACTGGAAGCAAGAAGACTCCAAGAGCATTGCAGACGATGCCGCCATCGTGAAGGCCGGCAAGGAGCGCCTCGGCAACCGCCTCAAGATCGAGATGTCCAGCTGGTCCGCTCCGGGCAACCTCAAACCGAGCGGCAGCGTGAACGGAAGCGATAACGGGCAGAAGCATTCCAAAAGCGAAAACACGCTCAAGACTTCGAGCAGCGACCCGTACGGCAAGTTCGTCTACAGCGAATTCGCCGGCTGGTGGAAAAAGAGCCTGCAGGCATACGCCGCCGCGGGCATCACTCCGGACTACATCAGCCTGCAGAATGAACCCGACATGGAAGCCGAATACGAGGAAACTCTGTTCGACCCCACCGAAGGCGAAATAGCCGGTTACAAGCAGGCACTCCAGGCCGTACGCGATTCCATCAGCACGCTTGCGAACCCGCCGAAGATTATCGGCCCCGAACCGCTCGGCATCGGCTACAGCAACTTCGAAAAGTACGCGAAGGCGCTCGACGACAAGAACCTCGACGGTTACGCCTACCACCTGTACCATGCGGGTGACGGCAACGACAACTCCGGAACCAACTACCTGAACCCGGAGAACTTCCGCAAGGCGATGACCGCTATCGGCAAGAACTATGGCAGCGACAACAAGCCTATCATCATGACGGAATTCTGCACTATGGAAAACGCCGTGCGCGAGCAGGACATGCTCGGCCTCGCCCATATTATGCAGGTCGGCTTTACGAGCGGCAAGCTGAACGCCTACATCGCCTGGGAACTCTTCTGGGGTGAACAGAACGGCCAGTTCATCGGCGTTTGCCCGGGCGAAGGCTGGAGCAGCTGCACCGAGGCTAAGCTCTACATCAACCCCGAATACCACGCCATGCGCCACTACTCGAAGTTCGTGAACCCGGGCTGGCGCGTCGTGAGCAGCACCGCCGACGGTAGCGACATCTATGCAGTCGCCTTCCGTAGCGCCGACTGCGATTCCATCTCCGTCATCGCCATCAACAAGGGTTCCGCACAGAACCTGAACTTCTCCGTGAACGGCTACAACCCGGTTTACGCCGTGCAGTCTACCGAAAGCGGCGAAAAGAGCAAGACCGTCACCGCAGGCGCCATCATCGACGCCCCGGCAAAGTCCATCACCACGGTCGTATTCACCACGAGCAACACGGCAGCGCTCCAGTGCGAAGACTCCCCCATCGACGACCCGTACATTGACCCCAACCAGAACTTCGGTGATTCTCTCGTGATTGTGGACTACGCAAACGAAACTTCCGCAGCGGGATGGAAGAGCGACGAGACCCTCGGCAAGGTCACCTTCGAGACGACCGCGCTCGACGGAATTTCCAAGTACGTGAAGGTTCCGCTCGCAGGCTGCGCGCAGGATGACTGCGGCTACCAGCACGCCCTCTTCACCATTCCCGATGCAGCAGCAGTGAAGGAACCGCTTACCAAGTGCACGGACCTCGTGTTCACCATGCGTAGCATCGACGCCGAAGACGCCTCCGTGAACATCGGCGGCGCGGGCGGCAGCACCTGGAGCAACTACCAGTACGGCAACTCTGCCCCCGCGGGCTCCTGGGCCGAAGTATCCGTCCCGCTCGCAAACGAAATCGACTCGACCGGAGCCCCCTTCGGCTCCACGCAGCTTTCGTTCAACAGCGACAACGCCGGCATCTACATCGCTAAGATTGTGGCTACCGGATGCGGCGGCAGTTCCGCCATCAAGGGCATGCGCACGAACTTCGCCGCAAACGACCTGAACAAGGAAGCGAAGGTGTTCGACCTGAACGGCAACCTCCTCTGGACAGGCATCAAGAGCCAGGCCCTCAATGCCGACGGCACGCTCCGCCTCGACCTCAAGAAGGGCATGTATATCGTGAAGACGAAGGCCACGACCGTAAAAATCGTGAGAAAGTAGAAGCAGCAAGCCTGTAGTTTAACCCCCACCCAGCATTTCATAAAAGCCCATAGTGACTAACAGTCGCATGGGCTTTTATAGTTCCAGTTTTTTTTTACACACCCCAGCAACAAGCATCTCGAACTCAAGCACACTCCGTTTTTTTTGCGTAGAGCGGCGTTTCGCAAAGCGAACACTGGAACGAAGTGATTGTGTGAGCGTGCAAAGCGTCGCTTGTAGCAAACATTATAAATACGAAAACACCGGCTTAAAAGCCGGTGTTTTTGATGCATCAGTGACGCAATTACCCTTCGGCAAGGGCTTCCTTGAATTCGTCGACGATGGCGATGTACTCGTCAATCTTGTCTTCCTTGGAATCCAGGAACGAGAGAATCTGGTCCAGGTGTTCCTTCTGGAACACGGCCTTGAGCTGGCGGCTCGCATGGCCCTTGTAGCCCCATTCCTTCAGAATTTCGTCGGTCACGAGGAAGGAATCGTCCATCGAGACGAAATGCATCGGGCCGTAGACTGCCCAGTTGTGTTCCATCTGCATGCATTCCGGTTCCTGAAGTTCCGGGTTAGACATGAAGCGCTGAATATGGCGGGTACGCACGTCCTTGATCTTGTCGATGCGCATGTAACCCATAATGAGGTACTTGTTGCGCTTTTCGGAATCGCTAAGGCCTTCGTAGCGGGTGCCGAAAAGGATGTAGCGGCTCTTGGCACGCACAATGGCGTTGATGTTCTTCACATTGTAGCAGCTCATGAGGCCATAAGTGCTGGTTTCGTAGTTCGGCTCGTAAAGAAAACCCTTTTCATTTTCGTTGAGCTGGTCGCGCACCGGCATTTCGGACTGACGGCTGGTTTCCACGTAAAGCAGGCTTCCGGCGGCATTGCCACGGTAGTCCTGCCAACCTTCGAGATTGATCTGTGTCTTCGGCATTTTACTACTCACTATGATAAAAAAAACACAAGCGGACCTAAATAGGTTCGTTAGTTACATTTGCAATGTACATTTTTATAAGTTACAGGACTACTGATTCTGCCGAAATTCTGTCAATTCCGAACAAAAACGCCCCTTTTTCGAAAAATTCGGCAGTATCCGAGGTCAAATACGTCGTTTTTCCGCCCTTCGTGAGTCTGGATTCCATCTCCGGGTGGCGCCTGAGGTAGTCTAGCGTCTTGCCCGCGACGATATCGCCCTGGAAAACGAGCCGAACCTGCGGTGGCAGTGCGGCGCGAATTTCTCGTTCCAAAAGCGGGTAGTGCGTGCAGGCCAAAAGCACCGTATCGATTTCAGGGTCCTGTGCCAGCAGGGCGTCGACATCCTTCTTCACGAAGAATGCCGCCCCCTCGGTACCTGCCTCCCCGCATTCCACCAGCGGCACCCACATGGGGCAGGCATGCTGTGTCACCTTCATGTCCGGGAAGAAGTGGCTTATCTCTATCCCGTAACTGTTCGAAGAAACCGTACCCGCGGTAGCAAAAATCCCGATATGGCCCGTCTTGCTGAACTTGCCAATTTCTTCGGTCGTGGGCCTGATAATGCCCAGCACCCGCCTGTCCGGGAACTCGAACGGCAGCACCTGCTGCTGGATGCTCCGGAGCGCCCGCGCCGACGCCGTATTGCAGGCAAGTATCACCAGCGGGCAACCGCGGGCAAACAGCGTGCGGACCGATTCCAGCGTATAGCGGTAAATCGTCTCGAAACTGCGCGACCCGTAAGGCGCCCGCGCGTTATCGCCCAGGTAAAGAAAGTCATAATCCGGCAAGGCCTTCTTCAGGTCGCGGAGTATGGTAAGCCCGCCAAATCCCGAATCGAAAACGCCTATCATACCGCCGCTTCCATCCGTTCACGAACAATGCGCATCAAGTCCTTGCGGGCATCAAGTTTCGCGTTTTCGGCAAGCATCGCCTTCACGTCGAGCGGCTCGAGCACCTTCACCGAAACCTTCTTGCGCTTTGCATCCTTACGGTGTTCCCACGCAAATCCGGAGCCCTTGATAAACACAGGCAAAATCGTCGCTTCCGCCTCGAGCGCGAGCCTAAAACCGCCGCTCTTGAACGGCACCATGTTTTCGTCCTTGCCACGAGTTCCTTCGGGGAATATAAAGAGCCTCGGAGCGCGACCGTGAGCCATAGCCTCGCGGATAAGCGCAGCACCGCCACCCTTCTCGCGGTTCACGAACACGCAGCCGATTTCCTTCATCCAGAAGTTGAGGAAGGGAATCATGTGCAGTTCCGTCTTCGCGATAAACCCGATAGTGCGTTCAATTGCGAGGAAGATAATCGGGATATCCGCATACGAATTGTGGTTCCCCATCACAAAGACAGGGCGGGTCCAGTCCACCTTCGAAAGGATTGCCTGGTCCTCGATGGAAAGGTCAATGCGGAGCACCTTCATGCAGAACCTGCCGAAGCTCTGGATTTTCTTGTCTATCCAGAGGCCAATCTGACCCCGATGGGCAATGCGCACGAACGGCAGAGCCAGAATGTGGATAAACATGTACGAAAGCACCACAACGACAACGTATATTTTGAACAAAATAACAGGCATTTTCAATTCCGGAATAAGGGTGTCTTTTCGGGGCAGGAACCGGGACTTTCTGTAGTTACGGAGTCTGCCCTTCCAAAACCGCTGTTTGCAATATAACAAAATCAGGTATGCTTCGGCACGGGTAACGCCCACATAATAGAGCCTGCGTTCTTCGTCCAACTGCTTTTTGCGCTGTTTTGCACTGCCAGTACATTCCCCCGGAGTAAGCCCTTCGGCAATGCCCGCGTAGAACACCACGGCGTACTGCAAACCCTTGGATGCATGAACTGTCTCTATATGGATACCGTCTTCCACCTCCTCCCCATCGCTGGTTTCGTCCCCCGCCACCGGGAGTTCCGCATCGCGCAGAACTTCCTCGTAATAGGCACGCTGGCGGTTATAACGCACGAGAATCGCGAAGTTTTTCCAAGCGAGATCGTACGCTTCACGCAGTTCCTTGATTTTGCAGATAATCTTCATCATTTCCTCGATGGGGTTTTCCGACACCCACACCTCGGGTTCACGGTTTTCCCTGAACAGCGGGTTTCCGCCCGAGCCGTTCGGGTTGCCCGCGCGCAAGACCTTCCGCAGCCGGAGAGGCTTGTTCTCGAATATCGCGTTAGCGAGGTGCAATATGTTCGAGGTCGAGCGGTAGTTCCACTCCAGGCGAATCAAGGTACTCTCCTTGAAGTCGTCGCAGAAGCGATTGATGTTCCCGATATCCGCACCGCGGAACCCGTATATCGCCTGGTCGTCGTCGCCCACCACGAACAGGCTTTTCCTGTTACCCAGGAGCGCCTTCACCATGCGGTACTGCGAGGGGTTTATGTCCTGGTATTCGTCGACAAGGATTTCTGTCCACTGCCTGTGGAAATATGCACGGGCCTCTTCATGATTTTCAAGCAGGCGAATCGCAAGGTAAATGAGGTCCTCGAATACGACCTGCCCGGTTTCGAGTACGGAGGCGCGCAGTTTGTCGAGCCTAGAACTGAGCGACGACGGGAACGCATCGTCAAAGAGGCGTTCGCGGTCGAGTTCCTTCGCCGGGATTTTCTGCCGCACCAGGTTTTCCACAAAGTCTTCCGCGGGGCTATCCTGCGGTACGGGAGGTTTCTTAAGCCCCACCATCTCGTAGGCGAACTTGCCCCCGATGTTTTGCTTGAGCATGTAGAGAGCAAGCGAATGGAACGTACACAGCCGTACAGGCGCCCCCGGGAAAAGTTTCTGCACGCGTTCCCGCATTTCAGACGCAGCCTTTGCGGTAAACGTGAGCGCGAGGATGTTTTCCGGATTCACGCCCATCGCAATGCGGTACTGGATTCGCTTGGTAAGCACGGAAGTCTTGCCCGAGCCCGCCCCCGCAAGTATCAAAAGCTGTGCATTTTTTTCGTGGTCGTGCAATACGGCCGCGCGCTGGTCTGCATTCAGGCCACGCAAGATGCCTTCGGCATCCATAATTACCTCGATGGATTGGGTGCTATTTCCCCTGCACCCTACCTAAATCAAATCAGGATTGTTTGTCCTGACAGCCTGCACTATTCGCGTTTCCTCCCAACAGGAACACGAACGCGCCAAATAAACTCAAGACCAGGCTCACGAAATATGCGAGCAACTGGATGACAACCGATTCAAGACTCGCCACCCCGGCACGGGCAAACAGGGACTGCGCCAGGAGTTCACGCGGGCCGAACCCGCCAATCGATATCGGGAGAGCGCTCACGATGGCAACCAGCGGAATGTAGTAGAAATACCACGAAACCGAAAGTTCCACGCCCACGGCGATACCGCAAAAGAAATGCACCAGAATGCGAAGCGACTGCGTCGCAAAAGACAACGCCGAAATCTGCGCCCAAAGCTTTACCGAACGGAAATGCCGGAACCTCTCGAACATGCGCACCAGCCTCTCGCCCACGCTCTTGGGCAAAAAGCGCGACATGAGGTTGGTCGCAATGCGCCCGAGCCGCTTGCTGCAAAGGCCCGCAAACATGGCGCAGAACCCAAGGAAAATCCAGATGGACGGCCACACGAAGGCTCGTTGCGCATCGTCGTGCACAAAGAACAGCGCCCCCATCGCAAGCGCGAACAACGTCACAAAGAACAAACCGAACAACCTATCAAAGAATGTCGCCGTAAGGCCCGCGCCTACCGTATCTTGCCCACCCTGCATGCGGATATCGTAGACCTTCTTCACGTCGCCGCCAACATTCCCCGGCATAAAATTGTTGAAGAACAAGCCCACGTAGTAGAGCTTGAGCAGGCGGGCATAGCCCAGGTGAACGCCCTGACGTTCGAGCAAAAGTTTCCACTGCAGGCACGCCGTGAAGTTCGAAACCGCAAGGCACACCAGCGCCACCACGAACGGCAGAACGCTCTTGGCCGAGAACAACCGGTACAAGTCACCGCTGTCCCAATCCGGCGAACCGACGATGTTCCGGTACACAAAGTACGCAGGGACAAGCGTCACCGTGAGCTTGAGCGCAAAAACGAGCGCCGACTTTATTTTGGGGTTGAGCGCCATAAATTAGGGTTTGCGGCCAATGACTCCAATAGAGAGCTGCGTGTAGTGCATCACCGGAACAGACTTCAGCGCATCAAGGACAGCATCCTTCGCCTTCTGGTACGCGGTGCCGTTGAGCGGGTACTTCGGGAGTTCTACCCCGAGCTTGAACCCGAGTTCGCGAAGCATGCGGTAGAACAGGTTCGGGCGCATCCAGTCGCCGTAGGCATATTCGCACTTGAACCCGGCATCGACCATGAGCTTTTTCAACTGTCCCATGGTAAACTGCTTTTCCCAGCCGGCAAACCACTTGTCCATCGCAATCAGGATATGCTTGATGACCGTGTAGGGGTGCACCGTCTGCGGCACATCGCAAAGGCAGCACCCGCCATGTTTCAATATACGGTAGTTTTCCTTGATGAGCGGGAGCGAATCCTTGAAGTGTTCGGCCAGCCCTTGATGGAAGACCAAATCAAACGTGTTGTCCGGGAAGGGTGCCTTGAACGCATCGCCACGGACGAGTTTCAAGTTATCGTAAAGGTTTTCACGCGCACGGAGCGCATCGACAATCTTGAGGCTGTTTTCGGCAAAGTCGAGAACGTAGACATCCGCCCCCAGCTTCGCAAGTTCCGCACTGTCTCGACCCGTACCCGCACCCACCTCCAGGATTTTTAGCCCCTGGAGCTTAAAGTTCTTCTTAATAGCATTCAGCACCGACGGAGACGAGGGATACACCTTGTCCATGTCGTTTTTACGCTGCCAAAAACGGTTCCATACGGATTGATCGGGTTCTTTAATTGACATAACGGGCAAAATATACGAAAAATGATAAGAAGCAGACAATAGGATGTAAAAAAAGGAGGGGATTAGTGGCAACGCACCGTTTACAAAATTCGTGACATTTGTTACATTTTGTAACTAAATTTTAAAAATTGAGACTAAAACAAGCATTCAGCAGCCCCATGAATAGCCATTTACGCACCAAAAACCGCTTTTTTCAAAAACCCACGAAAAATTTACACTTTTGGCACGTTACTTGCTAATAAAAAAAGCGATATTTAAGGGGCAAGGAAATAAAATGCATATAGATTCCACCGATACCACACTCAAGCGTTACCTTGAAGATATTAGAAGGACCGCTCCCCTTTCCCGTGAAGAAGAGCAGATTCTTTTCCAGAAAGCTAAAGAAGGTGACAAGATAGCCCGCAAGAAACTTATCTCCGCGAACATGCGTTTCGTGCTGAAGGTCGCCATCCAGTACCGCGGCTGCCCCATTCCGCTCCCGGACCTGGTGAGCGAAGGCGCCATGGGCCTCGTGCGCGCCATCGAGTCGTTCGAACACACCCGCGGTCTCAAGTTCATCAGTTACGGCGTGTGGTGGATCAAGGCTTACATTACCCGCGCCATCAACGAGCAGGGTAACCTCATCCGCCTGCCGGCAAACCAGCACCTCCGCGTGCGCAAGGCTTTGCACGAGCAGTCCCGCGGTAAAGAGATTAACGAAGAAATTCGCGAACTCATCCAGATTGGCCAGCGCGGCGTTTCCTTCGATAGCCCGCTGAAGGCCGACTCCAAGGCGACGTACGCCGAAGTTCTGCCCGATACCGGAGCATCGAACCCGGAAGCGGATTCCGAAATCCAGAGCGTCGAAATGCTCGCCCGCGACTTGATGGAACAGTTGCCCGAACGCGAAGCGAAGGTCATCACCGGCATCTTCGGTATCAACCAGGAAGCCCCGCAGACCTTGCGTGAAGTCGGCGAATCCATGAACATCTCGCACGAGCGCGTCCGCCAGCTGCGTGACCAGGCTCTCCGCCGCATCCGCAAATACAACAGCAAGGAATTCCTCCAAGAAAAGAAGGACGCGTTTTTGGCTGCCATTAATAAATAGTTATTGGTCATTAGTCATTAGTTATTGGTTATTAGGATTTCTGGAATAAAACGTTTATAGCCCGCAGCGATGCGGGCTATTTTTTTGAGTTTAGCGGACTTCGCAGTAGTGCGCAAACGAGGGTCGCGACGGTCTGCTTGCAGGCCGGCATGACCGAGTGCAGCCACGGACGCCGTAGGCGTCCACTCCGAGCTGGGGCCCCTCCCAGCAGCAGTTTATACAAGCATTTCAAAACTTGTCTCACGGGCTTTTCTTTTTTTCATTTTACGAAAAAAAAGAAAGAGCCCCGTGAGGGGCCCTTTCCTAAGAAGGAGAAAATATTGAGCGGTTTCCGGAACCTTAATCCCATCAGGAGGGGAGCTATGATGGAAATAGATAGGATTTACCTTTCAACCATCCCAACGTTTACAAATATAACTAAAGTTCAGCGCGATTTCAAAACTTTTTTGTAAAATTATTCTTCGCGGAACACAATCTTGCACTTCGGGAGGAACCTGAACCCACCACGGCGGTGACGTTCAATTTCGAAGTACTTCTTGACGCCTTCGCTGTTGCCGTCCTTCTCGTCGGTGCCATTGATATGCGCAATCACGCGGTTCAGGCGGCTTTCGAAGTTCGGGCGGAGCGGGTCCATGCAAATCGACGGATCGCGCTTGAATTCGCGGTTTTCGTATTCTTCGCGGCCGGTCGCGGTGTATTCGCGGAGCAAGTTGCGCAGGATCCTCGCGGGCACATTGCGCATCAGGTGCTTGCGGTTCACCGAAATGGAGTCGTCGCTCTTGTAGTAAACCACTTCCACGGAATCGTTCATGGCTCCAAGCAGCTGTTCCTGGGCCTTCTGCACCGGCTTCCAGGCATCAAATTCCTGCTTCACCACAGAGCTCATCAACTTGAGGAACGGTTCCGAGGTAATCACGTTCGCCTTGAACCGCACATCGAGGATGTTGCTCGGCGTACCATAGTAGCAGCCCTTACGGAGCAGTACGGAATTCGTCTTTTCGTCACGCAGGTCTTCAAGGGCGAGTACACAGCCCACATCGCGTTCAGGCGTATTTTCCCACTCAAATCCAAGCTTGTCGAGGCACTCACCGAAGGTGGCGGTCCGACCCACAAGTTTGTTTCCAATGTAGACGTTGCCATCCTTCATTTCCGCTTCGACGCGGCCTTCAAGGGCCTCGATAAACGAAGTCTGGGTAGCCTCGTATTCCATGTATTCGTATGCAGGCGTGTTCAGGAGGAGCGGGCCTACACGGAACATGCCGAGAATCCAGCGCATGGGGTTCGAGACTAGCGCACCCGGAGTTTCAAACCGGAAGGCGAGGAACATATTCCTCATGTCGTTTTCGGTCGAATCCCTGAGAATAGAGGCGTGCGTGAGGAACGGGTAACGCTTCGGAATAGTTTCCAGGCAAAGCGCACGGACGTCCTGGGTCTGGTAGAACTGCGACACGAACGGCAGGTAGGTGCGCAACACGCTACGGGCCGGAACAGCCTCAAAATCAGCACAGCGCTTTACAATCCGCTCAATAAACTCATCCGGGTTTTCGCCACGCTCATACAGCCACGAAACGATATTATCGGCAATAAAGCGGTGCGAATTTTCATCGATAAGGGAACCTTCAAAAAACAGGTCGTTCACCAACTTGGCATCGAACCTCGGGTCACGTCGCATAAGCGTGAGCAAATCCTTCACAGAATATGAAGTCAACAGTTCAATGTGAATCAGTTGCATGAAGAAATTCGAAATCACTATTCTAACCTCGCTTTTTGTTAGACCCTCTAACCGGAATCCAATGACAATTTAACAAAAAAACAAGCACTAAATAATGGTTTTGGCTATATTTGTGCCATGAAACCCGCTGAAATACACCTTTTACCGGATGAAATAATCAATAAAATCGCTGCGGGCGAAGTTATTGAGCGTCCGGCGTCGGCTGTAAAGGAACTTATAGAGAACTCCATCGACGCAGGGGCCACCCGTATACAGGTGCAAATCGAAGAAGGCGGCAAAAAGAAGATTCTCGTTGTAGATAACGGCAAAGGCATGGGCAAGAAAGACCTTGACCTGTGCTACCTGAGGCACACGACTTCCAAACTGTATACGGCGGACGACCTGTTCCACCTGCAAACAAATGGATTCCGCGGGGAAGCCGTCGCATCGATTGCCGCCATCTCGAAAATGACCATTTCGACCTCGACCGAAGACGGCGACGGCGGAAGGCTTATACTCAAGGGCGGGCAAGTCGAAAGCGAAGAACCCTACGCCGCAGGCCATGGCACCACATTCCTTATCGAAGACCTGTTTTTCAATACGCCTGTGCGCCGAACCTTCCTCGGGAGCGAAACCTCCGAGGGAACAAAGATTCTCGATGTAATCATAAAAACATCCATCTCACACCCCGAGATACGCTTTGATTACAAGGTGGGCGAAAAGAGCGTGTTCATAGGCGTCCCCGGAGAACTGCGTTCAAGACTTGCCGAGGCAATAGGCTCCGGGATTGCAAAGAGCCTATTGCCGGTCGACTATACCGAGGCGGGCATCCATGTTACGGGATATATCTCCCCCACGACCGAAACCAAGGGGAAACGCCACCACCAGTTTTTGTTCATGCGAAACCGCCCGATTGAAAACAAAATGATAGGGAAAGCGGTCTCGCAGGCTTACGAGCCCTACGGCGCGCAGTGCAAGCCGGTAACGGTCTTGTTCCTCGACATGCCCGATACCGAATTCGACGTGAACGTCCACCCGGCAAAGCGCGAAGTGCGATTCGCGAACCAGAACCTCGTATTCCTGGTGGTGAACCACGCCATTCGCGATACGTTCCAGAAGGACTTGGAAGCAAATTCCCCGTTTATTGACCTGAGCGGAGAATTCAACACCCCAAGTACAAACAACGTAAGCGCAACCACGCCTCCCAGTTCGGCGGGCGATACACAAAATTTGCCGGACAATTCGTTCGCGCAACCCCTCTACAAGCCAGTCGCTCCGAATTACAAGCAAGGCATACAGGAGACCCGCAAGGCAACCCGCTACGATGTTTCGGATGACGTGCAGGACCTGTTCTCGCAACCCGAGGCGGGGAAAATCATTTCGCTGGAACCAAGTGAAGGGAACGTCCCGGTTCCAGAGCCGGAACCGCAACCTTGGAAGGCTCCAACCCTGTTCCAGATTGCGGACACCTACATTGCGGGCGAAGACGCGGAAGGCCTGCTGATTATAGACCAGCATGCGGCGCACTCGCGCATCTTGTACGAGAAGGCGCTCAATATTCTACAAAAGGGCGCAGACCTTGATTGCCAGGAACTGCTTTTCCCCGAACTGATTGAATTCAGCAAGATCGAAAAGCAAATCTTTGCCAGCGTCGACGAGCAATTGCGCAAGTTGGGATTCTTCGTAGAGCCCTTCGGCGGTGACACCTTCCAGATTCGAGCAATCCCGAGCGCACTCAAGCTTTCTAGAGCCGTAAAGGCGGTTCACGAGTTCTTGGACAGCTGTGCCGAAAGCGGCGACAAGGGCGATGCTTCGGTGGTACAGGATACTCTTGCGAAGGCCTGGTCCAAGACGAACGCGTACCAGGCGGGCGACAAACTCAAGCCCGAAGAAATGGCGATGCTTGTGGGTCAGTTGATGGCGACCGAGAATCCTCTGAAGTCGCCTTATGGCGCCCCCACGCTAATGCGCATCACGCTTGACGAACTCGCCAAGAAATTCAAGCATTAACGATTCTGGATTTTTCGCATCTACAAACGTTTTATCCAGGTCATCTGCGATTTCCCTGGATGTTTCGGCATTGCATTTGCCGAGGGCATCTGCAACTGCAGTGACGCTTGACTTTTTACAAGCACTCCTGCGCGTAAAGAAGAATTCAGGAACGGCACCGCGCCGCAGCAGGATATTCGGCAAGGCAAAATAATCCGTTTTCACGAAATGCTTCCCGATGAAATACGTCAACGGGTCAAGCACATCGGCAACGACGAGCGGCACACCCGAAAGTGCAAGTTCCAGCGTGGCCGAGCCCGGCATGCAGAGCGCAGCCGCATGGCGGGCGTAGAAATCAGCCCGCTCTTTTGCCCCCTGCGGGGCAACTTCAATACGCAACCATGCGGGAATATCGCCGGCTTTGGATGCGTTGACAAGCGCACGTTCAAACTGCGTTTTTAGCGAGTCACGGGATGCGGCAAGCACAAAGTTTTTTTCGGGGTGGATTGCATGGACCTGCGATGCTACTGCCATAAAGAACGGCAGATTGCGGAGAGCCTGCGACTTGCGGCTGCCGGGTAACAAGATGATGTCTTGGCTCGGGACGGCCGCGGAATTTGCCGCTGCGGCTTCGCTCGGGTGGATTGCCCGCGTGCCCGCCGTCCGCGGGAACGGGTGCTCCAGAACATCGGCATTCAGCCCGAGGGATTCATAAATGCGTCGTTCAAAATCGAAGAGTACCGCCAGTTTCGCACCCTTCAAGCGGCAGGCCCGATGTTTTTTCCAGGCCCAGACCTGCGGGGGCGCCACATACAAGACCGGCTTTTTCAAAGCCAGCGCCTTGCGGCACAGCTTCATGTTGAACCCGGGATAATCGATACAGACCAGTGCCACGCAATCATCGCACTTCAGTCTCGTTTCCAACTGCGAGAATATTTTCTTCAGGCGAAAAATATGCGGGAGCACGTCACCGAAACCCGATACGGGCAAGGTTTCGTAGTCGCCTACCGGAATAAGGCCTGCACGCTGCATGCGCGGGCCACCTACCCCAAGAACGTCCATTCCATTATCTACTGCAGAGCGGACAAGGGTTTCGCCCAGCACGTCGCCGGAATCCTCACCCGCACAGAAGAGAACAAACGGTTTACCCTGCATTTTACCGTCTCTCTTTCGGAGACGCCCAGATCTGCGATAGCCCCATATCTTGGCGGAGCCAATTCAGCAGTTCTTCATTGTAGTAGACCTTGTACTTGTTCAGCTTTATTATGTGTTCAAAGCCAGATTCCGTTTCCATATGGAATACCAAGCGGCATCCATGTTCTGTTTCTTCAAAGACTTCAAAGCCAGAAAGGCCTTCTTCCAACTTCTGGAGGAATTCCTCCGAAAGTACCGCTGCATCCATGTTCACGTGAACAAAGTTCACCATATCCTTGCGCACCGTATCGAGCTGGATAGCCTCTTCCACGGTAATCTGCAATTCCTCAGTGGGCTTGCGTTCCTTGTCACGCTTGAATTCGAGTTCGCCCTTCACCAAGATTCGGTCATCTTCGGAAATCTTGTCGCGGAAACGTTCCCAGTCATCCTTCTTGAAGAAGAGCTCAACATCGCCATGGAAATCGCACATCATGCCAACACCAATCGTGTCACCACGCTTTGTCTCAATGGAGCGCATCTGCGTGACAACACCACCGACCGCTACACGGGAGCCCACCTTTTTCCGTAGGTCATCGTAATTCAGCGAAACTGTCGTAAAGCCCTTCAATTCGGGGCGGAATTCATCTAGCGGGTGCCCCGAAAGGCACATGCCCAACACGTTGCGTTCCTTGTTGAGCATTTCCATGCAGCTCCATTCCTCGGCTTCTTCGAGGACTTCAGCTGTATTTTCCATGCCCATGCCACCAGCACCACCCAAATCAAACAGGGACGTCTGCCCCATCGACTTGTCTTCTTGATGCTTGGCTGCCACTTCGATAGCTCGGTCTACTGTCGCCATGAGCACGGCACGGCTACCCGGCAACGAATCAAGCGCACCGGCCATAATCAGGCATTCCAGCACCTTCTTGCTTAAAGGAGGGTGCTTTTCCTTGAACGAGCCCTGGTATTCCGCGACACGCTTGCAGAAATCAAATATATCCTTATAGGGGCCACGCTTTTCACGTTCAGCAACAACGTCTTCGACAACGGCAAGGCCCACATTGCGGATACCCGCAAGCCCGTACAAAATCTTCCCTTCCGGATTCGCAGTAAACACGCCGTACGACGTATTGATATCGGGCGTAAGCACATCGATTCCCAGGCGCTTGCATTCCTGGATAATCGTCACGATGTCCTCTGTCTTGCCCATCTTGGAGGTCATCGAGGCAGCCATGTATTCCGGGCCATAATTAGCCTTGAGGTACGCTGTCTGGTAAGCCACGTAAGCGTATGCAGCGGCATGGCTCTTATTGAACGCGTATCCGCAGAACGGGAGCACCGCGTCCCAGACCTTCTGGATCATGGCCTTGTCATAGCCCTTGTCCAAACACTTCTGGAAAAACTCCGGTTCGAGTTTCGCCATCTTGTCGGGCATCTTCTTCGCCATAATACGGCGGATGTTGTCAGCGCCGCCCAGCGAGTAGCCGCCCAGAATCTGGGCGAGTTTCATCACCTGTTCCTGGTAAACGATAACGCCATACGTTTCGCCCAGCACCTGTTCCAAGTCGGGGTGATAGCAGTCGATTTCTTCCTTGCCGTTCTTACGGGCAATAAAGTGCGGAATCTGTTCAAGAGGCCCCGGACGGTACAGGGCGTTCATAGCGATCAAGTCAAAGATTCGCGTCGGCTTCAGTTCGCGCAGGTACTTCTGCATACCCGGAGATTCAAACTGGAACACCGTAGTCGTCATGCCCTTGCCGAGCAAGTCAAAAGTCTTCTTGTCATCGAGCGGAATGTGACCCATGTCGAGGTCAATCCCGCGATTCTTCTTGACCATGTTCACCGAATCTTGAATAATGGACAAGTTGATGAGGCCAAGGAAGTCCATCTTCAAAAGTCCGATATCTTCGGCGTAGTGCTTATCGTACATCACCACGGGAGTATCGGCAGGGGCTGCACGGTAAAGCGGGGCCAGGTTGTAAATCGGGGTCGGCGTAATCACCACACCGCAGGCATGCACACCCGTCTGGCGGGGCAAATCCTCGAGCGAAAGCGCAATATTCCAAAGGTTCTGGTAGCTGGCGCGGCTCTCAATCATGGCCTTCAACGGCTCAGGGCTGTAACCATCTTCAAGATTGTTACCCTTCTTGTCCTTACCCGTCCATGCCTGCGTGAGGCTAAAGTTCAACGTTCGCTGCGGGAACAGCTTCGTGATCATCTTCGCTTCTTGTGGCGGCAACCCAAGTACACGCGCCACGTCGGTAATCACCGCCTTCGACTTGAGCATACCATAGGTAATGATCTGCCCCACGCAATCGTAGCCGTACTTGTCGGTCACATACTGGATAACACGCCCGCGGTCTCTATCAGAAATATCGGTATCGATATCGGGCATGCTCACGCGTTCGGGGTTCAGAAAACGTTCAAAAAGCAGGTCGAACTTGAGCGGATCAATGTCAGTAATGCCGATGATGTAGGTAACCAGCGAACCTGCAGCAGAACCACGTCCCGGGCCCACGGGAATACCGTGTTCACGAGACCAGTTGATAAAGTCCCACACAATAAGCAGGTAGCCCGCCACATTCATGTTGCGGATACAGTTCAGTTCCTTGTACATGCGCTTTGCAACTTCAGTTTCGTGCGCAGGGAACTTGAAATCTTCGTCGGGGAAGCGCCACTTGAGGCGTTCATTACACAGATGCGTGATGTAAATGTCGGCATCGCCACCCGGTTTGCACCAGCGGTGCGTATTCTTTTCCCAAGCCTTGTTGTCGTCTTCGGTAAAGGGTTCCTGAGAGGCCTGGTTTTTGAATTCTGCCTTTTCCTCATCGGTCAAGGATTTTTCGTCAACGCCCTTCTCAGCGCAATAAGCGGCAATCAGCTTCTTCGCCTTATCCTTAATTATACCTTGCCGTTCACGTTCACGAATAACCGGATACTCCGCATCGTATTCGGCCTTCATGTATTCCTTGATTTGCTTGTATTCTTCAGAAGCAAGGAATTCATCGGGAATCTTGAACCGGGGCCAGAACTCATCACCAATGCCCGTCTTGACCGTAAAGTTGCAGCGTTCCGCAATCTTTACCGTATTCTCGATAGCCCCCGGAATATGCCCAAAGAGCTTGACCATCTCTTCTTCGGTGCGGAAATAGAACTGGTCGGTCGGGAAGCGCGCATCCGTAAAGTCATTCAGCGTACACTTGAGAGAAATGCAGCGCAACACCTTGTGCGCCGTGGCATCTTCGGGCTTGATGTAGTGCACGTCGGCAACGGCCACAACCTCGCGGCCCATCTCCTTTGCCAACTTTACGTTGTAATTATTCACCTCCTTCTGCTGCTGTACGCCATTATCGCACACAGAAAGGTACAGGTGCTCACGATCAAAAATCTTGTCGAGGTTATCCATGAACTCGCGGGCCTGGGCTAGACGCCCCGATGCCACGTTCTGTCCATAACGGCTAAAGTAATCGCCCGCGATGGCAATAATGCCATCCTTGTGCTGGCTCACGACATCCAGCGGGACCGAGGGGATTTCTGCCCAGCGGTCACTCTCTTCATAGCGGTAGCTCACTATACGGAGCAGGTTGTAATAGCCCGTCTCGTTTTCGACAAGCAGGGTAAGCCGCTCGTACGTAACCGGATCCTTTACGGTCGCACTCGGAGAATCCACATACACGTGACAGCCGTAAATCGTCTTTACCGGCGGCAGGCCCTTCTCCTTGCGGGCCTTGTTCATCTCCTTTCCGCGCGTCTGGATTTCAAGAATGCCAAACATGGCTCCGTGGTCTGTCAGGGCGACAGCCGGAGCGTTATCGCTGGCGGCCGCGGCCAAAATGCCGTCGAGACGCGCCGAAGACTTCAATACGGAAAACTCAGAATGAACTTGCAGGTGAACAAAAGCCATACCCGCAATTTAGTAAATTCGTTTTTATTTATATTTACTCGTATGAAACGCGCACTTATTACAGGCATTACCGGTCAGGACGGTTCGTACCTGGCAGAGTTCCTTCTCGAGAAGGGTTACGAAGTTTACGGGCTTGTCCGCCGCAAGAGCAAGCTCGACTTTAACAACGCCGAGCACCTCAAGGGCAAAGTCACATTCATTTTTGGCGACATGACCGATTCCGCATCGCTCCTGCGTGCCATGGAAATCGCGAAGCCCGATGAAATCTACAACCTCGCCGCACAGTCCTTCGTGACCACCTCCTGGGAAACCCCGCTCTCCACCGCCGACATCAACGCAATCGGCGTTACCAAGCTTCTGGAAGCGGTTCGCCTCGTAAAACCCGGTACGCGCGTGTACCAGGCAAGCACTAGCGAAATGTTCGGCAAGGTACAGGCTGTACCGCAAAACGAAACGACGCCTTTCTACCCGCGCAGTCCCTATGGTGTTTCAAAGCTGTATGGGCACTGGATTGTCAAGAACTACCGTGAAAGTTACGGCATGTTCGCTTGCTCGGGTATCCTCTTTAACCACGAATCTGAGCGCCGTGGCGCAGAATTCGTGACACGCAAGATTACCATCGCCGTCGCAAAGATCAAGGCCGGCAAACAGGACATGCTCGAGCTCGGCAATATGGATGCAAGCCGCGACTGGGGTCACAGTGCCGACTATGTGCGTGCCATGTGGCTTATGTTGCAGCAGAGCGAAGCAGACGACTTCGTTGTCGCTACGGGTGAAACACACAAGGTCCGTGAATTTGTGCAACTCGCCTTCAAGGCCGCCGGAATGGATATCGAATTCCACGGAGAAGGCATCAACGAATACGCGACCCTCAAGGGCACCGACAAGGTGGTCGTGAAGGTGAACCCGCAGTTCTTCCGCCCCGCCGAAGTGGATATGCTTATCGGCGATGCAAGCAAGGCACGCAAGGTTCTCGGCTGGAAGCCCGAAATCAGTTACGAGCAGCTGGTCAAGCGCATGGTGGAAAGCGATATCAAGCTCCTTGCCGAAGGGAAGATTTGATGAAGGTCATCATTGTCGGGGCATCGGGATTCGTCGGCGGGTACTTAGCCCGCGAACTTGAATCCGCAGGGCATTCCACCATAAAGGTGGACCTACCCGAAGTGAACCTGCTGAACGCTGACCAGGTAGAATCGCTTATTGAAAGCACCAAGCCCGATGCCGTGGTGAACCTCGCCGCCATCAGTTCGGTAGGCGCCTCCTGGAAGTGCCCCGCCGACACCATCAGCGTGAATGTGAACGGAACGCTCAACCTGCTGGAAGCAATCCGCAAGCACGCACCGCAAGCAAAGACGCTTTTAATCGGGAGCGCCGAGGAATACGCCATTCCCGAAGGGAACAGGGCGCTCAAGGAAACGGACCCGCTGGAAGCGAGCAATCCCTACGGCATCTCGAAAATTGCGCAGGAAAATTTCGCACAACTCTACCGAAAGAAATACGGGATGAAAATCGTGTGCACCCGCTCGTTCAACCACACCGGAGTCGGGCAAACAACCACGTTCGCTCTCCCGAGTTTCGTGAAGCAGGTCGCTGCCATCGACAAGTCTGGTAAGCCCGGCAAGATTCTCGTGGGCAACCTGAGCGCCTACCGCGATTTCTCGGATGTGGAAGACGTGGTGCACGTCTACCGCATGTTACTCGAGAACGAGAACGAATTCGACACCTACAACGTGGGCTCCGGCATTGCGAACAAGATAGAAGACTTGCTGAAAGACGTAATCCTCAAGTTCACGCCCGTCGATATTGAAATCGTCGTAGACCCCGAAAAGGTTCGTCCGGTAGAAACTCCGTACCTCTGCGCCGACAACACCCGCGTGAAAAAGTACTGGAACGGAACCGATATCCGCGTAACGCTCAAGAAGATGTTCGACCACTTCAGGGCCGAAGCGTAACCGTCAATCAGACCCGCGTTATCGGGTACATTTCAAGAATAGCACGCACTTTCGTGCCGACATTACCGAACTGCTTGCGGTATTTACTGCGAACACGCAGTTCCTGCGGGAGCATCGCCAGCGCCTGCAGCCAGGCCTTCAGCAACGCGCCGCAAATGGCGGCTTTCGAGAGTTTTTTCCCGTCACCGGACTGCCCCGGCACGCCGCCCTTCGCCATGTTCAGGTAACGCACGAAACCGCGGAAGGGCAGCTTCATCACATCGCCCATAGGCAGCAAGCGAATCGCGGTACGCAGGCGGTTCCTTTCAGAGTAGAACAGCTTGCGCGGAGAATAGCGCACCGTCGTCATCGAGCGTTCGTGATAAACCTTAGCCTCCGGGCAAAAGACAGTCTTGAATCCGGCGAGGTTATGGCGGAAATACCATTCTGTTTCTTCGAAAAACAGGAAGAAACTTGCATCCATCCTGCCCGCGGCCTCGGCAGCCACCTTGCGGAAACTCATCACCGCACCGTAGCATCCGAAAACTTCCTTTTCGCGCACATCGGCATCAGCAATGTTCAGCCCGCTCGCCTCGTTTTTTGCGAAGAGGTCCGAACCGAACTGCACGCCGACCGCATTCACTACCCCGCTCTTTTCCATCACGAGGCTTGCAACCGAGCCCGCTTCCGGGTGGCGTCCAAAACACGCGAGCAGGTTACTCGCCCAAGCCGGGTCGAATTCCAGATCCATATTGCAAAGCACCTGGATTTCGGAATCCATGTTATCCAAAAGTCCGTTGCAGGCACCCGCATAACCCAGGTTCTTATCGCTCTCGATAATCTTGCATTCCAGCCCCTTTTCCCTCAGGAGTTGAACAGAATTGTCGGCAGAAGCATTGTCAAACACGAAAATGCGCACCGGTTCGGTTTGCGCAAGCAGGCTCTTGACACAGGCAGTAAGTTCCTCACCGCCATTATAGTTGATTATGCCGACATCTATACTCATAACTATCCAAAAAAGAAAGGGACCTTCAGGGTCCCTTCAAATATAGATTAAACGCCTAACAAGGTATTACAGCCCGTAGTAGCGGATGAAGTCGATTTCGCCCACAAAGAAGCGATCGTGCTTGGCCTGCATCATGGCATCGTAACCGATACCGATATCGTAACCGAGCTGCGAGATATCGCCCGTCGTCTCGGCTTCAGCCGTCAGTTCGCCATTCTGGAACACCTTAATGGATTCGGCACCGCGTTCCACGCGAATATCGGTCCATTCATCCAAAGCAAGCTTTTCGCCCCTAAGGATATTCCAAGTAGTGCCATCAGTATCCTCGTCACGGAAGTGCACCGTCAGCACGCCATTGTCGAGGCGGATAATCCAACCATCGCCATAGCGTCCAGGGGGCTCGGCAACAATGATGTTCTGCATTTCACCGAACTGGGTCGGCTTCACGCGGGTTTCGATAGCGAAGGTATTACGCTGGAACACCTTCGAGAGGTCCACAATCAAGCCAGACGTGCCATCAAGTGCAACCGTCGTATCGGCGACCTTCGGGCTACCCACCAGATAGTGCGTGGAGTTGTTTGCCATGCGGTCAAGGCCAATAAACGTAGGCTCATTGAATTCCCAAGCCACAAGAAGCCTCTTGGACTTTACCGGCAGCACGCCTTCGCTAAAGCCGTTAAATGCACCAAAGCGGACATAGTCCATTTCGCCGATGAAGTAACGGTTATGGAAAGCCTGCTGCATGCCGTCAAAGCCGATGCTCCAATCGTAGCGCATCTGGGTCACATCGCCCGTGTAGGCGGCTGCAACGGTAAGTTCGCCATTCTGGAAAAGCTTGACGCTATCGGCGCTGCGTTCCAAACGAACGACGTTCCATTCGTTCAGGACCATACGCTTGCCCGGGAAAATGTTCCAGTCGTCGCCGTTAAGATCGTCATCGCGCAGGTGAACCGTCAGCACGCCCTCGTCAATGCGGAGCTGCCAGCCATCCACACCACGTCCGGGGGGCTCGGCCACAATGATGTTCTGCATGGTGCCAAACTTGGTCGGCTTCACGCGAGCCTCAACAACGAACTCGTTAATCTTGATGTCATTAGCCAGGGCCACAATAAAGCCAGACTTGCCATCAAAAGCGGCAATTCCGTCTGTGGAAGCCACCGAGCCTTCACCGATGGTCGCGTCGTGGCCGTTACCGGTCACGTCGAGGCCAACATTCGCGGCATCATTGAAGTCCCATTCGGCAATCCAGACCGTCTCGGGAGCAGGATTGCTCTCGCCGGCAATTGTATCGATGGGCGTTTCAACCGGGTCAACCACTTCGATAGAATCAATCGGAGTATCCTCGATTTCATCGACCGTTTCCACACCGACCTGTTCCACATGGCCGTTATGGCAGTGGCACATGCCCGGGTTCACCTTATCAAAACCGAACGTGATGCGGCCTTCCAGCTTGAAGTCCACCTTGGTTTCGTTACGGAAGGCGCCTTCAATCTTTCCGTTCACGAACACAACAACCACATTACCGGCACGTTCTACACGAACATTGCTGAGTTCGTTCACAGCAACGCTCTTTCCGGTCTGGAATTTTTTCCATTCGCTACCGGCAGTTTCGCGCCAGGAATAGACAACGGCTCCCTTTTCGACCTGGACCATCCAGGCAAAGCCGTTGCCATCAACGCCGGCAGAGGCAATCGTGTAGGCCGAATCATCTTCGACCGTCACATCGGCATCGACCGCAAAGTTTTCGTTCTGGAATGCAGAATCGATTTCGACAGAAGCACTGTCTGACGATTCAAACTGCCAGGTATCCACAACAGAACGCCTGAACATCGCCAGATGGGCTTTCGCATCCGGAGCGCTCAAGACAGCGACTTCCCCGGTCGCAGCCTGATTACCAATAACGGTGTCATTTTCACCTATAATCGGTGAATATGGATCTGTCGATTCTGACGAGCATCCAAAAAGTCCTGTCATAGCCATAGACGCCACAACAGGAAGAGCATACCATTTTTTCATTTTTTTCTCCTTTACCCCTAACCGGGTTTAACTAAAGGAGAATATATAATTTTATATTATGCCCATGCAACCCCAAGATCAGAAAAAATGGACAAAACGACTGTTTTCGATGATAAAAATCATCGTGACCGTGGGGGGCATAGCATACATTTTTAACAAAGTTCCCTTTTTTGACGCAATTTCGAAGTGGAACGACTCTACCCTCCCCTGGCTGCTGTTTATTTTGTTCTTAACGGTCATCCTCATGGCCATCCAGGCAAATCGCTGGCGCGGACTGCTGCTTGACGAGGGTAAAAAGGTCAAGCTCCGCACATTCTACGCCTACATCGCACTCGGGTACTTCTTTAATAACCTGCTCCCCAGCGGGTTTGGCGGCGACGCAGTCAAGACTATCGCATTCGGCAAGCGGTTCGGGAACACCGCAAATTCCGTTGCGGCCATCGCGATTTCAAGGGTCATGGGCCTCATTGCCATGTTCCTCAGTTTCTTTATTGCGCTCCCCTTCGTCATGGTCAAGTACCAAATCCCCAGCGCCTACACCATCACTGTGAGTTTGGTCGCAATCATCGCCATCGCCGTAATCCTCGGGGGTCTGTTTTCGGATAAAATAAAGATTCCCGAAAAAATTTCGAATAAAGTGCCGTTTCTGCTGAAATTGCAACAGGCATTGGCAATCTACCGGAAGTACCCCAAGGCGTTCTGGCTATCGGGGTTGGACTCCGTCTGGCTGCAGATCGTGACTATCATTATCCACTACGCATACTTCCGTGCAGTGGGCATCGACGTGGATATTGCCGTCATTACGGTATTTACAACCATCATGGTAACCTTTACCATGCTCCCGATTTCGATAAACGGCATCGGCATACGCGAAAACGTGCAGGTCAGCCTCTATACCGGGCTACTCGGTATCCCCGCCGAAATAGTCCTCGCATCGACCCTGCTCAGTTACCTGCCCCTGCTGTTCCAGGCCCTGCAGGGCGCAGTGGTGCTTGCCTTCAATAAGAAATAAAAATCCCCGGCAATGCCGAGGATAAAATGCTTGCGGGCCTCAGCCCACCATTTGTGTATCGCTAGCCCCAGACTTCTTCCTTGAGCTCGCGGCCCCACATGTCCTTGATGACATCGTCGACCTTCTTGCCTTCGAAGAGGAGCGCGTGCACGGAGTTCACGATAGGCATCTCGACACCGAGCTTGTCGGCAAGCGCCTTGGTGCTCTTGCAGGTGGGCACGCCTTCGGCCACCATCTTCATGCCAGCAAGAACCTGCTCGATGGTTTCGCCACGCCCGATGTGTTCACCCACATAGCGGTTGCGGCTATGCTGCGAGAGGCAGGTCACAATGAGGTCGCCCATGCCGGCGAGACCAGCGAACGTTTCGGACTTTGCACCGAGAGCCTTGCCCAGGCGGCACATTTCGGCCTGGCCACGGGTAAGGAGGGCGGCACGCGTGTTGTCGCCAATCTTGTACTTGCCGCTCGCCTCGAGCCCGTAGAGCACGCCAGAGGCAATCGCAATCACGTTCTTCACGGAACCGCAAAGTTCCACACCGATAATGTCGGTAGAGCTATAGACACGCAGGTAAGAGCAGCTCATCACCTTCTGCACGAGCTTCGCGGAGTCCTCGTTCACGCAAGCGGCCACAATCGCGGTAAGGATATGGCGGCTCACTTCTTCGGCATGCGAAGGCCCGCTGAAGGCGACCATCTTGTCGTCAGTAAGCCACGGCACGTTCGAGAGCAGCACTTCGCTCATCAGCTGGTTCGTGCCTTCGAGAATGCCCTTGGTGGCACAGACGACGATGGGTTCCTTGTCCTTCGCCGGAGTCCACTTGCCCAAGTTCTTCGCGACACCGCCCATGAACTGCGAGGGCACCACGATAAGCACCATGTCGCAGCCATCGAGGGCGCCGTTCATGTCGGTCGTGTACTTGAAATCCGCCGGGAAGATTACGCCGGGGAGTTTGTCCTTGTACTGGTGTTCCGTCGAAAGCAAATCGACTTCAGCCTGCGAGTTTGTCCAGAACGAAACCTCGCACTTATTTTCATAGACCACCTGACCGAGAGTCAGGCCCCAACCACCAGTACCTAAAACTGTAACCTTCATAATGATATTCCTTTACCAACAATCTACAATATTTATGCCTTCGGGGTCTTGCGCTTGCTGCCAAAACCGTTCTCGGTACCGTTCAAAAGGCGCTTGATGTTCGACTTGTGCTTCACAATCACGAAAACCGCCACCAGAAGGCAGGTAATCATGAGCCCGAGGTTGATATCGTCGGGCGGGAAAGGCAACTTGAGGTAGCCCATCACGGCAAAAACGCCGAGCGCGACGCACGCACCGATGCTACCCACCGAAACGTACTTGGTTGAAGCCGTGAGGACAATCCACACACCAAAAGCCGAGAGAGCGGTAATCGGACAGAGCGCGAGGAACACGCCGAGCGCCGCAAGCACGCCCTTGCCACCGCGGAAACCCGCGAAGCAGGTGAAACTGTGGCCAAGAATCACGAGGATACCCGCGACAAGCGGAACCCAACTGGAATAATCCGCACCGCCGGCAGCGACCTGGGATTCACACATGCGCATGGCAATCCACGGGCCGAAGAAACCCTTGAGCAAGTCCATGAACACCACGGGGAGCGCCGGCTTCCAGCCGAGCACGCGGAACGTGTTGGTGAGGCCCGCATTCTTGGAGCCGTAATCCCTAATGTCGAACGACTTTCCCTTTGCGAGCTTTGCGATCCAGATCGCGCTGGGGATCGACCCCAGCAAGTACGCTATTGGAAGACTCAGTAAACTGTTCAAGTTCTTCATCCTTTCTGAGGGTTAACTTCTGGTCGAAATTCAGGCGCAGGGGCGCGCCCTGCAACTGGAATTCCTCATAAAACTTCTTGAGCAGGTAGCGCTTGTACGACTCGTCCACCAGTTCCGGCGTGCGCGTCTCGATGGCAATCACCGGCGGTTCCACCATCACCTGGCAGGCACGGGTAAGCGACACCACGCGGGCGTTGTGGCTCGGAGGAGCCTTCTCCTGCAAGAAATTCGCAAACGATTCTGCCACGCGGTCACGGCCAAGCACACGGCGGCAGTTGGCATATACCGTCTGGATGGCCTGCACAATGCGGTTCACGCGCTGGCCTTCCTTGGCGCTTGCAGAAATAATCGGCACGTACTCGAGCATCGGCTCGCGTTCGAGCATCTCCTTCACCATGTGGTCGAAGGACTTTTCCGTCTTGTCCGGGTAGATATCCCACTTGTTGAGCACGAGCACCAGGCCCTTGCCCGCCTTGCGGATTTCGGTAATGATGCGGAAATCCTGCACCTCGAGCCCGCGGGTGCAATCGACCATCAATACGGAGAGGTCGGAACGGCGGATGCTTTCGAGCGTGCGCATGTTGCTGAAAATTTCGACTTCGTCCTCGACCTTCGCCTTCTTGCGGAGGCCCGCCGTATCGGTCACCACGAACTTCTGACCATCGACAATGAAGTCGCAATCGATGGAATCGCGGGTCGTACCCGGAATGTCAGAGACCACCGCGCGGTCTTCGTTCAGCAGGCGGTTCAACAGCGTGCTCTTGCCCGCGTTCGGGCGGCCGAGAATCGCGAAACGGATGGGGCGTTCTTCCTTGCGTTCGCCACGCACCGGCGTCGGGAGAATCGAGACGACCTCGTCGAGGAGCGAGAGGCAGGCATAGCCCGTAAGCGCACTGATGGTGCGGGGCTGGCCAAAACCGAGCTTGAGGAACTCGTAGCTTTCCTGGCGGTCGCCCTGCTGCTCGCTCTTGTTCGCCACAAGGATCACCTTCTTGTCGAGCTTGCGGATAAGGCGCGCAAACTGCTGGTCGAGCTTGGTAATGCCCACACGGACATCCACCATGAAGAGCACGAGGTCGGATTCCTCGACCGCATTGAAAATCTGCGTACGGACGCTATCGGCCAGAACATCGATGGAATCATCGGGCAAGAATCCGCCCGTATCGACCACCGTGAACTCGTGGCCCTTGTAGTTCGCCGTCTGGTAATGCCTATCGCGCGTAACGCCGTCACGGTCAGAAACGACAGCGGCACGCCGCCCCAGGATGCGGTTGAAAAGCGAGGACTTGCCCACGTTTGGGCGTCCGATAATGCACACGACTGGTAATTTCATCGTGTGTAAATATAGAAAAACATTGGGAGAACGCCTAGAGCGTAAAGCCGCGGCGGAAGTTCTCGATGAGGCAGCAACTGATGCTCACGTCGGTCTCGTATTCGGGAATGTCTTCGCGCTTGACCCACATGGCTTCGGAGAGTTCCTCCTTCTGCATGTGGATGGTATCGTCGCCGTCGAGTTCAGCGGTGAAGCCCGCGATAAGCGAGTCACTGAAAGGCCACGGCTGGCTCCCGAAATAGCGGATATCTTTCACGCGGAGGCCCGCCTCTTCCATGACTTCGCGGTGAACGGCCTGTTCAAGGCTCTCGCCCACTTCCACGAAACCCGAGATGAGGAAAAGTCGCGGGTTCGGGTTATCGATGTTGTGCGCCATCAAAAGCTTGTCACCGTTGCGGACGGCCACAATCACGACCGGCGAGATGCGCGGGTACACGGTGTTCCTGCATTTAGGACAAACTACCGCACGTTCCTTTTCGCTACGGGTCATTTCGCTTCCGCAGCGGCCGCAGAACCTGTTCAGGGATTCCCAGTGAGCGATGTGCGCGGCGGTAGCGCCGCCCATGCGCAAGAGCGGATCGCCCATGTAGCGGTACGTGCGTGCCGGGCAAAGGACATAATCGTCCGACGCAGATTCCACCAGTTCTTTCGAGATGCTGAAATCTGCCAGGAAATACGCCGCATCGTCAATGCTGAAAAGGTAATGGCACGGGATATTTCCTTGATTGAAATCTTCCACCTTGGGAATTTCAAAGGAATCGCCGTTCTTTTTGAGAAGGCTCTTATCCCCGAAAAAAACGACAAGAAAATCCGACGGTTTCGGGCTTTGAAGCCGGAACTCGTTATGCAATTTATGTGGCGCGATTTCGTGAATCACGGTTTATTCCAGATACGTGTACCCGTAAAGGCCGCCGCGATAGATGTTCAGGAATTCCTTGCCTTCTTGCAGGCTAATCTTTCCTTCCTTCACGGAGCGCGACACCCAGTTTTCCATGGTGCGCACGAGCGCCTTGTCGCTGAAGTTCACGTAGTCGAGCACGTCTTCCACGGATTCGCCGTCAATCACCTTGTCAATTTCGTAGCCGCCCTTGTCGTTGCAGACGATGTGGACTGCGTTCGTATCGCCAAAGAGGTTGTGCAGGTCACCGAGGATTTCCTGGTAGGCGCCCACGAGGTAAACCGCGATGTAGTACGGTTCGCCATTCTTGAGTTCATGCAGCGGGAGTGTGCGGCTCACGTCGCCACCACGGACGAACATGTCGATTTTACCGTCGGAGTCGCAAGTGACATCCTGGATGGTCGTTTCGACTGTGGGTTCCTCGTTCAGGCGCTGGATAGGCATGAGCGGGAAAACCTGGTCCACGCCCCAGCTGTCGGGCAGACTCTGGAACAAACTGAAGTTGCAGAAGTACTTCTGCGCAAGCAGGCGCGGGAGTTCGCTGAGTTCGTAAGGCGGATGGCGCAAATCCTTCGCGAGCTGGTCCACCTTGCGCACGATGCTCCAGAACAGGCGTTCGCACATGGCGCGCGTCGGCAGGTCGTAATCGCCCACCTTGAAACCGTTCAGAACGTCATCGTTCAGCTGGATGGCATCGTGCCAGCTTTCGAGCAGGTTCTTCGGGGTAAGTCCCTTGTAGATGCCGTACAAATCCTTCAATGCATCGGGAGCGTCGTCATCAATCTCGTGCGTATTCTCGTCAAAGAAGGCCTGGCCTGCGGTTTCCAGCACGTTGAACACCAGAATGGAATGGTGCGCCGCAAGAGCACGGCCCGATTCCGCAATGATGTTCGGGTGCGGCACGTCCCCATTTTCACAGGCTTCGTACATGGCGTACACCACGTCGTTCGCGTATTCCTGGATGGAGTAGTTCACCGAGCTCGCGTTGGAACTGCGGGTGCCGTCGTAATCCACACCGAGACCGCCGCCCACGTCCACGAACTCGAGGCTCATGCCCATCTTGCGAATCTGCACATAGAACTGCGAGACTTCGCGCAGGCCCGATTTGATGTGGCGGATGTTCGTAATCTGGCTACCCAGGTGGAAGTGGATGAGCTTCATGCAGTCTTCCATCTTCTCCTGCTTGATGTAGTCCAGCGCTTCCAGGAGTTCGGAACTGTTGAGGCCGAACTTGCTGTGGTATCCGCCAGATTCTTCCCACTTGCCGCTACCAGAGCTTGCCAGCTTGATGCGGATGCCGATGTTCGGGCGCACGCCGATACGGCGGGAAAGTTCCACCACCAGGTGGAGCTCGTTCATCTTCTCGACGACGATGAAAATCTTCTTGCCCATCTTCTGCGCGAGGAGGGCAAGTTCAATGAAGTCCTCGTCCTTGTAGCCGTTGCAGATAATCAGCGAATCCGGGTTGTCCATGTTCGCGAGCACCGCATGCAGTTCCGGCTTGGAACCGGCCTCGAGACCGATGTTGTACTTTTTGCCGTGGCTGACGATTTCTTCGAGCACGGCGCGTTGCTGGTTCACCTTGATCGGGAAGATGCTGTAGTAGCTCCCGTTGAAACCATATTCCGTGCGGGACTTGTTAAAGCACTCGTTAATC
>JAEEGH010005909.1_pt1 | contig 30353 bp, 28 predicted proteins | sample 9134181 | NCBI WGS metagenome assembly JAEEGH01 (sample SAMN16246544, study PRJNA631951) | gut metagenome | biome: gut microbiome; feature: rumen; material: DP-attached | host: Bos | place: Iran: Karaj | collected 2018-10
TTCTACAACGAAGAACGTCCTGCGTACGCATTGAATTATCTGACTCCAAAACAATATCGAATGCTCTACCAAAAAGTTTAGGTGTATATTTTCTTGTTTGAGTGTCTACTTTTGCTTGACTAGTGCAAGTCCCCACGCGTCACTGGCGGAAGCGAGTCCCCGCCCGCCCACAAAAAAAGGCTGCCCCTCCCGGGAACCCCTTAAGCAAACTGAATATGCTCAAACTCCTCGCCCTCTGTGCTCACGATCTGAACCTGAATATCTGCGGGAGCACCCTTAAGTTCCAGCGCGGCGCAGGGGCATTCGAGGCCTGTGAATTTGTCGCCAGAAGCCTTTGTCTCTTCGACTATGATAACAAGCGTTGAGCCCTGCATTCCGAGATCAACGATCGTAAGGTCGCCGCCCTCCTGAGTCTGCGTTCCGGCGCTGATAACGACGAAGAGCGGTGAGTCAAGCTGCTCGAGCTGGTCGAAATAGTAGCCTCTGTCCTTGTTATAACAGCCCATCTGTTCATCGGTCAGGAGAGTGTATTCCATGTCGCCGACAGTGCCTTGCACGGCGAGTTCGCCGGAAGGATCTTTTACTGATGTGAAGCTGGGCATCGCGACTGTCTGCGCCGGCTTTGCGTTCTTATTTGCCTTGTTTGTCTTGCAGCCTGTGAAAACACCTGCGATAAGTGTGAATGCCATTACGGCACATGCGATTTTCTTGATCAATTTATTCATTTTAAGTTCTCCTTTTGAAGCGTCTATGCCATACATACAGTCACATCACGGGAAATGTTGCAGTAGTCAAAATGCAACATCCCGCGCCTTTAATCTGTATAAGAAGTAACAGATAAATAACTTACTTAAACCTCGGGGGAATACATGAAAAAACTTTTGGCCTTTACTTTAGCCTTGACCGTAATGTTCGGCTGCGCCTGTTCTTCTGCTGCAAAACCTTCAGGCGACAGACGGGACCCGGTATCTGACACTGATGAGGCTGAAGAAACGGATGTTGTGGTGGAAGATATCCACTTCGATTATCCGGACCAGATAGTAACAAAACCCGGCGGCACGGCGGGCATGACGGTATATAAATGCGGGATCCTTTACTATGCCTGCGTTGACGGCAATAACTCGTGGACGGAGCTGTACAACTCTCTGCCGATCGAGCTCGAGGAAGGAACTTTCGTGCATGTCGAAGCCGATTACGATCTGAAATATGGCGGCGTCGACCATTACTGGGGAACCATGAGTATCAAAGAAGTAAGAGACGAGTATTTCCTCACTTTGGACGAAGTCGCGGATTACCACATGATCGAGCCATACGATCCTGACATCAGCACCTTCGAAGGCCCCCGCCTGCTCGAAAAGGATGGCAGGAACTACCTTCTCTGCAGAGACCCGATGCGCCAGTACAGGCTGTACGATGACAATGCAAACCTCCTGTGCAAATACGACACCTCCATGGCCTGCGCAGCTTACCTCGAATACGGAGAGGATCAGGACATTATTTACGGCAGTGTCAGCTACCCGTCATGCTGGGTAATGAGGATCGGTGATGTCTATTACGCATATTCAAGAAATGGCGGCAACAACAAATGGACTCCGCTCCTCAACATGCAGCTTGAGAACAAACCGCTTGGTTTTGAACTGACTGACGGCCAGGCCATGAAGGTCGACTCCACCACTATGTATCTCGTTAACAGCACAAAATACGGCTATGTCAACGCGCCCATGTTCGAGACGATGAAGGATTTCTACCAGATCAATTACGACACGATAATTAACGAGACCTGCCGCATGCATTGGGAAGAGGCATCTTCTTACGAGAACGGCATTCTCTACCAGTACTCTTACGGCTTCGATCAATACCTGATCTTCTACCTGGACGACCACTTCTATGTCTATCACGAAAACTACTGCGACATAAACACGGATGAGTTTATCGGGGTGTTTGCGAGTGCGGATGAGGTGGATGAGGGGGTGGGGAGGTAAAGATGAATAAACCAAAGGATTCATAACCAGGTTTGAAAGGTCAGGTTATGGAATTGAAGAAATAAACGAAAATGAAAACGGTATTATGAAATAGAGAGGTATTGCTATCACTCGACACTTAAAGACATGGGGCTAGATTTTATACTCTCCTTAACTTGATTCAGTCATTCGGCTGAATCTTGAAATACTTAAACAATTCATAATTAATCAAATTGGTTTATTCGAGATCCTTTATTCTCTGAACTTTGGTTGTATCTATCATTAGTTTGCTATCATAGTTTTCAAGTTTACTTTCGTCTATAAGTTGTGGATTTATAACTACAACATCAGGGAAATTCAAACCGTCACGTTCTAACGCTTTATAGGGCGAAAACCATATTACCGTATCAGCAGATATCATTTTCAAAGAACTCATAAATGCACGATCAAAAAACCACATATGAACTCTAGCATTGAAACCAGCACCACTCTTTGAGTGGCATTCATAATATGATTCAGATTCATCGAAAACTAGAAATACTATCTTGTTAATACCTGGATGGTTCTTTTTGTAATTACATATTTTAGAGTTGTGTTTTTCTATGGTTTTGGTAAATGACTTAAGATAATGATCATAACTTTGTGAATGAACATCCGGTACACATGTTACATTTATTGCTTTTGGAAACAATTGTAGAATTCCACTATCCCTAATTTCTACTTGCAGTTCTGTTTCTCTACGATAGCTTTCAGAATTGGTGTCATTAACTCGCATGATTTCCATCATTAATGATTCTGTAGGATTCAAATAATCCGGAGGAAGTGCAGCCTTACCAGAGTTGTCAATCCAATTATTCTTGTTTACAACGATTGACTCATACACTATTCTTGAGTCTACATCATCAAACAAGATGCATACTTTATCAGTCGGTACTGTTCTAAACAACTCCAGCACCCTGCTTTCATCATCAAACTCGTTCATCTTTGCTCATTATTTCAATTAAATCAGTCAAATAGTAAAGGTTATATACCAAGAGTGCAGTCTGAATGGCGTCTCTTTGGATTACTTTTCTATGAAGCATTCCGTGAGCAATAAAATGTCTGTTTATTACTACTGGTTGTTTTTTAAAATTTGCTGATTCTTCGAACATCTTTTTCAAGCATTGAAGTAAATTCGTTGCCGATAATGTGAGTAGAAAAGCTCCCTTTTTGTCCGTGTTTATCTTGGTCTCAAGTCTTTTTATGCCTGTGTTTCCCGGACGTCTATTATTCTTCTTTCCTTGCGAATGAATTAGTTTAGCATCAATCATTGCAAAGGATATAAGAACACATGCCTTATAATTCCTGCTAAAGTAACAACTTCTCAATTCGGCTAGATCAGTTTTTTTGATAGAATCTAACATTTCCATTTGTTCAAATAGCTTTGCTACACCTTGTTTGTTGAATAGCTTTTTGGCGGCTCTATTGGCATCAGATATATCCACAGGTTGGTAATTCATTAATTCTTCAGACAAGAACGCAGTACCTGTCCAACCATAGTCACCCCAAACAATATATCTGTTTATTATTTTTTGTTTATCTTTTTCAGAGATTTGGGGAATAATGATATATGAGGAAATATCAATGAGGTTTTTTGCCTGATCAGTAATACATTTGATAATTTCTCTGAATAAATCATTATACTGTTTAACGTATAATTGTATGCTTTCTACTATTGGTTTGATGCTTTTTGTTAAGGAGTCGGCAATACCTTGAATTGATTTGGAAATAGTAGAGAGTGTAGGTTTCAACTCTTCTAGCATTTGATGCATCAAATATTTTTGCGTCAAAAGAAAGCGTTTGCATGGATGCAACGTTTCATCCAAAGATTTGTATAAACGATTTGTTTCCGAGTCAGAAAGAAGAAATAAATAAATATATTCTACACAGCTTTCTTCGGGAATAGATTCCGCCTCAATCCTTTTATCTCCAACAATATGTCTGCTAACCAGATTCATAACAAAGCGAATACAGATCTCTTCTTGATCAGTATTGGTTTCGGATAACTCCATATTGTCATAGAAGTTGAACAGTAGTTCAACTTCGTACTCTTCACCCTGAATAACAAGATGGGCGCGCGCTGGCTCTGGAATGATTACAATATTTTCTCCCATAGATTTGCATCTTTAATTCGAGCCTAGACTGCTTTTTTATTACCGCCATAACCTAATATAGTCATATCAATAAAACAGTTTATCAAAAGAACAATCATTGACTAAATCAACGCCTTACCTAACTTCTCTTAATAACTCAAACAATTCTGGAATATTAGTGCCAAGATTATCTAATAGCTTCATTTTATCTTGTTCAAAAAGACTGGCTCTACGAATTGCATCATCAATGGAATTCAAGTATTTAGCTATAAAAATGCCTTCTGGTATTGACTTGCTGTGTCTTGCCTTTTTGTTAACTTCCAGACTAACGTAAGTGTGTTTATTGGATACTTTTCTATTTAAAAGAAGCTGGTCTAGTTCATTTCCATACTCTGAACGGACATCGCAAAGATGAAGAAGAAGCCAAAACTCAAAACATGGATTAGTTATATAAAACCTAATTCCGTTCGTCTGACATCGATTCATCAAATCAATCATATTGTTTCTCGAATGACAATCTCTATCTCTATCTAAAACAACTGCAAAAATATCATCTCCGTCTTGACCGTTCATTTCTGCGATGTATTTATTGTAATTAATATCAATCCCGGCAGAATTAAGGGCTCTAGTTATAATGTTTGCTTCATCTTCAGGAAGTTCATCTGAAAGATATTGGGCTAAGTATTCTTGGGAATAAATATCTCTTTGATTTCTAATATTATTCAACACATCGTATAAATCCGAAGGTAATATTCCGGTGCTTTTAATTCTTAGACATTCATCAATTAAGCTATAAATGCTTTCTAGATCGCTTCTTGTATCTTCACGATTAAGGGTTTCAATTTTAACCAATGAATGTATTCCTAAACTACGCCTATGCTTATTAACATAATCAAAATAGTTTTTCTCAGTAACTTTCCCTTCTACCGATAAAAATATTATCCTCAATGGATCCTCATTTTGCTCTGCATCGGGGCGAGTATTCATCGAAGTTTTTAAACGTGTTGATATAGCCATCACTCTTCCTCCTCTTCAAATTGAGAAAAACAAGGAATTGCTCCATATCTACCGAGTAAATAATCTTTAGAAATCTTCTTATCAAAGCGTTCTTTATATTTACTTAAAGAATAAATCATTGAACTATGGTCTTCCTGTCTCTCAACAAACCATATTTCGTCCTGTCTTAATAAATCAAGATCCATAATATTTGTATCATGAACAGATGCAATTAACTGGCAATTATATCCTTCAGTAGAATTAAAATAATAATTAATAAAATTCTGGGCCAATTTAGTATGAAAGCTTCTGTCTAATTCATCAATAAGAATTACGGCAGATGATTTTGCCGCAGTATAAATCGGTATTAAATCAAATAGACGTCTAGTTCCATCAGATTCATCCGACAAATTGAATAAAGAATTATCATTGCCATGGTTCATCAACATTTGAGAAGCAATAATATCGCCATTTTCCTTTTTAAACTTAAATACTCTATCACCAATTCGGCCTTGTATTTCACCATCCTTTTTATCCTGTTCAAAAACTTGAATTAATGCCTGTTCAACCTGCTGTTTAATCTCATTTTTAGCATTTATATCAGGAATAAAGCTTAGCATTTCATCTAATGGTCCACTCTTAATAGTGACGTCTTCGATTCCAGTATCAAATCTTTTCAATAGTTTAATCAGAGTATTCCTTCTATCATCAGAATAAAAGCGGATCTTATCAGAGTATTCGGTATTAGGAAATAAAACATACAAATTGCTAAACCAATTAACAACATCTTTAAAAGGATAGAATCCTTGATTATTAATCAGTTTGCATTCTGCTATTTCGCTAAGCAAAAGCTTATCGGGAGCAATATTATCAGCATAAACCCTAAATTGATTACTTCGATTTTTATTGCCGAAACTAAAATCAGAATCTACAACTGTTTCATTATTCTCTATAGATCTTTCAAAAACAGGTGTTTCGTTAGAATCGCATAAGATTAACCATTCTTCTAGCACTATGGCTTTAGAATATGAAATAGCAAAACCATAAGAATAGAAATGGCCATTGGAAAGCAAATCAAATTGAAACACACCAGGTTTTTCATAATATGTGCTATCTACACGATAATAGTTCTCAATTAAAGAAACATTCTTAATGCCGTCTTTAATTATGCTATTAGCAAAATTAACTGCTTGAAACAGATTTGTCTTGCCTGAAGCATTAGCCCCAAAAAAGACACTGCTTTTCAAAATATTCCTTCCTTCAAAGTTAACCATATGGCTTTTATGTTTAGTATATTTACCAGCAGCCATGGAAATAATTTGTGTATCCTTAAAAGATCTAAAATTCGATACAGAAAACCTTAAAAACATATAATCACCTCACACACAAGCGAAAAATTCACCTTTTTGCACTACTATTTTATACCTTTTGATAGAAATATCAAGGTTGCTGTGATTTTTTCACATCTGCTATCGAGTTATTGTTCTGAAAGATTCATTTTGACGTTAGCTATAAAAATACTATACGAGCAGAATCACACGTAAGCACGGAAATAAACAGCAAAACGAACGTCGAATAATGTCAAAATTCCTTTATGCCAAAAACTGAAAAAAGAATTCCCAAAACCGACAAAAGAATAAGCGTTGATGCTGCACCCATTAACGAAGAGACATCCATACGGTAACTCGCCAAAGGAGCCCAAGAACAACTCAAAGCTATGATGCCTAACACTAGGCCAGCCGTTGCAAAACTGTTTTTCTGGATTACAGGTGTGGGCTGAGGTGTAGACACATAAATGGGGACCGTTTGTACGGGCTGAGAAATCGGTTGACCTGGATTTTGAGCAGGAGCGTTAATCGGTATTACGGAATCGTCAATTGGAGCTCCGCAAACAGAGCAGAAAGAATTCCCTTCTTTAATAGGTGATCCACATTTACCACAGAACATAATCAAACCTCCTTACAATCAAACTTCGTTTTCCGACACATCAGCCTTCCTTTGTATGAATTCATTGTACGCTCTTAATATAAATATTGTTAGGACTATGCTATGAAATCTTTATAAACAGTTTGCAAATTGTCCGCTTTTCCTTTCCTGATACAAAGAGCAGCTAGTTAAAGGGGACCCACATCATCACCCCAAAAACAATTAAGGGACCCATCTGTGCGTGGATCCCTCAATTGCGTTTTTAATTATGCCTACTTTTTGCAGTCACGAAAGGAGACTTCATGCCTGTATTTATTCTGCACCACCTTCTGTGTGATTTCATTGTACGCCCTCAATATAAACATTGTTGGACTAAGCTATGAAATCTTTTTAAACAGTTTGCTAATTGTCTGCTTTTCCTATCCAGATACAAATAGCAGCATGTTAAAGGGAACCCACTCATCCAAAAAATAACTAAGGGACCAGGTGCTGAAAACCGGATCCCTCAATTTCTTTTCTAAAACATAACCAATTCTTCACATTCAAGAAAGGATTTCTTCATGCCAGACTATGTATATTTAATACATCCTTTTTGCTGAAAATGTGAAGGTGATCTGATTGTCCTATTATTGGCATTGAGTTTCGTCCTCACAACTGTCATAGTATTACAAAAGAGTCCAAGGAGGTCTTCACTTATGATTAACGACGGCATTTTTAGAGTTTTAGTTGAGAAAATAATCGACAATCCGGACGATTATTCCAAGGACGATATCTATATCGCTTTCCTTGAGATGACCGAAAGATACCTTATCGAGATGGTCACCACCTCTTCTTTGGAGAAAGCCTTAACGGAAGGCATGGACAAGGAAGATGCAGACAAGTGCATCGAGGAGGTCGTTTCGAGCGATCCTGACGTTGAAGAGCTGGATATAAAGAATGCCGAGGAGCCTGACATCAGGATCATCATCAAAAACTTGATGGATTTCATCGAGAACGACATGGGGCTCAACATCGAGTAAACTGCAAGCTGCGCTAGCGCGCTCTTGTAACGCTTAACCAACCCCAAAATGTTTAACCAACCCAAGACGGTAGGCATCCCATCAATACGGGAGTAGCTGAGTTCTTGGGTTTTATGTTTGTTAGAGCTTAATCATCATAACTCATTACAGTCGCACGTTTATAAAGTGCAGTTGTAACAGGATGGAACTGGTTTCCTTTGGTTTCACCCTCTTTAAGCTCTTTTATGAGATTTTCTATCTGAATCTTTTTCCTCTGTTAAGGGTAGTATAACAACTTATGGGGAGAAGAAAAGCAGTGTTAGGTGGATGCCTTGCGTACGCAAGCTCCGCCATTCCCGCCAGAGTGCCTGTTTTACCCCCTCGAATAGGCACTGGAACGGGAATTTTCGAGAAATCCCGCTGGAGTGCCTATTTGGGTACCTGATTTAGGCACTTTGGCGTAACTGGCCCGTGAAACGGCAAAGCAATGACTGGCCCATCACGTTTTGACTCAAAAGAGAACTATTCAGAACAATTTGCCCTTAAAACCGATGCGTTTTTAATGGCAAAGCAGAAAAAGTAAGAGCATTTGCGCGAATATATGAACACTTGTGTTCTTAAATGTTGCTTTTGTGAACACGCGTGTTATAATTCTTCCATAACAACTGCTAAGGAGACATTCATATGGGCAGCGACAGTAATCAACGACTGAGTATCTATAAAACAATTCTTAAACAAGCGGTAGAAAAGCGGAAGCAGAGCATCTCAGCTAAGGAACTAGCAGAGAAGCTTAAGATCGAGCCAACCAGCATTTACAGACTGGAACGTGGTGTTAATGATATGAAGCTCTCAACATTTCTCACATATCTGGATGCTTTTGATTATCAGATAGAAATAGCACCCAAGAATAGCTTATCCGCCGGAAAAACAAACGCAGATTACACAGCAAATAACGGGACCATTATTGATCTCGAGCATGGCTTAATAAACCCCTACGAGTTGGATCGACGCCAAAGATTAAGACTCCTTCAATACCTTATCAAGCTTGAAGAAACATATATTAACGAAGGCGAATAAGTTAATTAACTCCTCGCTTATGTATAGATATTACTTTACATTGTAAAGTTATTGCTATACAATATAGAAAATAACAGAAGCGAGGTAAATGTTATGGCACAGATAAATTTCAGAGTTGATGACGAAGTAAAAGCAAAGGCTGAAAGCGCATGTTCTGCTATGGGATTAACAATGTCTGCAGCAATAAATATCTTTCTCACAAAAGTAGCTAACGAGAGAAGGATTCCGTTTGAAATCACCGCAGACCCTTTCTATTCAGCAGAAAATATGGCCGAGCTTAAGCAGCGTATAGCAGACGCGAAGATCGGTCTGAACATGCATGAGCACGAGCTCATCGAGGATAATTGATGCGGAAGATTTGGCACGACAAAGCTTGGAACGACTATATCGAGTGGATCAATAATGATAAAAGAACGCTCAAAAGAATCAACCAGTTATTGCGAGACATAGACCGCAACGGCTATCGCTGCATCGGCAAGCCCGAACCGTTAACCGGTGATCTGTCAGGCTTTTGGAGTGTGCGAATAGATGAAAAGAATCGAATAGTTTTCCGCATTGAAGAAAACACAATAGAAATAATCCAATGCGGTTCGCATTATGGTGAACGTTGAATAAAGATACGCCTAACATCACAAGAAGAAACAGAGTTTATTTATTCTCTGAATTCTTCTTCTCCCTTCTCCACTTCCACATGCCGTAAATGACCAGCCAGGGCCCCGGGTCTATAAGCGCAAGCAAAGCGAGCAGCTTGATCGGCGACAACAAGAACCCCACCAATACGAAGACACCTCCGACGAAAGGCGCACCGGATACGTGCGTCTTGTGCTTCACGCTGGTGATGAGCGCCCCGTAGGTCATGAACAGGAAGAACGCCCCTATAAATACCAGGACCCCCGCTACTACCCATTTTGTCGTGTCAGGAACGTTGCTCCACATAAAGTTACTTCTATCACTCCGCCCCGTTATTTATCAGCCACTCTACCCCTGACTCTGACTGGTCGACGCCGGGATTTTGATTGACCATGACTGCGGCGGCCTCGCCTGTGCGGTAGTTGAACTTCAGCCTGGACTGGCCATTTTCGCCCCAGCCGCTGATGCTGAGCTTGTCCTCGCCGTCCATGAAGATGCCGAGGCCGACCCAAGGGAAACGCTCATTAGGCTCGGTCATCGCAAGAGCGGTCTCTGCCTGAAGCAAAGTGCTCTCGCCGGCACAGGCTTTTGTGAATTCCCGGGCGATCTTTATAAGCTCTGTCGGCGTGGACCAGAGGCCTGAAGCCGCGAGGTCAGGCATCTGCGGATACTTGCCCGGAATGGGCTTGCCTTCTTCATCGTAGCCTGTCGCCATAACGATCTTATGCTCGTAAACGTCCAGATTTGCAAGCGATGCGGAGAACGTATTCTTCAGGCCCAGCGGCGCAAAAACGAACTCTTCCGCGATCTTCTCATAAGGCTTTTGCTCTAAGTCTTCGAGAAGCTGCTGCAAAACGCAGAAGCCCGCGTCGGAGTACTCAAACTCGGTGCCGTAGGGATTATTCTCGCGCGCAGGGCGGTTGTTGTAAGATGTCTTGCCATCGAGTACGTCCAAAAGGCTGACGGCCGGATCGCTCCTGCGGCTTCCGTAGAAACCGTCTTCACCGTCAATGATGCCGGAGGTGTGGCTTAAGAGCGACCTTATTGTCGCTTCGCTCTCACCGCCATTTGGCGTAAGAAGCTTCCAGCTGCGAAGGTAAAGATTGACGGGCTTTTCGATGTCGATCCTGCCCTGCTCAAATTCCTTCATCACGCAGATCCCGGTGATGAATTTGGAGATGGAGCACGCCGGGAAAGCGGTATTCTCATCTGCCTTCACGTTTGATTCTTTGTCCGCGAATCCGTAGCACTTCGTCGTGATATTGCCGTTTGCGTCGCAGTACGCGCAGCTTATTCCCGGGAATCTATTCTTGATGGATTCGATGTCAGTCATGGTATTCCTTGAGCCCCTTAATTCCTTTGTAAATCAATGATACCATCTTTTGCGATGGTCGGGCGGACAGAGTAATTCTATTAAATCATGGCCGGAAGCATACGACATATATTTTTTCAAAATCCTCGATTTTATATGTAGGTTTTAGCGGAAAATTTGCTTTTAAATGCAAAACCTACATATAAAAAATAACAAACACGATTTTTCGTATGCAGGTTTTCGCGAAAACCGCGCAAACAAGCATAAAACCTACATATAAAATCAGAGAAAAACGCGTTTTCGTATGTCGGTGGTGTCTGCTCACCTGCACACGTTACTTAACGCCAAGCTGTCAAATGCTTCACAACGTTTGCTATACTGATATCATCATTTATGGGGAAGTGGATTTATGATCAAAGCAGTTATTTTCGATATGTTTGAGACGCTGGTCTCGATCTTCTCCGGAGAGTGTTATTTCAGCGAGCACATGGCGGCAGACCTGAATGTTCCTGTCGATGAATTCAGGGTCCCGTGGCATGACACCGAGTGGGCCAGGAGCACCGGGCAGAAAGACATGCCGGAAGTCGTTAAGATCTGTCTCGAGACGCTGGGGATCGACAGCGAGGAAAAAGCTCAGCTGTTAGTAGACCATAGAAGAGAACATCTTGAGGCGGTTTTCGCGGCCACTCCTAAGGAGACGATCGAGCTTTTGCAGGCGCTCAAAGACAGAGGGCTTAAGATCGGCCTTATCAGCAACTGCTATTCGGACGAGGCTCAGGCCATCAAGGAGAGCGTGCTCTTCCCTTACTTCGACGCGGCCGCGCTGTCCTACGAGCAGGGCATCAAGAAGCCTGATCCGGAGATCTTTAAGCGGGCTACAGAGATGCTCGGCGTCAGCGCATCCGAATGTCTTTATGTCGGCGACGGCGGCTCAAAGGAGCTCTTTGCCGCAAGGGACGCGGGCATGAAGGCCGTGCAGGCAAGGTATTTCGCGCACATGGCGTTCGAGCCTCATGTCCCCTGCGCAAAACTTGACGAGTTCGATCAGGCGGACACGCAGATGGACGTGCTGAAGTATCTGTGATGCGCGGAGATCAAGTGCAACAAAACCGGCCGTTTGACTGTATCCATAGTAAGAATATAACCGGAAGGAATGGGGTTAATTATGGAAAGACTTAAAAAGACAGTAGCTGCAGGACTTATCTTTGTGATCGGTTTGTTCGCGCTGACTTCGTGCAGCAAAACGGTCGAGCCTGCAAGAACAAAAGCGACTACGGAGACGACACAGATCTCCAGAGGCCCTTTGGATGTAACGAAGGTCACTTATCTGATCTACGTTGGTGGCCTTGCGAATGTCAAGATGTATGTCATCACACCCGATCTCAAAGTGCAAAAATACGATATCTGGCCCGAAGTCGATAAGACCTACGATTACTTAGCAGGCGAGCTCCCTTCCGAGGACCATTACGATGTCACCGAATACGAGATAACTGATACGGAATGGTCAAGCATCGTGAACGTTCTGACCCGTGTCGATTTTATGGCGCTCGACGAAGACACGTCCACCAAGGAACTCGTCGACGACGGACCATGCTTATGCATAAAGGTCGAGACATCTGATTCCACGCATATCTCAGGCGGATACTACGCAGGCCTTGATGATGACCCTGACAGCAGGAGATTTGCCGAAGCGAGGGAAATGATTGAGAACGTTTGTAAATAATTACTTGCGCCGTTTAGCGGGCGGCGCGCTGCAGCTTTTCAAGGCGCCCGCCATGGCCCGGTGACGAAAACTGACACGAAATGAAGCCAAAACGTGTCACTTCACGGCAATATCTTCAGAAGTGACGAAAACTGACACGAAAAGGGGGCAAAACGTGTCATTTTGCGTCACTGGGCGGGTCAACCGCTCACAGGGCGGCCCCCACGGGCGTTTCCTCCCGGTGACGAAAACTGATGTAGCCCCAAATTGTGTTTTTTGCCGATTTAGGGCTACAAAATCTCGAAAATGTAGCCCAATGCTCCGCTTCCGACACAAAAAAGGGCAAAAATGTATCTGATACGCCCTTTTTCACCCCGTTTTAGATATAAAAGATGTTTATATACTTTTTCGCGCTCTAATAGTAAACTGATTCGGTAACATTGGGGATAATAACTGATCAGCGTCCGGGGGCGCTTTGACCATGGGGAAAAAGAGAAATAAAAAAGCGATAATAATCACCGCAATTGTAATGTTTATAGGCGTCCTGCTCGTGCTGTTGGGAATCTTCGGCGGAAGGATTTTCGCCGGTTCATCCAAGGACTTTGACTACAAAAACATCCAGCCATCTGACCTCGGCAAGACCGTCAAGACGGACATTCTGGTCTACTATGACAGCCTTGAGCTCGATAATAAAGACCTGCAGTTTTTCGGCGAGAACATGGAAGACGAAGACTATGTTTTTCTCCTGCTGGATTTCTCGAATCTGAGCGCCAAAGAGAAGAAGATCTATTACGCGAAGTTCTATCAGCACATCACCATCACAGGCAAGCTGAGGGCCGTGGACGATGCCGAATACAGCGAAGTCTGCGAGGCGCTTTACAAGCGTTACGACTATATTTTTGAGAATAAGGAAGACCCCGGCTTTACTATCGACGAGTTCCACGAGCTGCTGACTTATAACGTCCTCCCCTACTGCATCGAAGTCACATCCGTCAAGGCATTCAACTGGACGCCGTTCGCCGTCGCCGGCGCGGCACTTTTCCTGATCGCCTTTATCGTCGAGATCTGCTTCGTCTTCAAGCTCAAAAAGAGGATCGTGCTGCCGATCGTCTTCGGGCTCATGATAATCATTCCCGCGATAATGCTGTTCAACCACATCAGGACCATGCTGTCCGTCAAGAAGGTCACGGACGGCTTCTACACGATGAAAAACCTCGAGTGCACCGATACTAAGGGCATGATGGAAAGCGGCGCGGGCTCAGTCAATGAGTCCATTGACTGGATGCTCGACAACCACGTGTACGGCATGCCGAACTTCATCTTCAACGAGGACGATTACAGCATCGGCTGCGCATCTTTTGCTGCTACAACTTCAGACGGCGACCACCTCTTCGGCCGCAATTTTGACTACCCCGAGACAGACATGGTGCTCGTCCACTCACACCCCAAGGACGCTTACGAATCAATAGGCTGCGCCGATCTCGCTGTCTTCAGCGTCGGCCAGACCAGCACGCTCGATCCTGACTCGCCTCTGGGCAGATTTGTCATGGTGCTCACGCCTTACTTTGTCGTCGACGGCATGAACGAGAAAGGCGTCGGCGCGGGCATCTTAGAGCTCAACATCGATGAGGCCCATCAGGACCAGGGCAAGCCTGATCTCCTGGTCTTCTGCGCTGTCAGAGCCATCCTCGACAACTGCGCTTCAGTCGACGAAGCTCTCGCGCTGCTCGAGTCATACGACATCCATTCCGACCTGGGCTACAATTACCACCTGTTCATCACGGACAGATCAGGCCGTTACGTCGTCGTCGAATGGCTTGGCGGCGAAATGGTCGTCACCGAATACCCCGCCTGCACCAACAGCGTCATCGCTCCCGGCGACTACTTCGACATGGGCGATCCCGACAACAGGATCGACACTATCTGCACCGGCCTTGGCACCGAGCGCGTCGTCGCCGAATCCGAAGCGATGATGATCCTCGACAGCGTAAGCACACGCATAACCGAGTGGTCCTGCGTCTACAACCTCGACGACTTCACAGTCAGCATCTGCCTGGACACTGACTACGAGAATGTGTATACGTTCAGGGCGGATGAGCTGAGGTAAAAGGCGTCAGCTCTTGAAGAGAGGCTCATCACCGGGCAAACACCACTCACCCGAGCCGCTTACCCCAACTCATATTTCGATGCCGGGAACACACCGATAGCTACCTCGTCACAGTAGACGACATACACTTCCTGACCGACCGCGATCTGCCTGTACGCGTAGTTGTTGACGTGCGCGTAGGAGCCGTCCGTAAAATCGATCGTGTAAGTCATGCCGGTGTCAGAGTAATTCTTGTCGCTCACGGTTTTCACACAGGTCGAAGGAGTCTCAAAAAGGCCGCGGACACCGCGTCTGGCATTCAGCACGATCAGCACGGTGGCGACTACGATAACGAGCACGGTCAGCATGACGACGAGCACTCGTCTTGTTTTGTCGCCATTCTTAAACCAGTGCGTGAAGACCACGCCGAACAGCAGGCCGAACGCGCCGATCGGGATCATGTATCTGATCACGGTCATCCACTTCAAAGTGTTCAGGAACTTGTCGTCGATCACGTGGCCGGCCGGCATATACGGGATGTATTCCACGAGCAAGGTGAAGGCAAAGCCCGCGACAATGCAGGCAATCCAGATGATGTCTAACACCTTTTTCTTCTTGCTCACAGTCTCGTCCATACAATACCTCCGAAAACTACGCCTTACCCCATCGCAAGCTCAACAAGCTTATTCAAGTGTATCTCAACTGAATCCAGACAATAGACCGGGCAGTTATCTTTGTTCAAAAGCAGCGGCAATTCGGTGCATCCCAGGATGACTGCTTCGATACCGTCTTCGCGCTTCATGCGCTCGATGATGGCCGTAAATTCTTTAAGCGTGCTCTCCTTGACGATACCCACCTCGAGCTCTTCGAGGATGCGCTTGGCAATCAGTTCGCGCTCGTCTTTTTGAGGGACGACCACGCGGATCCCTGCGTCCTCCAGGTCCTTTTTCATGTAGTCCTGCTCCATCGTGAAGATCGTCCCGAGGAGGCCGACGCACTTAAATTCGCGGGCGACAGCTTCGTCGCGGACGGCCTTGGGGATGCTGATAAGTTGGGTGTTTGTTTTCGCTTCGATCTGCCCGAAAACAATATGCATCGTGACCGCGGAAAGCGAGATGATCTCAGCGCCGCCGGCCTTGAGGCACTCGACTTTCTCCGAGAGATAATCAGTGAGCTTGTCGTACTCGCCGCGCTCGACAAAGCCCCAGGTCTTGCGGAAATTGACGCTCTCGATCGCTACGTCGGGCATGGCGGAGCCTTCCGTCAGCGCGTCGATCCTGCTGTTGAGCTCCTTATAGTACATCAGTGTTGATTCGGGGCCCGTGCCGCCTACCAAACCTATTTTGCGCATTTATGTTTTCACCTCTTTTTAGTATTAGCCGTCTTCTGATTTCAGATATTCTTCGATGGGGATCAGGTTGTCCTCGTCGCCTTTGACCATGGCATATTGCCACGAGTCAAACTCCCTGCAGATCCATTCGATGGCGCCGAAAGCCCGGACGGTGCCGCTGCCTTTGACGAAATACTCGTCAGAGTCTTTTTCGTGACGCATGACGTTGATATATCTGTACTGGTCATCGGCGATCTTATAGACGTAGGTAAAGCAAACATGCCCGGAATAACCGCCTGTGAATATGACCATGTAGTCATCATCCACCGGGACGTCCACCGCCCACTCCTGAGTGTTGATGATCTTCCCGCCGAACATGACTTCGGAATCGTCTTCTGCGATCACCTTGATGTTATCGGGAAGCTTTTTGAATTCCACATAGCAGCACGCATGGGTATACGCGTCGGTGCAGATATTCTCGTCTCTGGTATGCATGACGCTGATCACCACGGTGTCAGTGGCTTCGTCGTATTCGATATTCGTGACTTCGATGAAGTATCCGCCGGTGTACTCCATGCCATGGCAGATCAGGACATATTTCTCGTCTTCGGTATCGCGCAGATACCAGCCGTAGTCCAAGTCCGGGCCGTACTCTTCAGGCTTTGTCAGCGTGTATTCACAGCCGTTTACGACGCCGGAAGATGCCACGGTCGGATCCGGGACAGTGTAGCTGGTATCAGTATCGTCATCGCGCTTGTGCCTCTTTGGTTTCTCTTCTTCTTTCGCGCAGCCGGCGAGAAAAAACGTCGCGGCCATCATCGCCGCGCAAGCAGCACTCAACAATCTACGGGTATGGAATTTTGGTTCTATCATCATGTTCTTATCCCCCTCAACATGCAATAAAACTAAAGTCTGATATGTAATTGTAGCTGCCCGGGAAACGTGCTCCCGGACAAAATGATTATAACATGCCGGGAAGATTTTTTCGCCGCGCGCGAGAAACCGGCCCGCTCTTCTTTTCGAGCCCCCACAACAAAAAAGCAGGAGCCCGAAAGCTCCTGCCCGAGGGGGTGATATCAGTCGGGGGAAATCACTTGAGTTCTTCCCTTCTGAACTTTAAGAAAGACAGCGCGATGACGGCTGCGATGGCAGCGGCTGAAACGGTCAGAGCTGCTGCGAAGCTAGCGTTGCTGCAGTCAGTTAAGATGAACATTGACTGGCCGACGGGTGTGCATCTGACGATCTTTTCGCCACCTTCAAAGTTCAGGGCGATCTGCGCTGCAAGGTCCATCATCAGCATCAGTCCGAGGTTAAGGCCGATAGCTCCGCCGAGGTGTTTTACTAACATGGATGCGAGGAAACATGTTGCGGAGTATGCGATCTCGACAACGATAAATACCAGTGTTCTTGCGATGACCGCTCTGCCAAAGCTGCCGTCCAGTCCGTTGATGCCGTAAGAAGCGAACGCGATACCTGTGCTTACGAGAATGGATGCTACGCTGTAGATCGCGACGGCGATCGAGAACGACATGAACTTCGCCATGAGGATGCTGAATCTGCTGTTGCCTGCCATGACTGCCGACTGGATCTTGCGGCCTTCGAATGCGCCCGTTACGTGAATGCCCGTGAATACGCCGATCAGCATGATCACGAAAGCATTGTAGTTATTAAGTCCTTCGAGGAACGCCTGAAAGCCCGTATTTTCCGCGCCAAAAGCGACCGCCGCCAGGAGCAGCGCTGCCGGGAGCAGTACGATCGCCGCGCCCAATATCCAAAAATGTTTTGAAGACAGTGTCTGCTTCATCTCCCACTTTAATAAGCTGCCCATTATGCGCCCCTCCCCAAAAGTTCAATGTAGTATTCTTCGAGCGTCCTCTCGTGCTTCGCCAGGTGCGTCACGAGAATCTTATGGTCGTACATCAGCTGCGCGACATCTCTTGCCTCGACATTGTCGAAAATCCTTATCGCGCCGTCGCTGTCATCCACCGTGCGGATACCGCTCGTCGCAAGCACCCTGAGCGCCTCATCGTTGTGCTCGGTATCCATCGTGATGTGCGTCGTGCAGCGGTCATCAAGCTCGTCCTTCGAGAGCGTCGAAATTATGCGTCCGTGCGAGATGATGATGTAATCTGTCGCAAGCTGGTAAAGCTCTGCCAAAATGTGTGATGAAATAACGATCGTGATGCCGTCGTCCCTGCAAAGCGAGATGAGCAGCTCTCTGACGTCGACCATGCCCATCGGGTCAAGTCCGTTCACCGGCTCATCGAGCACCAGAAGCTCCGGGCTGTTTATGAGCGCCATCGCGATGCCCAGTCTCTGCTTCATGCCAAGCGAGAAATCCGCGACCTTCTTGTTCTTAACGTCTGCGAGTCCTACTCTGACGAGGACCTGCTCGATGCGCTGCTCGTCACTGTTGCCGTACAAGAGCTGCTGCGCCTGCAGGTTCCTTTTGGCTGACTTGTTAAGCTCCAAGATCGGCTTCTCAACGAGGCACCCTATCTTTCTTCTGGCCTCGATAAGGCCCTTCTTATCTGTCTTCCCGAAAAGCTCGATCTTACCGTGCCTTACTGTGCTTAAGCCCGTGATCGCCCTGAGCGCCGTGGTCTTGCCTGCGCCGTTCTCTCCGATAAATCCGTAGATCTTTCCTCTCTCGATCTCGAACGACACCTTGTCCAGTACTGTTTTCGCGCCATACGACTTCGAGAGTTCCGTGATCTTCAAAATGGTTTCACTCATTCCTGTTATCCTCCCTTAATGTTGTGGCTCCATCATAAGCCACCAATCTTAACGGGAAGATAGGCAAACATTAACGTAACATTAAAGTTTGCGGGGCGCGCGGGGTGTGCGAGGCGCGCTTATTCTTCGCGCGAGGGGCCGGTTTATTCTTCGCGCGCGGGCCAGTTTGTTCTTCGCGCGGGGGCCGCCCTGTGAGCGGTTGACCCGCCCAGTGACGCGAAATGACACGTTTTGCCCCCTTTTCGTGTCAGTTTTCGTCACTTCTGAAGATATTGCCGTGAAGTGACACGTTTTGGCTTCATTTCGTGTCACTTTTCGTCACTGATCAAGCGGTTTTCGCGATTTTATCCGTAACACACGTATCAAGCGGTTTTCGCGATTTTATCCGTAACACACGTATCAAGCGGTTTTCGCGATTTTATCCGTAACACACGTATCTTTAAAGAAAAACCTACGGATAAAATCGTCCATTTTCGCATTTTAGTACGTCATGCGCGCTTACGAGGCAGAAACACGACGTACTAAACAGGCAGTTTTCGCATTTTAGTACGTCACACGAGCATGCACGCGCGCCCACTCACTTAAAAATCTTATTCAACACCTTCACCGACAGGGGCTCCCTCGAGAACTCCTTGTTCTTGATGTCGTCAGCCTTAGTCGACATGTACATGAACGTGTCGCGGGTATCCATCTTGAAGCCGCTCTTGAGGTCGATGTACTCATCGATGTTGGGCGCCTTGTCGATCGTCACCGATTCAAAAAAGCTGCTGTCAGTGAACTTCTTCCTGACGTGCGGAACGATGAAGACGAGGCCCGAGATGAGCGCGACGGCCCACAGGACAAAGAACATCATCCAGTAGAACCAGTCAAAGTCGCCGCCCTTGTTGCCGATCAGGAACATGAGCAACGCCACGCCCAGAGCGGGCACGAGCGCTGTGAGCAGGATGTATTTCGCGATCTCCCAAACGGAGCTCCAGAACGCGTGAGTGTAGACACGGCGCTTATTGATCGGCAGAGACCCGGACGCTTTGCCGGTCTGGCCGTTGACGGCGATGCTGTACATCGCGCCTTCGTATTCGATGTTCAGGAACCACACGGGCATCAGCGCGTAAAGCTGGCTGTAATTGTCAGAGTAAGCGCCGCGCACGCCGACGGCCTTGAAGTAGTCGTATTCCTTGGCGGAGAGGCGCTTGACGATGCCCTCCGCGTAGTTGTCCAGGCGGATCCTGATGATGTCCATCATGTCCAGCGCGGACAGGTCGTAGCGCTGCGCGAAAAAGCCCGGCAGGTACATGTCGTTATAATCTTTGATCTCTTTATAATCGTACGGCTCGATTGCTTCCATCAGCGTGTTGCTGATCTTTTTGCACCCGTCGAAAGGCACGCGCCTGACGTTGTACACGAGCGACCTGTCGATCTCATAATTCTCGATGTTCTCGCCCTTGAATTTCTGGCCCGTGCCGCTGACCTCGGACTTGCAGTCCGCGTCGATGAGCCAGAACGGAATATAATAGCCCGTGATCTTAGACAGCACGGCTTCGGACGTGAATTTCTTCGGGACACCCTTTTGGGTTTTCGCCCACTTAAGATAATTCGCGATCGCCTCTTCTTTACTTATCTTGAACGGGATCAGCACGTCAGGCCTAAAAGCTCTCGAAAGACGCCGGTTGATGAGCGTAGGCGAACCGCAGAACGCGCAGAACGTCGCGGACGTGTTGTAATCAGTGACCACGGCAGCGCCGCACGAGTCGCAGACGAACTCCTGCTTGTTGTCCTCTTCGCTGCCAGCCTCGCCGGTATCGCGGTTCTCGATCCGGCCCGCGGGCTTCATGCTCTCGGGATCGTAAAGACCTCCGCACATGGCGCAGAAAAGCTTGCCGAGCTTCTCGTTAAAAAAGACGCTCGCGCCACAGTTCGGACATTTCGCCGAGCTGGTACCGTTGATATTAATGTCTTCGTTTTTCCACGTCATAGAAATGAGCGCGTCCGCGCAAATGCAATGAATCTATGTGTTTAGTGCCATCCCTTAAAGATAATTATAGCACGCGCGAAAATCAGGCTCAATTTGAGCCGCGCTTTATGAAGCTTCGTCCTGCTTTTTCCAGGATGTATCTATCTTCTTGTTCTCTTTAACACAATCCATAAGGTAAAGATTTATAAGTGTCTGATAAGGTATCCCCGTCCTGTCCGATTCCGTCTTGAAGTATTCAATAACAACCATCGGCATCTTGATCGACACCGGTTTTCTAAGTGACTTCGCATAAGGATTGGGCCTCGGGTTCAACTTGTCGATATCATATTCCTTTAACATACCTGTTCACCTCATTTCTTCATCCCATTCGAAAGTCATAATATACCTCGTATATACTCAGTATTATTTTATCATCATAACCGGGACAATAAAAGGACCCGCTTGCAGGAGGTCACTGCGTACCAGTCAAAAACGCCTTCGCCGTACATGAACAATTATTCGGTGGTTCGAGAAAATTTTTTCGATTTTTTTATATTAGCACGCGAAAACCAATTGGAACTATATGTTTTTGAGGGCGGGGGCGGGGGTGAACGGTGCCAGTCAGGTCATAAATCCCCTGGTGACTAAAACGGTTGACTTTTGGCCAAAACGGTCACCAAAAAAGTCATTTCGGCCCGCCATGGCCCGGTGTCGAAAACTGACACGAAATGAAGCCAAAACGTGTCACTTCACGGCAATATCTTCAGAAGTGACGAAAATTGACACGAAAAGGGGGCAAAACGTGTCATTTCGCGTCACTGGGCGGGTCAACCGCTCACAGGACGGCCCCACGGGCGTTTCCTCCCGGTGACGAAAACTGATGTAGCCCCAAATTGTGTTTTTTGCCGATTTAGGGCTACAAAATCTCGAAAATGTAGCCCCAAACGGGTCAAAAACCGCGATTTAGGGCCACTCAAAAAAGGGAGCCGCCCCCGGGACTAAATCGGCGCTCAAAAAACAGGGCCCACGCGGGCCCTGCACTTAATTCTTTCCTAATCTGTATTTAAAATCTCTATATCCGAACTCTGTCAGCTTCTCGAAAACCCCGTCAGGCTTGAGCCTGTAGATATCCGGCAGCGGCATTCCGTTGAAGGTGTTGTTTTTGCAGGTCGTGTAGATCGCCATGTCGCCAAAGACGAGCATGTCGCCAACAGCAAGTTCCCGGTCAAAACTGTACTCGCCGATAACGTCGCCCGACAAACACGTGGGCCCTCCGAGCCTGTAACAAAACGCCTTGCCGCCCTCGCTGTCGGCGTCCATAAGAGGCGGCGTGTAGGGCATCTCGATGACGTCAGGCATGTGGCATGCGGCGCTGCTATCAAGGATCGCGATCTTCACGCCGTTATTCTCGACGATATCTAGAACGCGCGTGAGAAGATAGCCCGCATTCAAAGCGACTGCTTCGCCGGGCTCGAGATAGACTTGAACGCCCCACTTATCTCTGGCGTAAACAAGCACGCGCTCCAAAGTCTCCACATCGTAATCACCTTTAGTGATATGGTGGCCGCCGCCCATGTTGATCCATTTCATAGAAGGCAGCACGTCGCCGAACTTCTCCTCCACAGCACGCAGAGTGATCTCCAGCGCGTCTGAGTTTTGCTCGCACAAAGTGTGGAAATGAATACCGTCCAAAAGCGCGAGAGCATCGGGCGTCATGTCACGGTCCCAGACTTCGCGTGTGACGCCCAGACGGCTTCCTTTGGCACAGGGGTCATATATCTCGTGGCCCTCCTGAGTGGAGCATTCGGGGTTGATGCGAAGGCCCACGCTCTTGCCGCACGCCTTCGCCTTAGAGCCGAACTTCCTGAGCTGGCCTACAGAGTTAAACACGATGTGGTCAGCATACTTAAGCAGCTCATCGAATTCGTCGTCGCGGTACGCAGCGCAGAAGACATGCACTTCGCCTGAAGGCATTTCTTCTTTGCCGAGGCGGGCTTCGTAAAGGCCGCTCGCTTCGGTGCCTGCGAGATAATCTGACAGCAGCGGATAGAAATCGTAATTTGAGAACGCCTTCTGTGCAAGCAAAATCTTGCAGCCGGTGCGCGCAGCGACCGAAGCCAGGATCCCGCCATTAAAGATCAGTTTTTTCTCGTCGATGACATAGCAGGGCGTCTTTAGCGCCTTGATGTTTTCGCCGCTTATGACAGATGCGAGGCCATTAAAAATCTCGTCCATATAATCATTCTACCAGGACGGGATCGAAGTTCTCGCTTCTCGGCAGGCCGTACTTGTCGAGCGCGTCGAGGAACGGATCGGGATCGAATTCTTCGACGGTGTGAACACCCTTGTCGGTCCACTTGCCGGTGAGGAGCATGAGCGCGCCGCACATTGCGGGAACGCCTGTTGTGTAGCTGATCGCCTGGCTCTCTACTTCCTTGTAGCACTCCTGGTGGTCGCAGACGTTGTAGATGTAATAGGTCTTGTCCTTGCCGTCCTTCTTGCCCGTGAAGATGCAGCCAATGTTGGTCTTGCCGTGTGTGCGGGGACCAAGGCTTGCGGGGTCAGGCAGCAGGGCCTTTAAGAACTTGATCGGAACGATCTCGCGACCTTCGAACATGACCGGAGTCGTGGAGAGCATGCCGACGTTTTCGAGGCACTTCATATGAGTAAGATAGCTCTGGCCGAATGTCATGAAGAAGCGGATGCGCTTGACTTCGGGGATGTTTACTGCGAGAGACTCGAGCTCCTCGTGGTGAAGGAGGTACATGTCCTTCTGTCCGACCTTATCGAAGTCGTACTCTCTCTTGATGCTCATGGCAGGGATCTCTACCCACTTGCCGTTCTCGATGTAGCTGCCCGGAGCGGAGACCTCGCGGAGGTTTACTTCAGGATTGAAGTTGGTCGCGAAAGCATAGCCGTGGTCGCCGCCGTTGCAGTCTAAGATATCGATCGTGTCGATCTCATCGAATTCATGCTTCTTTGCATATGCGCAGTAAGCCTGCGTAACGCCGGGATCGAAGCCGCAGCCTAAGAGAGCAGTAAGTCCTGCCTGCTCGAACTTTTCCTTGTAAGCCCACTGCCAGCTGTAGTCGAAGTATGCTGAGAAACCCTTCTCCTTGCATCTCTTCTCGTAGATGGCACGCCACTCGGGATCGTCCGTATCCTCGGGCTCGTAGTTAGCCGTGTCCATGTAATTGACGCCGCAGATGAGGCATGCGTCCATGATGGTCAGATCCTGATAAGGAAGCGCGATGTTCATGACCAGATCGGGCTTGTATGAATTGATAAGCGCCACGACTTCATCGACTTTGTCAGCGTTTACCTGCGCGGTCGTAACGACAGTATCCGTCTTGTCCTTGAGGCTCTCTGCAAGCGCGTCACACTTGGACTTCGTGCGGCTTGCTATGCAAAGCTCCGTGAAGACCTCGCTGACCTGACAGCACTTTCTGATTGCGACACTGGCGACGCCGCCACATCCGATAACTAAAACTCTGCTCATTTTTGCACCTCCTGTTTATGCATTTATCGAAAGGATCAATTCTCTTAATGTCTTGCAGGCGACGGCCGTCGAAGCGCCGCTGGTATCCAGCATCGGCGCGAGCTCGTTGATGTCCGCGCCAACGATATTTGTCTTGCTGACCGTGAGGATCGCGCCCAGCAATTCCGTAAAGCTCACGCCGCCTGCTTCAGGCGTACCCGTACCGCAGAAAACGCCCGGATCCATGCAGTCCAGGTCGATCGTGAAATACACCGGAGTGTTATTCATAGCGAGTTCTTCGCAGACTTCCTTGAGCCCGTCGAAATTAAACTTATGCATATCCGTGTGCTCCTTCGCGAAAAGGAACTCATCGCGCTCGCCGCTCCTGATGCAGAACTGGTGGATCCTGCCGTCACCTGCCAGATCAAAGCATCTTCTGAGCACGCACGCGTGGCTGAGCTTGACTCCAAGATAGTCGTCTCTAAGATCGCAGTGCGCATCGAAATGAATGATATGAGCATCAGGATACTTCTCAAAGACCGCCCTGAAAGCGCCTAAAGTTACGAGGTGCTCGCCGCCGATCATGAGAGGGAGCTTGCCGTCGTTTAAGATCGTGCGCGTCTGATCCTCGATGTCAGCAAGAGCTGCTTCAGGTGAGCCGAAGCTGAGCTCCAGATCTCCGCAGTCGAAGACTTTAAGGTCCGTAAGATCCTTGTCCTGATAAGGGCTGTAAGTCTCGATGCCGAAGCTCTCGTGACGGATGGCGCTGCTTCCGAATCTTGCGCCGGGGCGGAAACTCGTCGTGGAATCAAAGGGCGCGCCGAAAAGCACGATTTTCGCATCCTTGTACTCGCTATCGCACCCGATAAAAGTCTCTACATTCCTGTTCACGACTCCACCTCCATAAGCATTTTCTCGAGATAAGCCGGCAGATAGAACGAGCCTATGTGCAGCTTGGTCGTATAGTATTTTGTGCTGAGATGAAGGCTCTTCCAACGCTCTTCATCGAAGTCATTGATCGGGTGATATTTCTTGCTCGCGAAGCCGAAAAGCCAGTAGCCCGCAGCGTATGTCGGGATGTGCGCCTGATAGACGCGGCTGATCGGGAACGTGTTTACGATCCTCTTGTGGCTCCTCTGCATCGCCTCAGCGTCGTGCTTATAAAAGGGGCTTCCCTGCTGGTTTACCATGATGCCGTCTGATCTTAATGCGTTGTAGCAGATGCCGTAGAACTCTCTGGTGAAGTAGCCCTCCGAAGGTCCGAACGGGTCATTGGAGTCAACGATGATGAGGTCGTATTCTTCGCTCGAGCGTCTGATGAATCTGAGCGCATTATCGAAGTAGATATGCACGCGGGTATCGTCAAGCTTGCACGCGTTCTCGGGCAAGTATGTGCGGCACGCCTCGATAACCTGGGGGTCCATCTCGACAAGGTCGATGCGCTTAACGCTCTCATATCTTGTGAGCTCTTTTACGACGCCGCCGTCGCCTGCGCCGATCACGAGGACGTCCTGGACATTGGGATGCACGGACATCGGGATGTGCGTGATCATCTCGTTGTAGATAAACTCGTCGCGCTCCGTGAGCATTACGTCACCGTCGAGAGCCAGTACCTTGCCGAATTCGGGCGTATCGAAAATATCGATCTGCTGGTAGTCGCTCTTACCCGAATACAGATGTCTCGTAACGCGGAGACTGTGCCTTACGTCAGGCGCATGATATTCACTGAACCAAAGATTCATCGAAAGCCCTCCTTATATCAGAACGTTAAGATTGTTGATGTCCGGATCCTCAGAACCTGTCATCGAACAGCCCTTCTCTTTTGCGTAGAGGATATAGTCCAAAATGTTCTTTGTGATCCTCTCGCCGGGCGCGAGGATCGGGATTCCCGGCGGATAGCACATAACGAATTCGCTGCAGACCTGGCCGACGCTCTCTTCGATCGGGACGCTCTTCTTGTTCGAATAGAAAGCTTCCTGCGGACTGCAAACGACCTCGGGATCGATGTACTCCTGGCTGAGCAGACCATCCGGGTCTTTCTTGTATCTTCTGCGGATCTCGGCAAGAGCACTAACGAGTCTTTCAAGCTCCTGCATTCTGTCGCCGATCGAGAGGTACGCAAGGATATTTCCGATGTCACCGAACTCGATCTGGATATCGTATTCGTCTCTTAAGATGTCATAGACTTCGATGCCCGCAAGGCCGATGTCTCTTGTGTGGACAGAAAGCTTTGTCGGGTCAAAATCGAAGATCGAATCGCCGTTGATAAGCTCTCTGCCATAAGCGTAATAACCTCCGACAGCGTTGATTTCTTCTCTCGCGTACTCAGCCATCTCGACAACCTTGCGGAAGACTTCCTTGCCTCTTAACGCGAGGTTCCTTCTGCTGATATCCAGGCTCGACATCAGAAGATAGCTGCCCGATGTCGTCTGCGTGAGGTTAATGATCTGTCTGACGTGTCTCTCGCTAACGTTCTCACCGATGAGCAGAAGGCTTGACTGCGTAAGGCTTCCGCCTGACTTGTGCATGGATACTGCAGCCATGTCTGCGCCTGCGCGCATTGCGGAAACAGGCATGTTCTCACCGAAGTAAAAGTGTGTGCCGTGAGCCTCGTCTGCAAGGCAGAGCATGCCCGCGTCGTGAGCCATCTTAACGATGGCGCGGAGGTCGCTGCAGATACCGTAGTAAGTCGGGTTGTTGACCAGTACTGCAACGGCGTCGGGATTCGCGTCGATCGCAGCCTTTACCTTGTCGCGGCTCATGCCGAGGGAGATACCGAGGCGGTGGTCAACGTCAGGATTAACGTATACGGGGATGGCGCCGCAGAGGACCAGCGCGTTGATGACACTCCTGTGCACGTTGCGCGGGAGGATTATCTTGTCGCCCTGCTTGCAGCAAGAGAGCACCATGCTCTGCACCGAGCTCGTCGTGCCGCCTACCATGAGGAACGCGTGGCTCGCGCCGAAAGCATCCGCCGCAAGGATCTCAGCTTCGTGGATGACCGATACCGGATGGCAAAGGTTATCCAAAGGCTTCATGCTGTTGACGTCAACGCCTACACACTTCTCGCCCAGGAACGCCGTGAGCTCGGGGTTGCCCTTGCCGTGCTTATGTCCGGGCACGTCAAAGGGGACGACTCGCATCTCGCGGAACTTTTCGAGCGCTTCGTAGATCGGAGCTCTTGTCTGATCCAACTCTGTCTTTTCCATACTCCACCTCAAACAAAAAGCGCAAGCTGTAATCCACAACTTGCGCCTTGATAATATAGTCTTTGTCATCCCCGCCGGGGAAGGTGTGCATGCACGCCCCTCAGGCGAAGAATTCAAGTATCCAGAGTCTATATAGCAATACTACTTTTACTACTCTTATTGACCATTTCACAAGTCTGCGCAAATTACGCATTTCGGTTATAAAGTAACCAACTTATAAAACTGAGCTTTTAACTCAATCAATAGATCGGAAGACCGATCATCGGCAGTGGACCCGGCTGTCCGTATGGCCTTAGGCTCCTTGAGGGAGTGGTCCCGTAAATCACCATAGACTCTGAAGAACATTGTCTATTCTTGATGTGTTTTGTTTCCAAAACAACGGAATTATACAAAAATCCAATATGGTCGTCAATAAAATCGCATTGATTATTAGCGTTTGGGGGGTGCATATTTATTTGGGGGCCATGCATCTTTTCCGGGAAAACCGGTTGAGAAGGCCATGCATCTTTTTTCGAGAATTCTTCGCAAAAAAGATGCATATCTCAGGCCCATATGCATCCATAAACCCGAAAACATTTTCAAAAAGATGCATACTTTCGGAAATATGCATCTTAATCATCAAAAACCGCTCCAAAAAGATGCATATCTGCTCCTTGTATGCATCTTTTTCAGTGAAAAATCTTCGAAAAAGATGCACACGGGTAATCACGGCTTTTTCGCCTGCCCGACATGCTAAAATAAACCCGACACATCTGTCTGATTCGCGAAAATCCGGCAACTCTCACTCTCTGTCGTGTTTTTCGCAGCTGCCCGGTGCTACATTCAGGTCGGAAGGAGGCCCATATGGACCAGATCAAGATCGGAAATCTCCTGAAAGAACTTAAGAAAGAACACAATCTGTCGCAGGAACAGCTGGCAGACAAGTTCAACGTCTCATCGAGATCAGTATCGAGATGGGAGAACGGCAACACCATGCCCGACATCAGCATGATGATCGAGCTGGCAGACTTTTACGACATTGACATCCGCGAGCTTCTGCGCGGAGAAAGAGAGAGTGAAAAAATGGATACAGACATGAAAGAAACTTTGGTAATGGTAGCCGAGTACACCGAAGCCGAGAAGGCGAAGATCTTAAACAAGGTGTACGTCTGCGGCCAGGGCATGCTGATATGTTCAGTCGCCTCGATACTCATCTACTTTTTAAACTACCTGATGGACACCGGCATAGTCCTCACGCCCTTCCTGCTGATACTCGCAGGCGGCATTTTTGCGATCAACACCATCCTCGCAGGCCTCCAGCTCAAGGGCAAAATGAGCCGCGAGCGCAACAAAAAGCTCATCAGGATCGCCATCACGATCTGGGTCGTGCTCGCAGTGATCATCCTGATATTTATGACGTTTGTCCTGCCCGGGATAATGGTAAGGATGGCAGGGCTAGGGTGATGTATCGCTGTCTTAACCTGCCGCGATGCATATGTTTTGGGTGATGATATTTGCGTAAATACGCCCCGACATATATTTTCGGGAATTCCGCGATTTTATATGTAGGTTTTCGCGAAAAATGGCCCGCGAAACACAAAACCTACATATAAAAAACCGCAAACTTGAATTTTCGTATGCAGGTCACAGCGAAAAATCAGCTAAAAAACTTAAAACCTACATATAAAATCGAGCAAAATTGCTTTTTCGTATGTCGGGGAAAACGCCCAATAACAGACACAAAAAAGGCGCATCCACTGCGCCTTTTGTTTTGCTTAGTTTTTCTTTACGAACCCAGCGGCTTGAAGGGGCTGGGATGAGCCGGCGCGCCGCCCTCGGGATTAGAGGCATCGGCCGGCTTGAACGGACTCGGGTTAGCACTCTTTGGAGCGCTTCCGGAATCGGCAGGCTTCATGGGCTTGAACGGGCTCGCATTGGAAGATGACAGCCTTGACGGAGCAGAGCTTGCTGAGCTCATCGCGAAATAATTAGTCGAGCTCTCGGATCTCTGAGGGAGCTTCTCGCCTGTGTCTTCGCCTTCGTCCAGCGACATGTAAGAGCCGAGCTTGCCGGTCTCCTTGTCCTGGTGAAGCACTTCGTCGTCATCCATGGACATGAACGAACCGAGCTTGGAAGTGCCCTTGGGCGAATCGGAATTCGGATGTGACACGCTGCCCATGTTGAACATATTCGGATTCGCGGCTTCGATGTGGACCGGCGGATCCTGGCTGATATTTGAGAACGGCTTGAAAGGAGCTGCGCTAGCAGTCTCGGCTGCGGGTGCATCAGTCTTCGCTGCTGCGCCGAAAGGCTTAAACGGACTTGCGGGCTCCTGAGTCTTAGGCGCTTCTGCACTGCCTAAAGGCTTGAAAGGACTTGCGGGTTCAGCTGCCTTAGGCGCTTCTGTGCTGCCCAAAGGCTTGAAAGGACTGGGCTCGGAAGCCTTAGCAGCGGGCGTAGGAGCAGAAGTCTTCTTCTCAGGAGCGGGCTTGAAGGGGCTCGGTTCAGCCGCCTTAGCAGCGGGCTCAGCCTTTACTGCAGCAGGCTTAAACGGGCTCGGCTCGGCTGCCTTAGGTGCAGCGGGCGCAGAGCCCAACGGCTTGAACGGACTGGGCTCGGCAGATTCCTTGGCGGGCGCAGCCGGAGTCTTTTTTGCGGGAGCGGGCTTGAAGGGGCTTGGTTCAGCCGCCTTAGCTGCGGGCTCAGCCTTTACTGCAGCGGGCTTAAACGGACTTGCGGGCTCAGCTGACTTCGGTACTTTGCTCTCGGAATTTGCTGCCGCTCTGAAAGGATTGTTATCGTCAATGATCTCGGCAGGCTCAGCAGCTGCCTTTGACGATGTCTTCTTTG
>JAEEGH010005911.1_pt1 | contig 30343 bp, 22 predicted proteins | sample 9134181 | NCBI WGS metagenome assembly JAEEGH01 (sample SAMN16246544, study PRJNA631951) | gut metagenome | biome: gut microbiome; feature: rumen; material: DP-attached | host: Bos | place: Iran: Karaj | collected 2018-10
GTCGATATTTACGATTCCCTTGGAGAACGTACGGCTTTCTTGCGTGCCGATTCGGGCCATATGGACTTGAAGTTCACCTACGTGTATGCCTATGGCCATGTTTACGCCCTTACGCCCAAGGGAGCCTCGGTGCGTTCGGACTCCTTGATTTGGAACAAGAAGGACAACCTGGTCAAAACGGAAAGCTATGTGCGCGTGGTGAGCGAAGAAGGCGATGTGCTGCAAGGCCGCGGCTTTGAAAGCGACGCCCACATGGACAACTGGCGCATTCTTTCTAGTGTGACGGGCATTTTCCAGGATGCCGCCCGCCGCCTTAAAGAAGAAGACAAGTCCCAGGCGAAAGAAATTGAATCTCGCGATAGCGCCCAGGCCGCTGCAGCTCCTGCGCCGACAGCCGCAGCTGTGGCGCCTCCCGCACAACCGGCTGCCCCTGCGCAACCGCAAACGAAACAAGACTCCGCCTCCTCCAAAGCAGAACAAGAATTTCTGTCTAAAATCAAGAACAAGGGGAATCGCGCCAAAGCAAAGCCGAGGGACGAATAGTGAATTCGGTACCCCGCAAAATTTGGCTTCTGTCGCTGCTCCTGGTTGCCTTTCTTGCAACTAGCGCTGCCGCCCAGTCCTCGCCCTTGATCATGAAACATGCCGACAGCCTTGCTGTCGCCCGCAAGCGCGGAACGCTCTTGCTGCAAGGGCGAGTGCATTTCATCCATGACAGCATCCAGTTCCGTACGCAGCGTGCCTTCTGGCACAAGACGGCTGAAAGCGTACAGTGCAGTGGCGGCTTCCTCTTTACCCATCCTTCGGGTTACATCAAGGCGCAAAACGGCCTGTACCAAAAGAAGTCCGCCATTGCGACGGCCACGGGCGATGTGTTTGCGGGCGATTCGGCGGAATCTTATCTTTTTACCGGCGACTATCTGGAATACGACCGTGAAAAAGAAATCCTGACCATGCCCCAGAAGCCCAAGCTTTACCAATTCGAAAAGCAGAAGAACGGAAAAATCGATACGGTGACGGTTTCGGCCAGGCGTATTATTTACAACAAGAAAGATGCCTTTGCCCAGGCCTTCGATCAGGTGAAGGTCACACAGAACGAAATGGTGGTGACTTGCGATACGGGTTACTTTGACCGCAAGAACAATTGGCTTTCTATGAAGGGGCACCCTACATGCGACCTCAAGAATTACCACCTGACGGGGGATTCCATTTTCCTGGTGTTGGATTCTACGGGTAAGTCCTTGAAGTCGGCCTTGGTGATTCGTAACGCTCACGGCGTCCAGCAAGAAGAACCCAAGCGAAATGCCCCTGGCAGCGTAACTGAAGCTTTTGGCGACACGCTTTATGCGCAATTCAGCAATGACAAGATCGAGCGTCTTTATGTGAACCTGAACGCTCGCGGATTCTTCTACGAGACGGACCTGAAGGATTACCGTAACCTGATGGACGGCGATCGTCTTGACCTGTATTTCAATCAGGGCAAGATGGACAAGGCGGTGGTTTCGGGCAAGGCGCAAAGCACTTATTTCTACGTGAAAAAGGATCGCTCTGTATCGGGCAAGAACGAGGCTACCGGCGATACCATCCACATCCTGTTCGATGCCCAGAAAAATGCGGTGAAGTCCTTGAAGCTCCTGGGCGCTGCAGCCATGGCCAGCGGCCGTTACATCGATATGGAAAAGACGGAACGCCTGAAGAGAGAAGCTGAGGCCGCCAAGGCAGCAAAGAAAGATGCTGACCCGAAGAAAGAATCCGACGAAAATAAAAAGGCCGGAAACGTAAAAAACAAAACCAAACCAAAGAAAGATTTGTAAATTATTGAAGAAGACTATTAGAGCTGAGCGATCCTTATGAAGAATCTTGTTAGTACCATACGCACGGAACACCTGAGAAAGGTCTATGGCGGTCGCCAAGTGGTGAGCGACGTATCCATTCGCGTGTCCCAGGGCGAAATCGTCGGACTCTTGGGCCCCAACGGTGCTGGCAAGACCACCTCGTTCTACATGATCGTAGGAATGGTGCGCCCGGAGTCGGGTCACATTTTCCTCGATGATATCGAGATGACTGACAAGCCCATGTACAAGCGCGCTCGCTTGGGTATCGGTTACTTGCCCCAGGAAGCTTCAATCTTTCGCAAGCTCAGCGTGGAAGACAATATCATGGCGATTCTCGAAACCCAGGGCATGAAACGTTCCGAACGCAAGCGTCGCCTCGAAGAATTGCTTGAAGAATTTAAGATTACGCACATCCGTAAAACCAAGTCCATGAGCTGCTCGGGTGGCGAACGCCGCCGTTTGGAAATTGCACGCGCCCTCGCCAGCGACCCTTCGTTCCTTTTGTTGGACGAACCTTTCGCAGGTATTGACCCCATCGCAGTGGCGGACATCCAGTCCATTATTTCGGGCCTTAAGGACCGTGGCATGGGTATCCTGATTACGGACCATAACGTGCGTGAAACCCTTTCGATTACGGATCGCGCCTACATTATGTACAAGAGCCAGGTGCTTACCGAAGGTTCTTCGGAATACTTGGCCAATGACCCCGAAGCCCGCCGCATTTACCTTGGCGACAGTTTCAGCCTAGGGTAGGGGGTAACGTGGATCTCGGAATTCAACTTGGTACAAACCAGCGACTGGAGCAGAATCTCTCGCCCCAGCTTAGGCAGTTTGTTACCATTCTGCAAAAGAATTCCCTGGAACTCGACACCGCCATCAAGGAAGAGCTCGAAAGCAATCCGCTTCTGGAATTGGATGATGCTGCTCCCATGGATGAACGAGAAGTCCACGAAGATGAACTTCCGGATTCCGGTGCAGAACTGCGCGAAGTCAAGGATGACTTCGACGATTACGATTCAGGCGATTATTCCAGCCTCGAAGACAGCGCCATGGGCGATAGCTCGCTTTTGGATGGCGGCGACGATATCAATTACGAACAGTACCTGAAAGACGGCTCCATGAACGAGGATGCCCCCTTCAAGGACTTGAATGTCGGCAATGATTCCGACGATGAATGGGACCGCCCCATCAAGGACCACGGCAAGAGCCTTCAAGACAAGCTGCGTGATCAGTTGTTGCTCTGGTCGGGTTCCCGCGAACAGTTGGAACAGCTTGCCCAGAGCAATTGCTCTGAAAAGAAGTTTCGTTCCTTGGTGGAATACCTGATTGATTCTCTGGATGAGAATGGCTTCTTGCAAGAGGCGACTCTCGACGAGACTCCCTTGCGTCTGTCCGAAGATCCCTACATCAACGAGATTGAATCCATGCTCCGCAACGAGATTCCTCTCGAAGAATGCTCCTTGCCGGTGCGTGAGGCGGTGCATGTGCTGCAGGGCTTTAACCCGCGCGGAATTGGCGCCCGCAACCAGCGGGAATGTTTCTTGATTCAGGCTTACGGCCTCCCGAATTTCCCGGCGCTGGGTATCAAGATTCTCGAAAAATGCTACGATGATTTGCTGGCGTTACGTTATGCTAAAATTGGTAAGGCTTTAGGCGTTTCTACCGAAGATGTGCAACGTGCTGTCGCAAGCTTTGCAAAGTTGAATCCGCATCCGGGTTTTCAGCTGTCCAATTCCCGCGTGCAGACTATTGCCGCAGACCTCAAGGTGGTCGACAAGCATGGCCGTATGGAAGTGGAATCGGTGCGTTCTTCGGTGCAGAAAAGGCTCCGCGTCAATCAGACCTACAAGGCCATCCTTGACGACAAGGGGGCTTCTAAGTCCGACAAGGATTATGTGCGCACTCATTTGTTCAAGGCGGTGGAATTTATCAAGGCACTCGACAACCGCTACACGACCATGGAACTCGTGATGCGTGCGATTTTCAAGCGCCAGAAGGATTTCTTTACCAAGGGCCCTGCGTTCCTCAAGCCCATGGTGCAGCAAGACATTGCCGACGATATCAAGCGCGACGTGAGTACCGTGAACCGCTCGGTGAACGGCAAGTACGTCGATACGCCTTATGGCATATTCGAACTCAAACAGTTCTTTACTTCGGGCGTCAAGCAGGATTCTTCTCCTGATGCCGCAGAACTTAGCTCGGCAACCATTTTGGATGCCATCAAGAAGCTGGTGGACGAAGAGGACAAGAAAAAGCCCCTTTCGGACCAGGCGATTGCAGACAAACTGATGGAACAGGGTATCAAGGTGGCTCGCCGTACGGTGGCCAAATACCGCGAAGAAGAACTTCATTTGTTGCCCGCCAGCAAGCGTAAAAAGCTCATTTAGGCTTTTTTTTGCCTAAAAAGGCCGCTTTTGTACTAAATATTCCAATTTGGAATAAGTTTTTTTGAAAATTTTTGAAAAACCCTTTGTTTTTGAACAAAAAAAGATGTATATACTCTAGACGTGGAGCAAAAAGCTCTGCAATACATACGAAAACCCTTTTTAAGGAGGTTAATATTATGGATATTCAGTTCTCTGCTCGTCACTTTAATGCTTCTGCCGGACTTCAGGATCGTATTCAAGAAGAAATGGATAAATTAGCTCGATTCTACCCGAATATCACCAGTGCCTCCGTTATCCTTGACCACGAAGTAGAACATCAGCGTCATTGCGAAATTACTGTTAATATTACCGGTTCTCAAGTAGTGGCCTCCGCCGATGAAGAAAACATGGGCAAGGCAGTGGATGTGACTCTTGAACGCATCAAGGTGCAGCTCAAGAAGGCTAACGACAAGCAGAACGATCACCGTGCCCAGCCTATGTCTGAAGTTGTATAACCGGATGATATCGTGGCTGAGTCAAGATTAAAAGACATCAAGATCCTGCACCGGGAACGTCTCCTGGTGCGGGACTTTTTTTTGCGTTACGGCAAAGACTTGCAAATGGCTTGTCATTCCTCGGAATCAAGCCTCGACGCTCCTATTGCCGAAAGTGGTATTCATAGACCGGGCCTTGCCATGGCAGGCTACACGAAGGTCTATAGTTCCCAGCAGATTCAGGTAGTTGGGCACACGGAATGGAACTATCTGGAATCGATCGGCCCTGAAGGCCGTGCGAAAATTTTTGAGAATTTATCTGTATTCAAGGCCCCGATGTGGGTGGTGACGCATTCGCAGATGCCTCACTCCGAACTGAAGGCCATGTGTGACCGCTTGAACATTCCGCTGTTCTCGACCACGCTCCACACCTACGAATTCAACAAGATTGCCCAGCGTATCTTGGAAGAATTCTTTGCGCCTCATGCCATTATCCATGGAAGCCTTGTCGACGTCTATGGTGTCGGTATGCTCTATGTGGGCGACAGCAACGTGGGCAAGTCGGAATGCGTGCTGGACCTTGTAGAAAGTGGACACCGTATGGTGGCCGACGACGTGGTTCATATCAGTAACGTGGGCCGAGCCATTATCGGACGTCCGGACCCGTTGATCAAGCACCACATGGAAATCCGCGGGGTGGGAATCCTCGATATCCGCGCCATGTTCGGTATCCATGCGATTCGTAAGGTCAAAAAGATCGAAACCATCGTGGAACTGCAGCAGTGGCACCGCGATGGCGGCTACGACCGTACCGGGCTCAACGAACAGGAAGAAGAAGTGATGGGGGTGAAAATTCCCAAAGTGGTGATTCCTGTGGCTCCCGGTAAGAACCTGACCGTGATTTCCGAGGTCATTGCCATGAATACCTTGATGAAATATAGCGGCCAGAACGTGGCTCAGGACTTCAATGAGTCCTTAATGCAAAAGATTAAGGCCAAGGCCAAGGGCGAGTATGTCGATGATTTATTAGATTTCGACAATCAAAATTGGTCTTACTATGAATAAGTTTTCGAGGCTGATCAAAGAGAACCTGTTGCCGTTTGTCGTGTTCGTCATTCTTGTGACGTCCTGTTCTGCGGCATGGTTCTTTTTCCACCCGTCTAGCCCTTATCATGAACGCTTTAGTTTTGTCGTCTCCTTCGATGCCGTGGGAACGCTTTCTCCAGGTAACCTGGTCAAGGTGCGCGGCATTAAGCGCGGCGAGATTACCAAGGTCGAACTGACCGACGATGCTGTCTATGTGACGGTTCGGGTTCTGGCCGAAACGAAGGTCCCGCGGAATTCGGAATTCCGCCTGATTACCGCGGGTCTGATGGGCGAGCGTGAAATTTGCATTTTGACAGGTGATTCCAAGGAACTTGTTCATGAAGGTGATACGCTGATCGGGCGTTTCGACCAAGGCATGGCCGGTTTTGGCAAGAAGGTCGGAGCCATTTTGGCTGATTTGGGCGAACTGAGGGATTCTGCCAGCTCGGTCATGGATTCCCTCTCGCATGGTCAGGCCGGAGCGCAGCTGGATCGTGTTTCCAGGAAGGCGAGTACCGTGGTCCGCAGGACCAAGGTGAACGTGAACGGCTGGAAGGCCGAGGTGGAGTCGCTTCTGGATAAATGTGACCGCAGCTTGAGTAATGCGCAAGAGGCCCTGGAGGCTATTGCCCAGCGGGGGGCGACCAAGGTCCATGAACTCGACAGTTTGGTGGGGCGCACCCGTACGTTGCTCGAAACCGTCAAGAAACTGAAGGACCAGTCCAACACGATTCTGGGTAAGCTGGTGGAAGGGGATAACACCGCGGGGTTGATCGTGGACCAGAGTTCGCCCTTTAACAAGGAACTGGACAAGCTGCTTAACGATGTGGATGCCTTGCTTTCGGACATCAAAAAGAACGGCTTAGACATTAATGTTGATATTTTTTAAAAAAAGTTTACCCTTTTCGCGAAAAAAAAGTTATTTATCACATTATTGGTACAAACGAGTATAATCGCAACCAAGGAGAAAACCATGGCTGAAAAGAAACCTGTAAAAATGAGCGATGCGGACCTCAAGTTCTTTGAGGATATGTTGATTGAAAAACGTAGGCAGATTGTTACGGCGCAGACCGACTTTGACAAGACCGAAACGTTCAAGAACCAGGCGCAGGCAGGCGAAGGTGGCGAATCCAACAGTGCTGACCTTGCAACCGACTATAACGCCTTGGAAACTAACTTCTCTTTGGCAGCCCGCGAAGGCAAGTATCTGGTGTACCTGGAAGAAGCCCTCAAGCGCATCAAGAAGGGTACCTTCGGTATCTGCAAGGTCTGTGGCGAACTGATTCCCAAGGCCCGCCTGATTGCTGTTCCTACGGCCACCAAGTGCGTGAACTGCAAGGAAGAAACCAAGCGCAAGGAAAAGGAAGATAGCCGCCTTGAAATGGCCCGCATGCTTGCCGAAGCCCAGCGCCGCGAAATGCAGAAGCGCGCTGCCGGTAAGTAGTTACGGCTTCGCCGTAGCCGCCTAAACCATTCAACTTGTCACCCCCGACTTGGTCGGGGGTCTCCTTTTTTAAGGGGTATAGAAAAAACGCCTCGCAAGTGCGGGGCGCTTTTAATTGCTTATGGCCTATTAACCTTTCGCGAGCAATTCCATCAGTTCGTTGTCGAGGCGGTCCGGATTGTCGTACTGCTTCAGGCTCTGGTGCAGGGATTCTCCCTTGGAAACCAGGCCGAAGTCCAGGTTCTTGTAGTTCCAGTAGCTGTAGCCTACGTCTGCATCGCGGAGGATTTCCATGAAGTCATGCATCCACGCGAGTTGGTACTTTCGCGGCACCTGTACGTATACGCCGAACTCGTTGCAGGCTACGGGCAGGTCGTACTTTGCGCGGAAGTCGAGCGCGTTCTGGATGCTTTCTTGCAGGCGTGCCTTGTCCCACTTGCCGTATTCCACGTCGAGGCGGGTGGCACCACCGGCCTCGGGAGCGGCGTAATCGCCGGGCCAGGGGCGTTCGATCTTGAAGAACGGGTCGCGGATCCATTCGGCACCCTGGTGCGTGAACGTGACCGGTGTGTAGGTGTGGAAACTGTAGATGGCGTTATCGTCATCCATGGGCGTCAGGTACTTGAATTCGCGGGCGCTGTTCCACTTGTTGGAACCGACCACAATCGTATTCTTCGGGGCGTGCTTACGGATGGCCCAGAAAATTTCGTCCTTTACTTTGTCCCAAACAAGGGAGTCGGCAGCGGCGGGCTCGTTCAAGAGTTCCATCATCACGCGCGGCTCGCTGCTGTAGCGTTCTGCCATGAAGGACCACACCTTGGCGGTATCCTTGCGGGCATCGGCGCTTACAAAGAAGGGCTGTTCCTGGTAGGAGCCTAGGTGAAAGTCGTGGCCCGGACACTTGTGCAGGTCCAGAATCACGTCCAGGTCGTTTGCCTGAATTTCCTTGATGGCCTTGTCCAGGAGCGCAAATACTTCGTCTTTGGGCTTTAAGGAGCCTTCGTCGAACAGATTGAAATAGTCCACCGGCAGACGCACGTGGTTGAACCCCGCACCGCGGATGCGCTTGAAATCGCTGTCACCGAGGAAGGTCTTGATGTGTTCAATGATCCCGGGAAACCCTACGGGATCTTTTTCTTGGATGCAGTCTACCTGACTGAACCATCCACCCAAATTCACTCCCCGCAGTCTTTCTTTAATCATTGCTTTATCCGTATTTGCGAAAAGGCTGAATTGCCTTACTCGTTTACAATCGTGAGGTCTTCTTCGGCGATATTCAGGCTCATGATGACTTCCATGTCATCGGGAAGGTCCTTGAAATCAACCACCAGTCCAACCTTCTTGGATTCGTCTTTCTGCTTTTCAAAAAGGACGACGTCAAAAATCTTCATTCTTACCACCGCCTCTTGTGTGACGGGGATTTCTACAGTCATGCCCTTGCTGATGGGGCCTTCAACAATCTTGCCCTTGAACACCAGGGAAGTCTGGTCGTCGCCGAGCGAGGTCTTCTTTACATGAAATACAGCCATTATACCTTAGCCATTTTTCGGTTATTCATCTGTTATTTGTTTTCGACCCCTGTTGCGGGTCGTGGCGAAAAATTAACTTTTTTACATGGCTTTACGAGTTGGACGAATCCCTTTTTTGGTCTGTGCGCCGTTTTTTCATGACTTCCTCGGACGCGAGTCCGAATTCCCTGATACGGAATTTGTGGACGGGGCGCCGAGTGCACACTGTGCTGCACTTAAAGATGGAACAATCCATTTATCTCCTGCATCGTCCATTACCTTTGCGCAAAAGCCGGGAGCCTTTGTTCTTGCTCCGGATATTTGTACCTCTTGTTCTTTCGAAGTCCGTTCCGTAAAGCTGTTTTCGAAGGTCCCTATAGAGGAATTGTCCCGCAAGACGGTGTGCCTTACAGCCCAAAGCGAAACGTCTATTAATTTGTTAAAAATATTGCTGCAGGAACGATTCGGCTTGCAACCTAATTACCGCTCCGGTGTGTTCAAGCCTACGGATGACGCCTGCCTTTTGATTGGCGACCAGGCGCTCGAAGAAAACGAACGTCACCGATTTGCCTTTGATTACGATCTAGGTTCCTTATGGCAAGATTGGCAGCAGGTGCCCTTTGTCTTTGGGGCGTGGATTATAGCGAAGAGTGCGTTAAAGCCGGATTTAGAACAAAGTTTATTCCGCTACCTGCAGGCAACTCGCGAAAGTGTTGAACGTTTTCGCGAAAATCCCGTAAAGGCGTTGGACAAGTGGCTTTCCTGTTATCCGGTAAAATTGCCGCGAAATGTGATTGAAAATTACTATTCGGCGCTGGATTACCGCTTTACCGATGAACGGAAACGCTCGCTTTCGCTGTTTTTTGAACATGCGGCGGCCCTTGGCCTTATTGAAACGGCCCCGAATTTAGAGTTTCTGGCGTTTCCCTCGCGAGAAGAATAAAAAAGTAAAAAATAAATAGACATTGCCTTAAAACAAAGTTATTTTAAAGCCATCGCCCTTTAACAGGGGAGGTTGTTTTTATGGTTGAAGAAAAAATTCTTATTGTCGATGACAATGCCGAGATCCTCGAAAAGACCAAGGATCTTTTGGTGCGTGTCGGCTATAGCGTTGAGTGCTGCAATTCCGGTAAAGATGCTCTGGAATACTTGGCCGAAAACCAGGTGGATTTGGTGTTGCTGGATATCAACATGCCGAACATGAACGGCTTCGATGTTTGCTTGCGCATTCGCCAGCGTCACGCTTTGGATGACCTGCCGGTCATTTTCTTGACCAACCGTGAAGATTCCGATAGCGTGACCAAGGGTTTCCAGGCCGGCGCTTCTGACTTTGTGAGCAAGAGTGCCATTGCCGAGATCTTGCTTGCCCGCGTGAACGTGCACATTCGCCTTGCCCGTTCGCTGCGTAATCTGCGCGATATTTCTTTGACCGACGACATGACGGGCTGTTTCAACCGTCGTCACGGCATGTTCTCGCTGCGTGAATGGTTCTCACGCTCCAAGCGTTACGGAACTCAGTTCGCGATTATTTATTTCGACTTGAATGGCCTTAAGGCGACCAACGACCAGTACGGTCATCAGGCAGGCGATTTGCTTTTGCGCTCGGTGGCGACTGCAGTCAAGGACATTCTCCGTGAAACCGATCAGCTCTTTAGAATGGGTGGTGACGAGTTCATGGTCATTTGTCCCGAAACCGACGTGAAGGGCGCGTTCGTTTGTGCTGAACGCATGGAAAAGATGGTGTCCGAAATCAAGATTGTCGATAAGCAGGCATCTTTTGCTTACGGCATCGCCCATTCCAGCGAAGACCACAAGGAAGTCGACGACATGCTGCACAGCGCCGACGTTTCCATGTACAAGATGAAGCAGGAAATGCGCAAAAAGAAATAGACTGATGGATCAAAAAAAATCCTGCTTTTAAGCAGAATTTTTTGTTTAAACGGGATTGTCTACTTAATTGCGGCGAGCAAGCGAGCGAGCCGCGTTTCTATTTCGTCCCACTTGTTCTCTTTCATGAGTGTGGGATTGAAAATGCTTGCACCGAATGACACCAGGTTCGCGCCGGCCTTCAGGTAGGCTTGGGCGTTTTCGGCGTTCACGCCGCCGCATGCCATTAGCGGAATGTCGCGGAACGGGCCGCGCAGGGCCTTGATGTATTCAGGTCCGCCGACACAGTTCACCGGGAAAATTTTCACGGCGGTGGCGCCTAGGTCGAATGCTTTTTGCACTTCGGTGGGCGTAAGTGCGCCCGGAATAATCGGAATGCGAGCCGTAGCCGAAAGGCGTATGATTTCGTTGCGCGTATTGGGCGTTACAATGAATTCGGCGCCAGCGCCAATGGCCTTTTCCAAATCGTGGCCGTGGCGGACCGTACCTGCACCGACGGCGATGCCGAGGGGTTTAGCTTCGGCCTTGATAGTGGCGATGATTTCTTCGGCGGCGGCGGTGTTCATGGTGACTTCGATCGCCTTGAGTCCGCACTTGGCTGCAGCCTTGACACAGGCGGCTTCGGCGCCTTGGGGAATGTCGCGGAGAATGCCCACGACCGGCATCGGGTTTAAAAATTCTAGCAGTTCCATGCCCTAAATATATATGAAAAATCCCTTAATGTGTACCACGAAAAAACAAAAAAAGTCGGCTTTATAAGCCGACTTTTTCATGATATGTAATGGACTTACTTCACCTTGATACTCTGCATTGCGAGCGTCTTGCCGTTTTGCATGACTCTTGCAATCAGGGCGCCGCGGTGCGGGAGTTGTGCAAGGTCCACTTCGGCACGGGTTCCGTCGAAGTTCTGGGCCAAGAGCTGGTTGCCGAGCATGTCGAAGATTTTCACTGTCTTGGTGCCCTGGGCGGAAGCCTGCACATGGAGCTTGTTGTGGCTTACCTGCATGCGTGCCTTGGCAATGGTTGTCTTCGGCGCTACAAAGCCTACGCGGTCGCTGGTGGTTTCACCCGGACCGTAACCCCACAGGAGCTTGCCCTTGCTGCGGAGAACGATGTAGGGATCCTTGGGAACATCTGAATCGGTGTCGCCATAGTCTTTGGCCCAGGTCGGGGTGCCTTCATAGGCGGGAGCGTCCTTGTCGGCCGGGTGGTCGGTAAAGCTCCAACCGTCTGCCACATTAACCTTGGCGGGTTGCCTGAGAGTTTCGCATTTTCCTTTGCTTTCCAGTCCAGAAGATATTCCCATGTCGAATCTAATGCGGGTTCCGAGTGCGATGTCTCCCACAGGAATCGCTTTTTCCCAGGTATAAGTCTTTTTCTTCTTATTGTAAGTTCCGTCTACCTTTTGAAGATTGTTGATTCTCATGGAGTTTATGATTTCGTCGTCATTGTTGCACGGTTTGTTGAAACCGGCCATGTCGTATGCTTGGCAGATGTCTTCTTCGAATGCGACTCCGCAGGATTCCACATCTTCTTCTGTGGCGTCGAAGTAGATGTAAATAACAACGCTGTCGAGGTCTTCCATCGTTGAATTGTTGATGCCGATATTGAAGAAATCAAATCCTGAAGCGCTGTCTTCATATCGGTATGCTGTGGCGTAGACACCTTCATAATATGGCACTGGTTCGTCTGTCTTGCAGTTGTCGCACTTCTTTTCGTAGTAGTCACTGCCGCCGTTGCTTACAAAAGTAAGGACTGATGTAAGGATTGCGGAACCGTCTAGGCAGGTTTCCGAGATATGGTAGTCTTCCCAGCTTAACGTATTTGGCTCCCAAGTGTTATTTTTTTCGGAAGGAGGAAGTCCTCCCAAAAGGCCTCCGACAGGGCAAACATATTTGTAATTGAGGCTGGGAATGTTTTTGCCTTCGGGGTTTGCAGCCCTGTGGTGGGGATGGGCGTCGTTTTTGTCGCCTACGCCGTACACAAAGGAAATATCCCACGGGTTTACGCCGAATATATAGTTCAATTGGTTAATGCCGAGTTGGCGCATGTCGCTAGCCTTGAGACTGGTGGTTGCCAAGGTCGGAAGTTTGATACCTTGCTTTTCGATATCGGCGGCGACTTCGGCATAGGCCAATACTTCAAAGATGTTGCCCATCTGGTAGCGGTTATAATTCCAAGTCTGGTCTGTCTCCATTTGATACCAGGTGGGGTCATACTTGACGGTGTTGGATTTCCAGATGTCCTTATTTGTCGGAAGTTCAATGGATGCTGTTCCTGAACCGCCCATGTCGCCAAGATTGGCGATCATGTCGGCAAGGCAGTCTTCGATAGCGGCCAGGCGTTCCTCTTCGGTAAGCCCAAAGGCTTTTGCCTTCTTGCTGTCCGAAAGAATCAACTTGTATAAGGCGTACAGGGCGTATGAATGTGAGTTTGCCCAGCTGGTGTTCTTGGCGCCTTTCAAAAAGGCTTTGTCGGGGGTGGCAAACCATCCGCCTTCAAAGAAACCCGCTCCGTCACCAAACAATTGGCCGTTATAAAGATCCTTGGATCGAATCATGTCGTCGGCGTATTCTTCTCTACCGGTGGCATAAAGGAGTGCCACTGAGGCGAGTGCCAGGTCGTCTTCAAATTCGTTGTTGCCGTTATAGGCGGGTGTGCTCCAACCTGCAGCAACCTTGTTGTTCTTGAATGTTTTGTCTCCGTCGTATTTGGATTTGCCCTGTGCGAGAGACTTTGCAAAGTCGTACATCTTTTCGGCTACGGTCAAGCAACTGTCGGCAAACTTCTTGTCGTACTTGGCGTAGTCCTTGGAAAGGATTGCGAGACCCGCGGCAATCATTCCAGAAATGTTGGAGCCGAGTTCACCGAGTCGCACATCACGTTCGTCGGGGCCTCCGCGCCCAGTAACGGTTACATAGTCCTGTACTTCCGGGCGAGCCCAGAAACCATGGTCAGCCCCGAAACTACCTACAGAAACCGGCATGTCGTCAATGACTCCGTTTGCCACACGGTATGCTCTCAAGAAAAAGTCTGCTCCGTGCTTAGCTTCGCGCAGAACATCCGGTACTTTGTCGGTCTTGACAAATTCACCTTGGTTGTAAGCGTAGTGGTCCACATCCTTAGAAGGATTGGTGGCAGACATCACGGCAAGTGTCATAAAGGCAAATGCCTGCGTCTGTGATTCCTTCAGGTGGTCACCACAGTCGTACCAACCGCCTTGAAGGTCGCCGGCCTTGGGCTTGATGCTGCTTTTAGTGGCTTCATTTCCGATTACCACCTTACCTGCACCATCTTTCACATGGCTTGGGCCATGGAACCAAGATTCCGAGTTGCCGCTACGCTGGATGCCAAGGAATTTAAGTGTGGCATCCTTCGCCATGGTGTAAACGTCGTCGCTGATAATAAAGGTGCTGGAAATGTCGTCGCCCACCTTGATGCGCAGGCGTGTGTCTGTGGGTGCCGATTCAGGAATGTTGCCGATTTGGATGATTCCGGATTGTCCGGTAAAGTCGACCTTATAACGTTTTATATCGGCTGTCGCATAGCTTGTGCCGGCGACAATGGTCCAGTCGCTTGCGGTTTCGACTCCACTCGGGGTAAAGGTTCCGGTCACCTTGGGTTTGAGTGACTTGCCCGCAGCATCGACCACTTCGAATTTCGTGGCGGTGCCCACATAGTAGAACTGACGTTCTTTATCGCTCTGGAGGTAACCCGCCTGGTTCACGCGGATCGGCGAAATCTTGGTGTTGATAGCGTCGAGGTAGGCCTGGTCCAAGGTGTCAGGTATCAGGGCGCCCGCCTTGAAACTTTCGGGGGTGGCTGGAATATTCAATACGTTGTGTTTCTTTGTTACCGTAGTGTCAAACTTGCTGATGGCCGTCTCGTCCCAGCTCAAGGGCCAAGTCGGTCGAATCAGGTCGTATGGCGTGGTAGCGGCCATTGCTGCCGTTGCCGAAAAGGCAAGGGTAGCGGCGATTGCAATGGGCTTAATCTTTTTATTCCTTCTCATATTTACCTCCGAAAGTGGCGTAAGGTAATTATAAGAAAAACATGCCCGCTTGTGGCGGGCATGGCGTGAAAGCAATTGAATATAATGTGCTTTTACCTGATTCGGATTGCCTTGGTGGCAATGAGCTTGTTACCCGATACAAGTCTTGCAATCATGGCGCCGCGACGCGGGAGGTTTGCAAGGCTCACTTCGGTGGAGGTCCCGTTGAAGGTCTGGGCCAAGAGCTGGTTGCCGAGAACGTCGAAGACTTTGAGCGTCTTGGTGCCCTGGGCACTGGTCTGCACATAGAGCGTGTTGTGGCTGAGCTGCATCTGTGCGTTAGGTATCTGCTGGGCAACCTTCACGATTCCTTCGCGGTCGCTGGTGGTGTTGCCCGGACCGTAACCCCACAAAAGCTTGCCCTTGCTACGAATCACGACATACGGATCCTTGGGAGGAGTCTGAATGTTGCCCTGGTCATGATCCCAGGTCGGAGCGCCATCATAGGCGGGGGCGTCCTTGTCGGCCTTGTGGGAGGTAAAGCTCCAACCGTTAGCCATTTTGACCTTGGCGGCGGTTCTGAGGGTTTCGCATTTTCCGTCGATGATTTCTCCGGAGGAGGCGCTTATGTCAAGTCTGATTCGGGTGCCCTTTTCGATGGAAGGAATTTGAATCGCTTTTTCCCAGGTATATGTCTTTTTCTTTTTATTGTAGGTTCCTTCAACCTTTTGGGCCATGTTTTCTCTAAAGTCTTTCATTAATTCGCGGTGGTTTGCACAGGCTTTGTAGAAACCTGCTATGTCGTATGCCTGGCAAATGTCTACATCAAGAAGAATACCGCAAGATTCAACATCCTCTTCGGTGGCGTCAAAATAGATGTATGCAGTAACGCTGTCCAAATCCGTCAAGGATTCGTTTACGATATGAATGTTGAAGGATTCTAGATCTTCGAATTGGTAAGTGTAGGCGGTGGCAAAAGCCTCGTCGCTTTCGGTAAATGGCGTGGCGTCTCCGGTCTTGCAGCTGTCGCACTTCTTTTCGTAGTAGTCGTCGCCGCCGTTGCTCACGAATGTCAATGCGGAAAGAAGCAGGGCTGAAGCGTCGAGGCAGGTTTCAGAGAAGAGGTAATCAGCCCAATTCGCTGTCTCGGGAACCCATGAATTTTCGTCGCTAGGAGATGGCCCGCCTAAAAGTCCGCCGACTGGGCAAGTGTACTTGTAATTGAAACCGGGCGAATTTTTGCCTTCGGGGTTTGCAGCACGATGGTGCGGGTGAGCGTCGTTCTTGTCTCCCACGCCATATACGAACGAAATATCCCAAGGGTTCACGCCGAACATGTAGTTCAGCTGGTTGATGCCGAGCTGTTTCATTTCGCTTGCTTTTAAACCGGTCGAAGCCATGTTGGGAAGTTTGATGCCTTGCTTTTCGATATCGGCTGCTACGTCAGCGTAAGCCAATACTTCAAAGACGTTGCCCATCTGATAGCGGTTATAAATCCAAGTTTGATCTGTTTGCATGGAATACCAGGTGGGGTCATAGCTGACGGTGCTGGATTTCCAAATTTCCTCATTTTTCGGAAGTTCAATGGATGCTGTTCCATAGTAGCTCATGTCACCAAGATTGGCAATCATGTCGGCAAGGCAGTCTTCAATGGCGGCAAGGCGTTCTTCCTCGGTAAGCCCAAAGGCTTTTGCCTTCTTGCTGTCCGAAAGAATCAACTTGTATAAGGCGTACAGGGCGTATGAATGTGAGTTTGCCCAGCTGGTGTTCTTGGCGCCTTTCAAAAAGGCTTTGTCGGGGGTGGCAAACCATCCGCCTTCAAAGAAACCCGCTCCGTCACCAAACAATTGGCCGTTATAAAGATCCTTGGATCGAATCATGTCGTCGGCGTATTCTTCTCTACCGGTGGCATAAAGGAGTGCCACTGAGGCGAGTGCCAGGTCGTCTTCAAATTCGTTGTTGCCGTTATAGGCGGGTGTGCTCCAACCTGCAGCAACCTTGTTGTTCTTGAATGTTTTGTCTCCGTCGTATTTGGATTTGCCCTGTGCGAGAGACTTTGCAAAGTCGTACATCTTTTCGGCTACGGTCAAGCAACTGTCGGCAAACTTCTTGTCGTACTTGGCGTAGTCCTTGGAAAGGATTGCGAGACCCGCGGCAATCATTCCAGAAATGTTGGAACCGAGTTCACCCAGTCGAACATCTCGTTCTTCGGGACCACCGCGACCGGTAACGTTTACGTAGTCCTGGGCTTCCGGGCGTCCCCACCAGCCGTGGTCACTTCCGAAATTACCGACAGAAACAGGCATGTTGTCGATGACGCCTTTGGCAACGCGGTATGCCCTCAAGAAGAAATCTGCACCATGCTTGGCTTCACGCAAAACATCGGGAACCTTGTCGGTCTTTACAAATTCGGCGTGGTTGTAGGCGTAGTGGTCCACGTCCTTGTCCGGGTTGGTGGCCGACATCACGGCCAAAGCCATAAAGGCAAATGCTTGTGTCTGGGATTCTTTCAAGTGGTCGCCGCAGTCGTACCAACCGCCCTGCAAATCGCCTGCTTTTAAAGAAAGCTTGGCGTCTGCTTCTATGGTCTTATAGCCTTCGGTTACAACGACTTTGCCTGCACCGTCCTTCATGTGGCTCGGACCGTGGAACCAGGAGTCTGAATTACCACTACGCTGGATACCAAGGAATTTAAGTGCCGCATCCTTGGCCATGGTGTAAACATCGTCGCTAATGATAAAGGTGCTGGAAATGTCGTCGCCCACCTTGATGCGTAGTCGCTTGTCGGTAGGAGCCGATTCGGGAATGTTGCCGATTTGAACGATGCCGGTCTGTCCAGTAAAGTCGATCTTGTAACGTTCTTGGTCGGCTGAGGCCGCATCCCAGCCGGCGATAATCGTCCAGTCGCTTGCGGTTTCGACTCCACTCGGGGTAAAGGTTCCTTTCACCTTGGTCTTGAGTGACTTGCCTGCAGCATCGACCACTTCGAAATCCTTGGCAGTGCCTACATAGTAGAACTGACGTTCTTTATCGCTCTTGAGGTAACCCGCCTGGTTCACGCGGATCGGCGAAATCTTGGTGTTGATGGCGTCGAGGTAGGCCTGGTCCAAGGTGTCGGGCATCAGGGCGCCCGCCTTGTAGCTTTCGGGGGTGGCGGGAATATTCAGAACACCGATTCTTTTGGTAACGGACGTATCAAACTTGCTGATGGCCGTCTCGTCCCAGCTCAAGGGCCAGGTCGGGCGAATCAGGTCGTAAGGTGTTGTAGCGGCAAATGCTGCAGATGCAGAAAGAGCTGCTAGGGTAGAGGCTATAACCCCCGTCGATTTTTTAAGATGCATATCATTCTCCGGTTATTCAGATTCAATATAGCATCTTCTGTCTTTTTTGCAAGTAAAATGTAAGATTCTGTGATGTGTAATACAAAATCCTATTCGAACCGAAGCGCTTCAATCGGGTCAAGTCGGCTTGCCTTGCGGGCGGGGTACCAGCCAAAGAATACGCCTGTCGCAAAGCACACGGCAAAACTCACGATCACGCTGGTCACCGAGACGCTCATGGGCATGTTGAAGGCGATTTTCACGATTTCAGAGGCGGCAATGCCAAGGGCAATTCCGATAATGCCGCCTAGCAGGCTGATTATCACCGATTCAAACAAAAACTGAAACATAATGTCTTTGCCTCGGGCACCGATGGCCATACGCAGGCCAATTTCTTTGGTGCGTTCCGTGACGGAAACATACATGATGTTCATGATTCCGATACCGCCTACAAACAAACTAATTCCTGCGATAATCGTGAGCACCAAAGAAATCATGTCGGAGGTACTCGTAATCGTTTGAATCATTTCTTCTTGCGTAAACACGCGGAACGGGTCAACGGGTTTAGTCCAACCGCGGCGTTCCTTCAGGATTCCCATGATTTCTTCGGTTGCCTTTTCGGCGTAGCCTTCGCCAATGGAATTCGCAAAAATTTGGCGGATGTTGGTAGTGGCGGAGAAACGTCGCATTACCGTTTGGTAAGGCGTGAAAATCACGTCGTCGTTGTCTTGCCCGAAATCGCCGGAGCCTTTAGCTTTAAGCGTGCCGATGACTTTCAGGGGAATGTTTTTGTAGCGAATCGTCTTGCCGATGGGGTCGCCTTCGGGGAACAAGTTTTTCACGACGGTTTGCCCGATCACGCAGACTTTGGACATACGGTCCGTGACGTCGTCGAACATGACGCCGTCTTCGATTTCGTAATTACGGATCTTGAGGTAGTCGGCCGAAATTCCGCTCAAGGTCGTGGGGGAGTTGTTGTTGCCTACAATGGCCTGCCCGCCCACAGTCATCATCGGCGAAACGCCGTTAATGTAGGTGGCGTTTTCGCGGATGGCGATGATGTCGGCTTCTTCGAGGAGTTCGCTGGTAGATTCCTGCTGCACGCCGCCGCGGCGGTCGCGGTTCGGCATGATGATAATGGCGTTGGAACCCATCGCAGTCATTTGTTCCTTGATAGAAATTCGGGAGCCTTCGCCCATGGCGACCATGGCAATCACCGCCGCGACACCAATCACGATGCCGAGCACCGAAAGGAAGGTGCGCATGCGGTTACGAAGCAATGCCTTGAGTGCGATTTTGATTAAAGTAAACGGACTCATTCTTCCTCCTCAAACGTTTCCGGCGGAGGGAGGGCTTCGAAGGCGGCTTTGGCGTCTTGCACGTTTTCGTTCTTCACATCTTTCTTAAGGAGGCCGTCGCGCAACGTAATGGTGCGCCCGCTAAAAGTGGCGATGTCGGGCTCATGCGTCACGAAGGCGATTGTTTTTCCCTGACGGTTCAGCTCCTGGAAAATCATCATGATTTCGTAGCTGGTACGCGTGTCAAGGTTGCCGGTCGCTTCGTCGGCGAGGATAATCACCGGATCGTTCACCAAGGCGCGCGCGATAGCGACTCGTTGCTGCTGACCGCCTGAAAGCTGGTTCGGCAAATGGTTCATGCGGCTCTCTAGCCCGACCATTTTTAATGCCTCGATAGCGCGGCGGTGGCGTTCTGCGGCAGACACGCTTGAATTATATAATAAGGGGAGTTCTACGTTCTCAATAGCCGTAGTGCGGCTGAGCAAATTATAACTCTGGAAAACGAATCCGAGTTTTTTGCTGCGGATTTTGGCGAGCGCGTCGCGCTTTAATTTTTCGGTATGCTGTCCGTCTAGAATATATTCGCCGGAAGTCGGCTTGTCCATGCAACCCAGGATATTCAGCATGGTCGACTTGCCCGAACCGCTTGTTCCCATGATCGTTACGAATTCGCCGGGGTAGATATCAAAAGAGACGCCACGCAATGCGTGGACTGTTTCATCGCCCATTTTGAAGTCTCGGCGGATATTTTGTATGGATAAAATCGGGTTCATAATCGCTGTTTTGATGCCTAATATAAACTTTTGGTTGCATTCTACACTTTTTAAACGCTTTTTTGGGTGTGAGCGGCGTCACAATGGGTCCCAATCTTGCGAAAATACTACATTGGAAACAAAATGTAATAAAGACATGCGAGGGATACAATGAAAAAAGTCATTGCTTTATCACTAGTCGCTGGAGGCCTCGCCTTTGCCCAGTCCGGGCTTCAGGGCGGAACTTCCGGTATACATCAACACAACGCCTACACGTTGGGTCAATGGGGTATTGAAGTCGGTACTGGCGGCGATATTTCTACGGACTCTTGGTCTCAGTCCCGTGGTGGCGTGCTTAACCAGGGAAACAAGGAACGTTCTTTCCATCGCACGGCAGGTACTCTTTCGGGTAATGTCCATGCGGCCATTGGTTTGAAGGATTTCATTGACCTCGGTGTGGCTCTTCCGCTTTATTACGACCATGCCAACTTGAAGGGCAAGGGCGAAGGCGATATTTGGACCGCAAGCCGTGGCGACCTTGATGTTTGGTTGAAGGCGGGTCTTGTGGGCGACTCCAAGAGCTTCTTCGGCCTCGCTGTTCAGGGTGATGTCTATATCCCGACCGGTGACGAAAATGTGGGCGTTCGTCCTCGTCACGCTTGGTACTTGAGCGACGACGGTGATAACACCAACCCGTACACCTCTAATGAATTTAACCTTGCTGGAACGGTTGTGTTCTCCTTGAACTTCGGTGCACTTGGTGTGCCGGTCTTGTGGAACACCCACGCAGGCTTTGTCTATGCCGGCGACGGCACCAATACTTTGGTCTATGGCACCGGCTTGAACGTGATGCCGACCAGCTGGATGGACATCTTCGTGGAATACTCCGGCGAAATGCGTGTTGAAGACGGTGCTTACCGTCGTGACCCGATGGACGACCCGATGCTCCTGACTCCGGGTTTCCGTTTCCACCTGCCGTGGCACATCGACTTCGCTTTGGGTGCAGACATTGCCTTCCGCACTCTTGCTAATCTCGGCTACGATAGAGATGACGAAATGAAGAATGTGAAGGAACACACGATCCATCACAACAACTCGACTGGTAAAGTCAGCTACGGCTATGCCCCGACTCCGACGGTTGCTGTGACTGCAGCCCTTACCTGGCGCTTTGGTGGCAATGTCAAGGACGTGCAGACCGATAGCGATGCCGATGGCGTACCTGATGCCAAGGACCAGTGCGAAAAGACTCCGGCTGGCGCTGTGGTTGATTCCCTCGGTTGCCCGCAGGATTCCGACAAGGATGGCATTTTTGATGGTCTTGACAAGTGCTCGAATACTCGCGGTGGCGCAAGCGTTGATTCTCTCGGTTGCGAACCGGACTTCGACAAGGATGGCATTCCTGATGCTCTCGACAAGTGCCCGAACACTGCCGAAGGCGTGAAGGCTGACTCTGTCGGTTGCCCGCAGGATACCGATAAGGACGGCGTTGCCGATGGCCTTGACAAGTGCGAAAATACTCCGGCAGGTCTCCCGGTTGATGAAACGGGTTGCCCGGCCGATGCCGACAAGGACGGCGTTGCCGATGCATTCGATAAGTGCCCGAACACTCCGGCTGGCCTCGCTGTTGACACTCTCGGCTGCCCGGCCGATGCCGACAAGGACGGCGTGCCTGATGCTTTGGACAAGTGCGCTAACACCCCCGAAGGTGCCCAGGTGAATGCTGAAGGTTGCGAAGGCGACTTCGACGGCGACGGTATTCCGGATGCTGCTGACCAGTGCCCGAACACCAAGCAGGGCGTGGCTGTTGATTCTACTGGCTGCCCGGCTGACGCTGACAAGGATGGCGTGCCTGATGCTCTTGACAAGTGCCCGGATACCAAGGCCGGCTTGAATGTTGACAACACCGGTTGCCCGCTTGACTTCGACAAGGATGGCGTGCCTGATGGTATTGACCAGTGCCCGAACACTCAGCAGGGCGTACCTGTTGACTCTGTGGGTTGCGCTGCTGACGCTGACAAGGATGGCGTGTACGACGGTCTCGACAAGTGCCCGGATACTCCGAAGGGTGCTGCTGTTGACACCGCTGGCTGCCCGGTCGATAGCGACAAGGACGGCGTGGCTGACTTCCTCGATAAGTGCCCGAACACCCTCGAAGGCGTGCGTATCGACAAGAAGGGTTGCCCGCTCAACAAGGCTGAAGACCTTGAACAGTTGAAGAAGGGTATCAACTTCCAGAGTGGCTCCAAGAAGCTCACCAAGGCAAGTTACAAGACCCTGAACAACATCGTGAAACTCATGAAGAAGTTCAACACCGCCAACATCGAAGTCCAGGGTCATACTGACAATACGGGCTCCGAAGAAATCAACAAGCAGATTTCTCAGGATCGTGCCCAGGTGGTGGTGGATTACTTCATCCAGAACGGTATTTCTTCTGACCGCGTTCGCGCAGTGGGCTTCGGCTCCGACAAGCCGATCGCCGATAACAAGACGAAGAAGGGCCGCTCCAAGAACCGCCGTGTTGAACTCGTACCGTTCTAATCGGAATTCTTGAACCGTAATTAAAAACGCTCGTCATTGGCGAGCGTTTTTTATATGCGAACAACGACGTATGAGAACTCCAAAAGGGTTAGTCACTCGTTGTTCGCCCTTCGCTCCGACAATAGGCTAACAGCCTGTTGCCTTCGCTCGGCAAGAATGCATATAAATATCTCTCGTCTGTAGGACCGTAGGTCCGTTCCTTCGTCTATTTAAACACCCACTTCTTGTAGAGCGTAAAGCTAGCGACTACGTAGACGATGTTCGCGATGATGTTTGCGAAGAAACCGGGCTTCATAAATTGCGAAATGAAGTCGGTGAACGGCTTGCACCAGGCGGTGTTGAGCATGTAAACGGTGGCTTCGAGGGTTACGAAGTTGAGAGCGTAGGCGGCGATGAATACGATGATGAATCGGATGACTTCGGTGCGCTTGCGGTTATGGCTCTTGAAATTCCAGATGCGGTTCATCAGGTAACTGTTGATGGCGCCGAAAATGAACCCGAGAAAATTCGAAAGTTCCAGGTTCCAGTCGAGCATCTGGTGCATCACCCAGACCGAAGCCAGGGTAATGAGCGTGTTCATGACGCCAATCAAGTTGTATTTGATGAAATGCTTCACGCGGGAAAATCTAAAAAATTATTTTTACGGCACTATGAATTGGATTGACTCGAAGAAGTGCTCGGCGGCCGATGCCGCAGCGATGATCAATGATGGTGATGTGCTAGGAGTTTCCGGTTTTACCTTGGCGGGTTACCCCAAGGAAGTGCCCACGGCTTTGGCCGCTCGTGCCGAACAGTTGCATGTCGAAGGCAAGCCTTTCAAGGTGACGCTTTTCTCGGGAGCGTCGACTGGCGACAGCTGCGACGGGGCTTTAGCTCGGGCGCAGGCGGTGTCGCTTCGAATGCCTTACCAGAGCAATCCGAGTCTTCGCAAGGCGATTAACGCAGGCGGAATCAAGTACATCGACGCCCACTTGGGCAAGATGGGTTACCTGGTGCGCACAGGGGCTTTGCCTGCCCCGACGGTCGCCATCGTCGAAGTTTCTGCAATCATGGGCGACGGTCGGGTATGTCTGTCGACATCGGGCGGAAATTCGGTCACCTACCTGGAAATGGCGCCGAAGATTATCCTGGAATTGAACACCCGCTTTGGCGATTCCTTTATGGGAATCCACGATGTAGCTTTGCCCGAACTTCCGCCCCATGCAAAGCCCCTCCCGATTTATAGCGCCGGCGACCGCGTTGGTAGCGAATTCGTAAAAATTGACCCGAACAAGGTCATTGCCATTGTCGAAACGTCGCGTCTGGACGAGGTGAACCCCTTTGTGGAACCGGACGCAATTTCGACCAACATCGGTCAGCGCATTCTGGATTTCATCAGCTTCGAAGAAAAGAAAGGTCGCCTTCCCAAGGGAATGGCCTTCCAGAGCGGAGTGGGCAAGGTCGCCAATGCGGTTCTGAACGCCATGTCCTGCGACGATCGCCTGGGACAAATCGACCTTTATACCGAAGTGATTCAGGAAGCGGTTCTCCCGCTCCTCAAGAAGGGCAAGCTCGGTGTCGCTTCGGGTACGGCTCTTACTTTGTCTGAAAATGCCCAGAAGGAATTCGTCGAGAATGCGAAGGAATGGAAGAAACATTTAATCCTTCGTCAGCAAGAAGTGAGCAACAGCCCCGACGTGATTCGTCGCGTGGGCGTGATTTCCATGAATACGGCCCTGGAAGCCGACATTTTTGGAAACGTGAACAGCAGTCTTGTGGCGGGCTCTTCGATGATGAATGGAATCGGTGGTTCGGCGGATTTTGCCCGCAACTGCTACCTGGGCTTTTTCTTGACGCCGTCGGTGGCCAAGGATGGTGCCATTAGCTCCATTGTGCCTTATGTAAGCCATGTGGACCAGACCGATCACGATACCATGATTTTTGTAACGGAACAGGGTTTGGCCGACTTGCGTGGTCTTTCGGCCGAAGAACGTGCAAGGCTTATCATTAAAAATTGCGCCCATCCCGATTTCCGCGAACCGTTGACGGATTTTTTGGAATATAGTCTGAAGCATGCCAAGGCGGTTCACATGCCTCTTGCCTTGGATAGGGCCTTTGAGATGCATTCTAGGTTCCTCGAAACCGGAAAAATGCACTAAAAAGTTCCGTTTTTGCGGTTTTTTTGTGATTCTACTCATTGCCCCTGTTTTGGCGGGGGTCTTTGGTCGATTCTGTTGGCTTTTTCGTTGAAAATAAAGTAGTTTCTTGTTATATTGCGAATAGTTTTTAGGATCGACGAATGAATCGCCTATTTTGGATTATTGTCTTTGCTTTTTGGGCCCTCTCCATGGAGGGGTGTTCTGGGCATAGCTCTAGTTCGGATCCTGAAGAAGATGTAGAAGACATCTATAGCGAAGAAGGCTCCAGCGGTTCTCGCTGGGAAAAGAACTCCAGTGGCGTGGTCCAGAAGGATTCTTTGGGTCGCCCGATTTCTAGTGCCACCGATGCTGGCAAGCCGGGTGAAACTAGTAATTCAAGTTCTTCGACGGGGCCTGTTGTCGGTATTAAAGATACGGTCATTACCGATACGACCATGGTGTCGGATGTAGACGCCTTGCCGGAATGCAATGCCGCTTCCGAGGGCGAGTCCTTCTTTGTTAGAAATGAAAATACGCTGTATTTCTGCTTGGCCAAGAATTGGGTCCCTTCTGACGAGGTTGCCCAGACTACGGGAATCTCGTGCCGCAACGGTGTGCTAGTGACAGGCGAAGATGTGGACGACGATGATGACGATTCGGGTAGTTCTGGCGGAACCACCTTCCCCTGGGGAAATTTTGGCGGTGGCGGAAATTCTGTGAATACGTCTGCGGTCGATGATTCTACTGCTGAGCCGCGTATGGTGGGCGCTCATCTTGTGGGCATTGCCGAAAAAGGCCCCTTCCGTTATGGGACGTCGGTGAAGCTGATTGAATTGGATAGCACCCAGCATCTGGCAGATTCCAAGCGCACCCACAAGACCTGCATTCTGAATGGCGATGGCAACTACAGCTTCGATAGCGTGGATTTTGTATCGCCGTATCTGCGTGTAAAGGCTAGCGGATACTTCCGTAACGAACTTACTGGCGGGCTTTCTTCTAAGCCGGTGACGCTCGAAGCCGTGGTCGATGTGACCGAAAAAGACACGGTGAACGTGAATATCTTGACTCACATGGAAGCTCCGCGTGTGCTCAAGCTTGTGGAAAATAGCGGCAACAATCAGCCGATTCGTGCTGTCAAGGCCCAGGCTCTGCGCGATATCCTTTCGAGCTTTGATATCCAGTGGGAAAAGTCTTCCGGCTCCGGTAGCACCGGTGGCGGTAATGGCGGCGGCTTTGGTGGTGGTTTTGGCGGCTGGAACTTTGGTGGACAGCAACAGACGCTTACGACCGATGGTCGCTTTGCCGAAGATATTGGACTCTTTGACGGCGACGAATATAGCGGCGCCCTCCTTGCGATTTCGATTATGATGCAGCGCAAGGGCTCTGGTTCCGAAATGCTTTCTTATGCTGCAGGTATTGCCGACCGCATCAAGGGAAATGGCAACTGGGACGACAACAATGCCAAGGCCGACCTTGCGGACTGGCTCATGGTGCTCGATACCAGCGGTTCTTATGCAACGATCCGCAACAACATTGCCAGCTGGAACTTGGGCGAGGTGCCCGCATTCGAAAAGCACCTGAAACGATTCTGGTCCAGGGCCTACAACTTTGGCGATTGCAATGCGCAGAATGCCGATACGGTCAAGTGCATCTCGAACAGCTTGAGTGCTTACTTTTGCGGTGGAGGCTACGATCAGCCGGGTCCGACAGTCCGCTTTATTTGCGATGCCAATACGCATGAATGGCGCGCCGCGACAGACATTGAAAAAGACACTTACGGCTTTGGCAAGGGCGAGTACGAAGGCCAGATCAAGTCCGGTAGGGTCAATACCGACAGGTACTACATTTACGATGACAACAAGTGGCGCGCCGCCACCAACGATGACATCCGAGAATTCGAAGAACTGCAAAGCGTCTACAAGAGCCTGAAATCGGGCGAAAAGGTAATCTTCTTCCTGCGCCATGCCAAGCGCACCGACGATACGGGCAAGAACGGTCACTTGACCGATGAAGGTAAATCCCAGTCGAAGCAGGTGGGCGAACAGCTCAAGGGCGAAGATATTTATTTTGCAAATTCGACTTACACGAGAAGCATGGAAACTTGCGAGAATATTGCTAAGGGCGCCGGGGTTAGCTACTCCGAAAATACCATCGAAGCCCTTGACGGCGAATGGTACGTAAAGGATAATAGCAAGCTTGAACAACATAAGAGTAGCGACGGTGGCGGCTGGGTCGTGGCCTCTGCCTACGCCTATAAGGGCGCCTATACCGATGCGTTCTATGACCTTGCAACATACAGCGAAAACTTTATTACAGAAATTATCAAGCCTGAATTCAAGAACGTAAAACGAGTAGGAGTTTTCATTTCCCATGATATGTTTGTGGTTCCGCTGACGGCGTATTATACCGACAAAAAGGTGAACCTACGCTATTTTGAAACCAAGCAATGGATCAATTACTTGGCGGGACTTGCGATTATTTTGGGAACTGATGGAACGATCCGTTATGTGCCGGTGAGGGGGCTCGATTCTGGCACCATGACGATGTAATGAAGTTAAAAGAAGAGAGAAGATGAACCTAAAAAAATTGATGGGAGTGTTGGTAGCAGCGCCGCTGCTATTTTGGGGTTGTGAATCCACTGCAAGTGCATCTGCCGAAGATTCGGAACCGATTGTCCGCAATTCGATTGCTGTTCGCGATAGTGTGCGTTTTGTCGATAGCGTCAAGGTAATCAACAGCATCAACTTTGTCGACAGCGTCCGCTTTGTTGATAGCGTGAACGTTGTGGATAGCGTTCATATCATTGACAGCTTGAATATCGTAGATAGCGCTGTTCACGTGATTGACAGTGTCGTGATAAGAGACAGTTTGCGTATTAATATCAAGGATAGCGTACGCATCATTGACTCTATTGTGGTGTATGGCCCGGAACATTATTTTGGTGCATGTACTGCTGAAAATTCGGGCGTTATCAAGTCGGCGACCATCAATGACGAAGTTCGAGATTTTGTATGCGACAAGAGCACCTTGTTCTGGCGGATTGCAACTAAGGTCGATTGGAATGACAAGTTCATTTACGAATCCCATGCAGTCGAATTTACGGACATCAAGAAATTGGTCGATAATCTGGCCGCTACAGAGAAAATGATTCTCGTATTGCGCCATGCGGAACGGGGATCCGATTATTCCATGACCGGCCCTTTGAACGAAGCTGGATTCAAGCAGTCCGAGGAACTTGGCGAATCCATTGCAAACGACATGGAATTCTATTATGGAGCATCACAGTTTGTCCGTGCCCACCAGACCTGCAATAGCATTGCGAAGGGGCGTGGCGATCTGGATACGCTTGCCGATACCCTTGCCGCGCTGAACGATAACTGGTACGTGAAAGACGAAGCCGCCTACAAGGCTGCGAAGGATGCCCATGGCGGTGGCTGGAAGGTGACTTCTGAATGGGCTTTTGAAGGGGCTTATTCCGATGCGTTTTACAACCTGAACTCTCGCAGCACGGAACTTTTTGAAGAACATTTGATTCCCGCTTTTGAAAATTCGGGCAAGCAGGTGGGCCTGTTTGTTTCGCATGACGTTGTGATGGTTCCTTTGGTGGTGTATGCTTCGGAAAAGAATATCGACCTGAAGTATTACAAGTCTACCGAAAATCATTGGCTGAATTACCTCGGGGGAGTCGCAATCGTATTTAAACCGGATGGAACCAGAGTATTTTACGTAGTAAAGGGTCTCGATTCGGGAACAATGTAAAATGGTAGGTTGATGGTAAGACTGAAGTGGTGTGTGGAATGTTTGGCGACTGTAATGGCAGTTGCCTTGCTTTTGGTTGGCTGCAGTTCTAGCGGCGATTCCGATAGCGGCAATACGGTCAGCCCTGTTACCGACGACCCTCATGGTAATACGCCGGAGCCGGTTGTCGATACGGTTAGGGCACCTCTCTTTATATATGAAATATTGGCGGATATCGCTGCTGCTGATTCTACGGATTCAATCGCTTCTGTTTTGGGTGAAACGAATATTCTGACTCTATTGTCGCGGCCCCGTATCGAGCAACACCTGATGAATCACGTGCCGCTGGATTCGGCAGTGGAACGGGCGAAGTACGAAACGCTTGCTGCCTTCGGTGTAGATTCGTTGCAGTTTATGATGGATTCTGATGCGGTGTTGCTTGCTATCTCGGCGTTGGTGCAGAATCGTTTTACTAAAGAGGAAACGTGGAATTTTATCAGTTTCTTGGGTGAAGACCTGAAGGGCGATGGCGTATGGAACGACCCTAATGTGAAAATCCAAATTGCAGACTGGGTCGTAGGTCTCGATAGCAATTGGCGCTATGGCGAAATTCGCAACAACGTAACGTTAACTTTTGGCGGGAATGTGCCGAACTTTGAAAGGTTCATGCGCGGCTTTGTTCCGCTCGCTTATGCCTTTGAGCCTTGCACCGATGCGAATGCGGGTACGGTGACTTATGTGAATCAGGGACAGAGCGCCTACTTTGCAAACGACTATGAAACATCGGACCATTCGGCGGTTCGCTTTATTTGCGACGTGAATAACAAGGAATGGCGCCTGGCGCAGCCCATAGAAAAAGATACGGTAGGCTTTGGCGAAGGGGAGTACGACCGGGAAATTCGCGAAGGCCGCGTCATCCATGACAACTATTACATTTACGATGCCGGAGCCTGGCGCCTTGCCACCCCGCAAGAAGCCGATGGCTTCACGGATCTCGTAGAGGTTTATGCTGAACTGCTGCCCGATGAAAAGGTGGTGTTCATTATCCGCCACAGTGAACGCACCGACGAAACGGGCTCGCAAGGCCACTTGACCGATAATGGAAAAATCTATGCCCGCAATTTGGGCTCTCGCCTTGCTGAAGTGAATCGGGAGCAGATTTACTTTGGCTATTCGGGTTATACCCGCACCCAGGAAACTTGCGAAAGCATTGCCGAAGGCTATGGACTGTCCAAATACAGCTTGGATGTCCTTGGTGGGTTGAATGGTGACTGGTACGCGAAGGATCTTTCCAAGGTCAATTCCTACATAGATGTCGAAGGCGGCTGGGTGGTGTATTCCAAGTACGCTTTCTTGGGTGAATATGCCGATGCATTCTATGACTTGGAAGAGCGCAGCGAGGACCTGCTGAAAAATGAAATTTTGGCGAACTTGGACAATATGGAACGGGTAAACATTTTGGTTACTCACGATTATTTGGTGGTCCCGTTGCTTGCCTACACGACGAACGGGCATGCGAACGTGAAGTATTACGAAAAATGGAAATGGGTGAATTACATGGCCGGGGTGGCCATGATTATCTCACCCGACGGCTCGGTTCGTTATATCCCCGTAAAAGGCCTCGAAACCGGGGTGATGTAGCTTTCGGCGGCGTTATTCAAACGCCGCTTTTTCTAAATTTTCGTCGCTGATTTTTACAAAACAGAAACCCAAAAGAATGGATTGAATCCAATATGAACGAAACACAGACCAATGCACCCGAAGCTCAGGTGGCTCCCGCAGCCCCGGCCCAGGATGTGCAGCAGCCGGCTCTCGTTGCACCGCAACCTGAAGCAAAGGTGAAGGGCAAGTTCGACGAACAACTCGGACTCATGCTCCCCTCCGATGCCGCCCAGGTTCAGGAGCAGCTTTCTATGCCGGGTATGAATGACGACATGGTTTACAAGATCGTGGAAAACCACTCTGGTAA
>JAEEGH010005917.1_pt1 | contig 30331 bp, 24 predicted proteins | sample 9134181 | NCBI WGS metagenome assembly JAEEGH01 (sample SAMN16246544, study PRJNA631951) | gut metagenome | biome: gut microbiome; feature: rumen; material: DP-attached | host: Bos | place: Iran: Karaj | collected 2018-10
TTTTCTTCGTAGCGAGAGGGGGACTTGAACCCTCGACACCGCGGGTATGAACCGCGTGCTCTAGCCAGCTGAGCTATCTCGCCGTGGAACCTATAGGGCTCGAACCTATGACCCTCTGCTTGTAAGGCAGATGCTCTCCCAGCTGAGCTAAGATTCCAAAGAATGAATGCGCCGTCTCTCTCGAGCCGACGCATTACATTGTATCGGTTTCATATCTTGATGTCAAGCAGAAATTTTAGAAGAGTCGATTCTTCTTGACGGTCTCCACGAATTCCGCATTGTTGCGGGTTTTTGCGAAGAGGTCGAGGATGCGGTCGGTGGCTTCCTCGGGCTTGAGTCCGTTGAGACCCTTGCGGAGGATGTTGATGGCCTCCAGCTCCTCGGGAGTGAGGAGGAGATCCTCGCGGCGGGTGCCGGACTTCGCCAGGTCGATGGCGGGGAAGATACGCTTCTCGGAGAGCTTGCGGTCCAGGATGAGCTCCATGTTACCGGTGCCCTTGAACTCCTCGTAGACCACATCGTCCATCTTACTGCCGGTGTCCACGAGAGCGGTGGCAAGGATGGTAAGGCTGCCGCCTTCCCGCATGTTGCGGGCGGCACCGAAGAAACGCTTGGGCATGTGCAGTGCTGCGGGATCGAGACCGCCGGAAAGGGTACGTCCGCTGGGGGGGATCACCTGGTTGTAGGCTCTGGTGAGTCGGGTGATGCTATCCAGCAGGATCACCACATCCTCCTTGTGCTCCACCAGACGGCGGGCACGCTCTACGGTCATCTCGGAGACGCGCATGTGATGCTCGGGCTGCTCGTCGAAGGTGGAGTAGATGACCTCCACATTTTTACCCATGATGGCTTCCTTCATATCGGTAACCTCCTCGGGACGCTCGTCGATGAGGAGGATCAGCAGATGCATGTTGGGGTTCTGTTTCAGCATGGACTTCGCCACCTGCTTTAAGAGGGTGGTCTTACCGGCCTTCGGAGGGGAGACGATCATACCACGCTGTCCCTTACCCACGGGGCTGATGAGATCCATGGCTCTCATTGCGATGCCGCAGCCGGGAGTCTCCAGGGGGATCCGCTTGTCGGGGAAGATGGGAGTCAGCTCCTTGAAGTCGCCTCTGGTCATGGCCTCTCTGACAGTGTAGCCGTTGATGGAAGCGATGAAGAGGAGAGGACTGAACTTCTCCGTCTGGGTCTTTGCTTTTTTCTTACCCTCCAGCAGATCGCCGGTGCGCAGGCCGAAGCGTCTGATCTGTGCGGGGGAGACATAAACGTCATTTTCTCCGGGAAGATAATTGCCGCTGCGGATGAAGCCGTACCCTTCCGGCATAACTTCCAGGATGCCGTATGCGGGCTCGTCGGTCTCACTGGGAACGTACTCGTCCTCCAGGGGATCCTTCCGTGCGGGCTTTGCCTCTGCGGTCTCACCCTCAGCCTTCGCAGGAGCGGGAGCAGCTTCGCTCTCATTTCTGGTGATGACGATGGTCTTGCGGGTCTTGGGCGCAGGCTTTTCTTCCGCTTCTGCAGTCTCTTCGGGAGCTTCTTCTGCAGGTGCTTCCGCTGCAGGCTTTCTGCCGCGCTTTGCGGGAGCGGGCTTTTCCTCGGCGGGTGCTTCCTTGGCAGCAGCTGCCTTCTCATCCTCTCTCTGAAGGGTCAGCAGTGCTTCGATGATATCGCCCTTCTTTAATCCCGTGGTCTTGATGCCGTTGGCTTTTGCCAGTTCACGCAGCTGGGACAGAGGTAACGATTCCAGTTTTTCTCTCATAAAATATCCTCTTTCAAATCGTAAAATACAAACTTCCTATTCCTGATCGGTTCTCTATGTTAACAAGCGTTGGGTAATCTCTTGAAACAAGAAGGAATGACCCGATGGTGCAGTCACACCATCAATATACACAACAAATCCGAAGAAAGTCAATGCCGAATCAAAAAAAGAGAAAAAATCAAAGAAACCGTTTTCCAAAACAAAAGAATCGTGCTATAATGACTTCCGAAGTATGAAAAAACCTTTCGTACAGTTATGTTTGGAGGGAACGACGTGAGAAAGAGATTGAAAGAGATTGCCCGGAAAACGGGTGTTTTACTGTTGGCAGCGGCATTGCTCCTGCCTGTGCTGCCCGCCCGCAGCGTGCATGCGGAGGGAGGCCCCACCATTAAGCGTCACTATCACAGAGAGGACGGTTTCTACGATCCCTGGGATGTGTGGCTCTGGCCGGAAGGAGGTGAGGGCGCGGGATATGCCTTCGTAGAGACAGATGGCGAGATGGTGGCCACCATGGAGGTGGAGCCCGGAGTATCCAGTGTGGGCTTCATTGTCAGGACCCAGGACTGGGAGAAGGATATCAACGAGGATCAGTTCATCGACATTTCCGAGATGGTCTCGGGAACGGTACACATTTACGTGGAGTCCGGCGTGCCGGGCTACACCAAGGAATACGGGGAGGATGCCGTGACGGGTACAAAGTTAAAAACCGCGATTTACAATGGAGACAAGATCATCACCCTGACGCTGACGGGAGAAATGAGTGAAGAGCAGAAGGAATCCATTTTCGTTACCGGAAGACTGGGGGATGTGGAGATCGAGCTCATCAGCGATCTGCCCGGAGAGCAGTATACCTATGAGGTATTCCTTGCGGAGAAGCTGGACAGCTATCGCAACTATCGCATCGGTTTTGAGGATGCGCAGTACCAGGTGCGCATGCCCATCCTGTACTCCACCGATGCCTTCGAGGCAGCTTATACCTACGACGGGGATGACCTGGGCTTTACCTATACGAAGGAGCACACCGATTTCCGCGTATGGGCACCCACTGCGGAGTCCATGACCCTGAAGCTCTACACCAGCGGCAACAACTGGCTGGACGATCTGCAGGAAGAGATCCCCATGACCAAGGATGTGAAGGGTACCTGGATCGCAGGCGTGGACGGGGATCTGAACGGCACCTACTATACCTATACCGCAGAGCTGGACGGCGCTATGGTGGAGGCATGTGACCCCTACGCCCGCACCACCGGTGTCAACGGCAAGCGCGCCATGGTCATTGACCTGGATGCCACCGATCCCGAGGGCTGGGACAAGGATTCGGATCCTCATGCAGGAAGCCGCATTACCGACGCCGTCATCTATGAAGTCCATGTCCGCGATTTTTCCGTGGATGAGAGCTCCGGTATGCAAAATCAGGGTAAGTACCTGGCATTTACCGAGACCGGAACCACTACTGTAAGCGGCATCGCTACCGGCATCGATCATATCCGGCAGTTGGGGATCACCCACGTGCATCTGCTGCCCGTCTATGATTTCGGTTCCGTGGACGAGACCCACACCAGCGCAGGCCTCTACAACTGGGGCTACGATCCGGTGAACTACAATGTTCCCGAGGGTTCCTACTCCACCGATCCGTCCGACGGCGCTGTGCGAGTGAAGGAGTTTAAGCAGATGGTGCAGGCTATGCATCAAAATGACCTGAGTGTCATTATGGATGTGGTCTACAACCATGTGTACAGCGGAAATGATTTCTGCGTGAACCGTCTGGTTCCCGGCTATTTTTCCAGAATAAACGAGGACGGCACCTGGTCCAACGGCTCCGGCTGCGGCAATGATACCGCATCCGAGCGGAGCATGGTGCACAAGTACATCGTAGACAGCGTCTGCTACTGGGCGGATGAGTATCACATCGACGGCTTCCGTTTTGATCTGGTGGGTCTGCTGGACGTGGATACCATCAACGACATCGTGGAGGAGGTCCACAGAGATCATCCCAATGTGATCTTCTATGGCGAGGGCTGGTCCATGAACACCGCCGTTACCAAGGAAGGCGTAGTCCTGGCAACCCAGGCATCCAGTGCCCGGACTCCCGGCTTTGCATATTTTAACGACAATATCCGCGACGGTCTGAAGGGCAGCGTCTTCAATACCGGAGAGGTGGGCTATGTGTCCGGCGCCCGGGATAAGGAGCGTTCCATCAGCCTGTCCTTCCTGGCAGACGAAACCTGGAGCGTGAGCCCTTCCCAGGTGGTGCAGTACGCTTCCTGCCACGACAATATGACCCTTTACGATCGCCTGGCAGTGTCCAGAACCGATGCATCCGAGACGGATCTGATCCGTATGAACAATCTGGCAGCGGCATTTTACCTTACCGCCCAGGGCGTGCCCTTTATGCAGGCGGGAGAGGAGATCCTGCGGACCAAGGTAAAGGAGGACGGCACCTTTGATTCCAATTCCTACGCTTCCGGAGATGAGATCAACAGCATCAAGTGGAGCACTCTGGACGATACCACTTATCGTCTGGTGAACTCCTACTATCAGGGACTCATCGCTTTCCGCAGCGCCCATCCTTCCCTGCGCCTTGCTACGGCGGAAGAGGTGCTGGATACGGTGACCTCCATCGACGGACTGGACAAGAACATCACCGGCTTTATGATCGACGGCACCAAGGTCATGGGAGAGACCGCAGAGTCCATCTGCCTGATCTTTAACCCCACCACCACTTCCAACGTGGTGAATCTGCCCGAGGGTAACTGGAACGTGTATGTGAACGATTCCCAGGCGGGAAATGAGATCATTTCCTCCCTGGAGGGGTATGTGACCGTGGCGCCCATTTCCGCAGTGGTCCTCATCAAAGAGGAAGCACCTCAGGCGGCAGAGGGCAGCGACGAAGTGGCTGAGGCCGTGCACAAGGGCAATCCCGGCGCCGTTACCAAGGGCATCATGGCCGGCATCCTGGCGGTGGCAGCGGGCATCGCCCTCTTCATCGGGATCCGCAGCCGCCGGAAAAAATAAGGAAAAATAAGGGACGAAAAAATTCTTCTTGCATAAGGAGAGACTCTGTGCTACACTCGTAATGCTGTTTGTGGTAGCATAAGCAGTGCGGATGAGAACGAATTACACAGGACTTTTGATATAGAGAGGTGAGAAAATGAAAGAAGGTATCCATCCCCAGTATTATCAGGCAACCGTGACCTGCAACTGTGGCAACACTTTTGTGACCGGTTCCACCAAGCCTGAGATCCACGTAGAGGTGTGCTCCAAGTGCCACTCCTTCTACACCGGTCAGCAGAAGACAGCAAGAGCCGACGGTCGTATTGATAAGTTCAATAAGAAGTACGGTCTCAAGTAAGTTTGTCGCTAAGAGGGTTGGGGCATTGCCTCAGCCCTTTTCTTTCATTATGGGGTTCCCCCATAATGAAAGAAAATGCTCCGCAAGGATGCGTCTCGCGCGGTTTGGAAGATTGTCGCCTTTGGCGACACCGCGCTCGCGCGAGCATATCGCATAGCGATATGCTATTTTTTTGATTCCGTTTATGATCGTTTGATGGAGGGGGAGATCATGGCATCCGATTCCAAGAAGAAAAAATGTAAGGTATCCTATTCCGGCATCGGCGGACAGGCCGTTCTGGAAGGAATCATGATGAAGAACGGGGACAAATACGCCATTGTGATCCGCAAAGCGGACGGCGGACTTGCCTCCACAAAAGACATCGACAAGGGCGTCCTTCCCGGGAATGTGCTGAAGTCCATCCCTTTTTGCCGCGGCATCTTTATGTTCATCGATTCTCTGAAGCTGGGGATGAAGGCCCTGAACTGGTCTGCGGATCAGTACGAGGAGACGGAGGAGCAGGCTGCCCGCTATGAGAAGAATCCCAGAGCCGAGAAAAAGAGCAGCGGGAAAGTAGGAGAGGTACTGGCCAGCCTTTTCGGTATTGTACTGGCCCTGGGACTCTTTGTGTTCCTGCCCACCTTCCTGGCATCCCTTTTTGATGTGGTCACCGGAAGGCCGGGACTGCGGGCCGTTATCGAAGGTGTCCTGCGGATCCTGATCTTTCTCCTGTATCTCATCGTCATCGGCACCATGAAGGATATTCGCAGACTCTACGGGTATCACGGTGCGGAGCACAAATGCATCAACTGTATCGAGAGCGGTCACGAGCTGACGGTGAAAAATGTCATGCGCTCCTCCCGCTTTCATCGCAGATGCGGCACCAGTTTTATTGTGCTGGTCATGCTGATCTCCGTGGTGGTCTTTTTCTTCATCCACGTGGAGGTAGTCTGGATGCGCTTTATCATCCGTATCCTGATGATCCCCGTCATCGCCGGGATTTCCTACGAAGTTCTGCGGCTTGCGGGCAGATATGACAATCTTCTGATCCGCATCATTTCCTCTCCGGGTCTTCTGATCCAGCGCCTGACCACGAGAGAGCCCGACGAATCCATGGTGGAAGTGGCCATCGCTTCCGTGGAGGAGATTTTTGACTGGAAAGAGTATCTGGAGAAGAATTTCACTTCCGGCAGAAGTGCGGAAAGCAATGTAGCGGAGGATGATCTGTGAAAGCCTCCGATGTGAAAGAAAAAATCCTGTCGGCGTTATCTGCTGCGGAGATTCCCGATGCTCAGACGGATACCGCCCTGATCCTGCGGGAGATCTGCGGCATCAGCCGGGCGGATCTGCTGGCGGATCCGGACAAAGAGGTTGCGGAGGAAGCAGCGCAGAAAGCACTGGCCCTGACGGAGCAGCGCGCTCAGCGGATCCCGCTGCAGCAGCTCTTCGGAACGGCCTGCTTTATGGGGCTGGATTTTACCGTGACGGAGGATGTTCTCTGTCCCAGACCCGACACCGAGATCCTGACGGAGGAGGTACTGCGGGAATTGACGGACGGCAGCAGATTTCTGGAACTGTGCACCGGCAGCGGCTGCATCGCCGTTTCCCTGCTTCGCTATTCCAACGACTGCACCGGAATTGCGACGGATCTGTCGGAAAAAGCACTGGAAATTGCCCGGAAAAATGCAGACGCCATCCTGGGAGAAACTTCGGATGCCCTGACTTTTTTGCAGGGAGATCTGTGGGAAGCCCTGGGGGACAGTGAAGAACGATTTGATTTTGTGATCTCCAATCCGCCCTACATTCCTGCGGGGGATATCCCTTCCCTCATGCCGGAAGTGCGGCTCCATGAGCCTGTGATGGCGCTGGACGGCGGCGCGGACGGACTGGATTTTTACAGGCGGATCCTGGAGGAGGCGCCTCGGAGACTGAAAGGGGGCGGCCAGATCTTCCTGGAGATCGGTTACGATCAGGGGGCTGCTGTCAGCAGGCTCTGCGAGGAAGCCGGTCTCATCGAGATCAGTGTGATCCGGGATTACGGCGGCAACGACCGTGTGGTAAGAGCTATGCGGCCTGTTTTGAATGGATGATCCGAATGTGTTTTTGCCTGAAAGAACGCCTTGATGTGGCGGTCTTTCAAAGGAGGTAGTTATGTTTGATAAATTGGAAGATCTGCTGCACCGGTATGAAGAGCTTCTGCTGGAACTCCACGAGCCGGATGTGGCCAACGATCCTGCCAGATTCAGGAAGCTTATGAAGGAGCAGAGCGACCTGCAGCCCCTGGTGGAGAGTTATACAGAGTATAAGCATTGCAAGCAGGAGGTGGAGGATTCTCTGGAAATGCTCAGCGGCGAGACCGATGAGGAGATGAAGGAGATGATCAAGGAAACCATCTCCGAGAATAAGAAGCGCATCGAAGAACTGGAGCAGGAAATGAAGATCATGCTTCTGCCCAAGGACCCCAACGATGACAAGAATGTCATTATGGAAGTCCGCGCCGGCGCAGGCGGTGAGGAAGCGGCTCTTTTTGCTGCGGAGATTTATCGCCTCTACGTGCATTATGCGGAGTCCAGAGGCTGGAAAGTACAGCTCATCGGCGCAGATGAGACCGGCATCGGCGGCATGAAGGAAGTCACCGCCACCATCAGTGGACAGGGAGCTTATTCCCGCCTGAAGTATGAGAGCGGCGTCCACAGAGTGCAACGCGTACCCAAGACCGAGACCGGCGGAAGGATCCATACCTCCACCTGCACTGTGGCCATGATGCCCGAGGTGGATGAGGATATCGATATCGTCATTGATGACAAGGACATCCGCATCGACGTGATGCGTGCTTCCGGTAACGGCGGACAGTGTGTCAACACCACGGATTCCGCTGTGCGTCTGACTCACTATCCTACGGGAATCGTGGTGTACAGCCAGACGGAGAAGAGTCAGCTGCAGAACAAGGCCAAGGCTTTCGCACTGCTGAAGTCCAAGCTCTATGACATCCAGCAGCAGGAGAAGCACGACGCGGAAGCGGAGCTTCGTCGCAGCCAGATCGGTACCGGCGACCGTTCCGAGAAGATCCGCACCTACAATTTCCCGCAGGGAAGAGTGACGGACCACCGCATCGGCCTGACGGTCTACAACCTGGACAAGGTCATGAACGGTGACATTGAAGAGATCCTGGACGCCTGCATTGCGGCGGATCAGGCAGCAAAACTGACGAAGATGAACGAGGCAGGCTGACCTCTCCTTATGTCATCCGGATAAAGCCACTAGATATTGAGGGATTTTCTATAATTTCTCTAAATTATGTGGCTGACATTTTCCGAATCTTCCTATAAAATGGAGTTGTAGTTATGTAAACACCGTTTTAAAGGAGAGCGGAAAGGAAAGTCGTCTATGTTCAATGTCGAGGATTACGTAGTTTGTGGGAATAAGGGGGTTTGCAAGGTAGACCATATCGGGACGCTTGATATGTCCGGTGTGGATAAGGATGAGGAGTATTATATCCTCAAGCCCATCTACAGCACCGGCAGCACCGTTTATGTGCCGGTGGAGACTGCAGAGCAGAGCGTCAGACCCGTCCTGAGCCACAAGGAAGCGGATACCCTCGTTGACGAGATTCCTTTCATTTCCAGGCTGGATATTAAGAACGAGAAGGAACTGGAGCAGGAGTATAAGGTCTGTATCCGCAGCAATGATGCCAGAGAGCTGGTAAAGCTCTTAAAGACCATCTATACCCGTCGCCAGGCCCGCTTTGCGGCAGGCCGTAAGGAGACTGCCCTGGATGCCAAGTATTTCCGCATCGCAGGGGATTATCTCTTCGGAGAACTGGCCATTTCCCTGGAACTGCCCAGAGCAGAGGTGGAGACCTACATCACCGGTAAGGGCTGGGATAAGGCCTGCGAAAAAGCCTGAGAAAAACAAAAAACGTTATTGACAAGGGGCATCTGCCTATGGTAAGATGCCCTTTGTGTGAAAGCACGGACATCAAGCAGAAGTTCCACTTCTCACCTTACGGCGATCGGGCCAGTAAGCGTCAGCGTCCTTTTTCAAACTCATGGATATGATTTTGAATTGGTGAAGTGGAGCGAAAGCGCCACTTATTTTTTTTTGGAGGGTACGACCATAGCAGACTTAAAGATCAACGAACAGATTCGGGACAAGGAAGTCAGAGTGATCGGTGAGAACGGCGATCAGCTCGGAGTTATGTCATCCAGAGACGCACAGGCACTTGCGGACGAGGCAGGCCTGGATCTGGTGATGATCTCCGCCAATGCCAATCCCCCGGTATGCCGCATTGTGGACTACGGCAAGTACAAGTATGAGCAGCTCCGCAAGGAGAAGGAAGCCCGCAAAAAGCAGCATCAGACCGAGATCAAGGAGATCCGTCTGTCTCCCAACATCGACACCAATGATCTGAATACCAAGGTAGGAAATGCCCGTAAGTTCCTGACCAAGGGCGATAAGGTAAAGGTTACCTTACGTTTCCGCGGCCGTGAGATGGCGCATATGAACACCACCAAGCATGTGCTGGATGATTTTGCCGCAGCACTTGCGGACATCGCTGTGGTTGATAAGCCTGCAAAGGTGGAAGGCCGCACCATGAGCATATTTTTAACTGCCAAAAAGAATTAATGGCGTTAAAATAGAGTTTTCAATTTATCACCAGGAGGAAAAAGTTATGCCCAAGATGAAGACAAGCAGAGCTGCTGCAAAGCGCTTTAAGGCTACCGGAACCGGAAAGCTGAAGAGAAACAAGGCTTACAAGAGCCACATCCTTGCAAAGAAGAGCACCAAGAGAAAGAGAAATCTGCGCAAGGCAGCCATGACCGACAGCACCAATGTAAAGAACATGAAGAAGATCCTGCCCTACTTATAAGTGGCAGTTGGTAAGTATCGGTAAGTAGGAATCACAGGAGGATAGAAATAAAATGGCTAGAATCAAAGGTGGCATGAATGCCAAGAAAAAGCATAATCGCGTTCTGAAGCTGGCTAAGGGCTACAGAGGCGCAAGAAGCAACCAGTACAGAGTAGCAAAGCAGTCCGTCATGAGAGCTCTTGCAAGCTCCTATGCAGGCCGCAAGGAGAAGAAGAGACAGTTCCGTCAGCTGTGGATCACCCGTATCAATGCAGCTGCCCGCCTGAACGGTCTTTCTTACAGCCGTTTCATGTATGGTCTGAAGAAGGCAGGCGTCGATATGAACCGCAAGATGCTGGCTGAGCTGGCTGTCAACGATGCTGAGGGCTTCACCGCTCTGGCAGAAGTTGCTAAGAAGCAGCTGGAGACCGCATAAGTCATTTGCATGAGGATACTAAAAAATCGATCCCTTCGGGGGTCGATTTTTTGTTCATAGCCTTTTAAGAAAATAGTGGGTGCAAAGACTTTTCCCTATATGATAAAATGTTGGAAAGGATGGCTGATTGAGAGTTGACGGAATAGGATCCTAAACAATCGACTTGAAAGGGGGTTCCCGTATGGAAACCAAACAACAGGAAATTGATTTTCAGTCTAAAGTTCTGGCCAACAAAGGCAGCGTTATCGCCATGACAATCCTTTCCTCCATCATTGCGCTCGCATATATCATGGAGGGGGTGAAAGGCAACCGCACCTGGGGATATTGCATCTCCGTGGTGGCTATCGCGATATTGATCATTGCACTTTCCTGGGTCCTCTTTAAGGGCAGCCCTGGATCGATCGCCGTAAGATACTGTGTGTCCTACGGATATGCGGTATTGTATTGCTATGTATTGCTCACCGGTTCCAATGATCTGGTATTTACCTACGTCTTTCCGATGTTGGTCATCATTACCCTGTATAATGATGTGGCCTACACGAAGCGGCTGGGTGCAGGCGTGATCCTGGTCAACATCATTTCCGTGATCATCCGCTTTGCCAAGGGCGGTACCGATGCACATGGTGTGACCACCGCAGAGATCCAGGTCCTGCTGGTGATCGTGGTCGTCATCTTCCTGGTCATGGCTTCCAACACCACCACGAAGATCAATGCCATGAAGGCCTCCGTGATCCAGGAGGAGAATGATCATATCGGTCATCTGCTGGATCGTATCCTGAAGGTGTCCAAGGACATGTCCGAGGGCGTTGAGGAGGTTTCCGGTCAGATGAAGGAACTGGAAGACTCCATGGCCCAGACCCTGAACTCCATGCAGGAGGTCAGCAGCGGTACCAATGAGAGTGCCAATGCCATCCAGCAGCAGCTGGTAAAGACCGAGGAGATCCAGGACAACATCGCAGCCGTGACCCAGGCAGCCGGCATCATCTCCGGCAGCATGGATGAGACCACTCAGGCAGTTGCTACCGGCCAGGACAACATCCATCATCTGAGAAAGCTGACGGGTGTATCCGAAGCTGCAGGCCGCGATGTTGCAAAGGCACTGGATACCTTCCGTGAGGCTACCGGTAAGATGAACTCCATCACCGACCTCATTACCACCGTAGCAGAGCAGACCAGCCTCCTGGCACTGAACGCTTCCATCGAGGCTGCCAGAGCAGGAGAGGCCGGCAGAGGCTTCGCAGTGGTTGCTTCCGAGATTTCCAACCTGGCAGGTCAGACCACCACCGCTACCGATGACATCACGAAGCTGATCGGCGATATCAACGGACAGCTGGGCACCATGGTGGAACAGATCGAGAATCTGATCAAGACCAACCAGGAGCAGGCGCAGTCCGCAGAAATGACTGCAGAGAGCTTCGATACCATTTCCACCAACGTGGACGAGATCAAGCGTCAGTCCGACGATCTGACCGGTATCGTGGATCAGCTGGCAATTGCCAACAAGGCTATCGTGGACAGCATCCAGACCATCTCCGCCATCACCGAGGAGGTTTCCGCACACTCCAACGAGACCTACGCTGCATCCCAGCAGAATGAAGAGATCGTTAAGCAGGTGGGAAAGATCGTTGAGAACCTGGACGAGGATGCCAAGATGCTGCAGCAGGAAGGCGTTTGACGGGTAGATATACTTTGAGGGGGTGATCGGATGCCGGTCCTGGGACATGAAATGAGAAAAGGACTGAAGGTCCGTGTAGAAGGCTTTGACGCCACCGGCGCCTATATCCAGGGTGATGCCGTTGTGGTGCGTAAGCCGCTGAAGACCGATACCCACGTGAAGATCAAAATGGTGGCTACCGACGAGGAGCACCTGATCGATCAGGATTGTGTGTATTGGAGAAAGCAATAAGAAACTGACGACATAGTGAAGGCCGCTTCCGAAAGGGAGCGGCCTTTTGGGTTGCGTATTTACTTCAGGTTGCGGTAGCTGTCCAGCGTGCTGAGTACATCCGTGAAAAAGCCTTTGCGGATGTCCTCCGTGGCGTTGTAGATTTCGTGCTTGGACTCCGGATATTCCATGATGACGGTCTGGGGAGCTTTTGCCTTGAACTCATCAAAGGCTTCAGAACGCACCAGCGTGTCCTGTCCGGCCCGGAAGAGGGTAACGGGTATCGTAATGCGGTCAGCATGGTTTAAGAGCTTCTTGCCCGCTTTCAGGCCCGCTATGGCCCATCCCAGGGAGGAAGCATAGGTCTGGAAGTGGTGATCCTCCACCCGCATGTTGAACTGGTAATCGTACCGCACCCTGGAGAGGGTGGAGCTGCGCTCAAACACATTCACGCCGTCGAATCTGTGCTGTCCCGGCAGGAGCTGCTTTTGCTTGTGCAGCATAAAGGTGGCAAAGCGCACTGCCATCACTGCGGGAGGCTTCAGATTCCCCACCGTCAGCCGGAACATGGGAGAACAGAAGAGTGCAGCGGAAAAGATGCCGGGGTATTTCTCCAGCAGAAGCCCCGCAACGGCGCCACCCATGGAGTGGGACATGAGGATCCGGGTCTGTCCTTCCGTGGTGGGAAGAACTACCTTCTTCAGGAAATCGTGGACATCCTCCACATAGGTATCGTAATTGTCGATGAAAACGATGTCTTCTTCGGGAAGCTTACCGTCGGAATAGCCGTGGCCGCGAAGCTCCGGGAAATAGACCGTATAACCTGCCTGCCACAGATACCAGGCGAACTCGTGGTATTTTCCCCAGAATTCGCAAAAGCCGTGGAGAAAGACGATGGCGGCGGTAGCGCCTTCGCGCTCTGCGATGTAGTAGTGCATCTTGGAGCCGTCCCGTAGGGTCAGGTTGTCGTCCCGGACATACCGGTCCCGCCAGGTTCTGCACTCGCCGTTCATAGTGCTCAGGAAATCATCCTCTCCCAGAAAATGTGGAAAGCTCATTTTGCGTTACTCTCTTTCAGAATGGTAGTATTGGCGCTGTTCCAAAGGTTCTCGAAAGCAAAGCCCGTAACCCGCTCGCAGATCTTGCGGTCCTCCTCGGTGGTAGTGGAAGGATCCGTTCCCTTGCGTCTTGCGATCTCACGCTGCACTGCTTCGAATTCTTTTGCATTCAGCGGGAAGATGTAAGCAAAGACGATGAAGAGGGTAATGAGGATGGCGGGAACCATTACGTAGATCATTTCGATGCCGTGCTGGGTGGATGCGCTCTGACGCTCGCCTGCGTTTGCCAGGACTTCGCTGTAGCCCACTGCGGAAAGCAGAAAACCGATGGATGCCGCGGAGAGACCGGAGGATACCTTACGGATGAAGGTGGCCATACCGGATACGGTGCCGGGGCGCCTGACGGAGGTGATGAGTTCATCCACATCGGTCATATCCGCCATGATGGCAAAGATACTGGTAAGGGTTCCGGCGTTGCCCAGTCCCATGAGACCGGTCATGACCAGAATGGGAGCCAGGGGAGCGCCTTCTCTGGAAACAACCAGAAGGCCCAGGGTACCCACCAGACGGATGGGAGCACCGATGAGGGCGGTAGTGCGCTTGGAGGTGTGGCTCATGATGGGTCCGAAGATGGTCATGCCCAAGAGCTGGGAAACCAGCAGGACGCCCATCAGATAGGTGAAATAGCCGTTGCTGTAGCCGTTCAATACATCATCCACATAGTAGACTGCCATGCCGGACACAAAGTCCATGGCGCACTGGCCGAAGAGATAGATGCCGATGAAGATGCGGAAGCTTCTGCTGCGGAAGACGCTGGCTGCCTGAGGAAAGCTTGCCCAGATGGAAGCCTTTACGGGAGGCTTGGTATGCTCCCAGGTGCCGTAAAACGTCACCAGTGTCACGATCAGGAAGAGTCCGCCGAAGATCAACGCACAGCGCAGGTAGGAAGGCTTGTCCAGATTGTTGCGGATCAGGAAGGTGGGAACGAGACCGCAGACCATGGAACCTAAGGTGGACCAGATCATGCGCATGTTGGAGAACTTTGCACGGACGGTGTAATCGTCCATCATATCGGGCAACAGCCCGTTGTATGGCACGGAGAAAATGGTAAAGCCGGTGGAAAAGAGGCAGAACATCAGGAGATAGAACAGATACAGAACGACGGTGGACTGTGAATTCACGGTCACCCACATCAAAATGAAGGTGATGACGGAAACGATGCCGCCGATCAGCAGATAGAAACGCTTGGGACCGAATTTCGAAACGGTGCGGTCCGTGATATTGCCCATGACAGGATCGGTGACGGCATCCCAGATCTTACCAACCAGCGGGATGGTGCCTACCAGTGCGGGATTGATGCCCAGAGCCTTGGTCAGGAACACCATAAAGAAGGTGCTGATGATGACGAAGGCGCCCCCGCTGAAAAACTCGGCGCAGCCGTACATGGTCATGGATGCCAGGTTGTACTTCCGTTCTTTGTTCAGATTCATATGTCCCCCCCTGAGGTTTTATTTTGTTGATGAACCCCTGTAAATCATTATATAATTTTTATCGTTGCAGTGCAAAAACAAAAGTGAAATCAAAACCTTAGGAGAAGATCATTATGGGAATCGTGGATCCTACGGAAAAAATCTATTATCAGGATGCTTATGCGGCGGAGTTTAACGGGACGGTGCTGTCCTGTGACGACGGCTGGGCAGTGCTGGACAGAACGGCCTTTTTCCCGGAATCCGGTGGACAGACCTGTGACAGAGGCATACTGATCACCGCAGAAGGAAGGGAACTTCCCGTAACGGACGTTCAGATCGACGGAGAAGTGATCCGGCATCAGGTTTCGGATGCGTCTGCGCTGAAACCGGGGGATGCGGTTACCGGCCGCATCGACTGGGAACATCGTTTTGACAATATGCAGAACCATTCCGGCGAGCATATCGTTTCCGGTCTGGTTCATGGCCTCCACGGATATGACAATGTGGGATTTCACCTGAGTGATACGGAGATGACGCTGGACTTTAACGGGCCTCTCTCTGCGAAGGAAATCCGGGAGATTGAGAGCAGGGCCAATGAAGCCATCTGGCAGAATCTGGAGATCCTGCAGAGTTTTCCGAGTCCGGAAGAGTTGGAGCTGATCACTTATCGGAGTAAAAAAGAAGTGGAAGGTCCCCTGCGGCTTATTACCATCCCGGGGATCGATGTTTGTGCCTGCTGTGCGCCCCATGTGAGCAGAACCTGGGAGATCGGTGTGATCAAGATCCTGAATGCCCAGAATTACAAGGGCGGGACGAGACTGACGGTGGCCTGCGGCAAGCGGGCGCTGGATACCTTTGTGTGGGAGCATGGATTTGTGACGGAGACCGCCAGACATTTTTCCACCTCCGCAGATCTCCTGGGAGACCGGATCGCCGGACTGGAGGAGGAGATCTTCCGGTTAAAGGGAGTGATCTTATCCCTGAATGACCGCCTGATCGCAGAGCGCATTGCCCATCTCCCCGAAGAAAAGGAGCATATCTGCTTTGTGGAGGCGGACCTTTCTGCAGATCAGATGCGGCATACGGTTAACGCGCTGACGGAACGAAAGACGGGATATTGCGGCGTGTTTGCCGGGACGGAAGAGACGGGCTACCGCTTTGTCATCGGCATCCGTGCGGGAGATGCGAGAGTTGCCATAGAAAAACTCCGCCCCCACGGTCAGGTGAAGGGCGGAGGAAATGAACAGATGGTGCAGGGATCTGTGACAGGAATGTCGGAAAAATCGATCCTGGAAGTATGGGATTCCTTTAACGCCATTTGACGGGAGTGGCAGATGCCTGCTTTGGCAGGTGCCGTCCATCGCATGCGATCTCGATGCCGGGATGAAAGATGCTGCCCGGTTCCGGATCGAAGGTCAGGATGGTGATCCCCGTGAAGGTCAGGTGAAAGACCGTGCACACATAGGGAAAAGGAAGGTTTAACATACGACCGATAAAGGCGGAGGAGGATCCGTCGTGACAGAAGAGTGCAATGTTCCGGTGATCCGGGGCATTGCACTCATTTACGTAGTGGGAGCCTTCTCTGCGATAGCCCAGGGATGCAAGCCATTTGTCCCCTTCCTCTTCCACGTATTTTGTACAGTTGACGGCATTGTTGCCTGCCCAGAAGGGGTGGTTCTCCCAGCCGGGAGAAGCCAGGTTCCAGCCGTCCCGCACCATGTCATCAGCCGTGGTCCAGGGGTGGCCGTCCGCGTGGAGACGCTCGCCGGTTAGGCTGTCCCAGTTGATCTCATGGATGAATTCCAGGACACCGATATCTTCAATCCCCAGGAGCTGCGCAGTAGGACGTGCCGTTGCCAGGGCTCTTCCCATGGGGGAGGAGTAGATGTCGGTGATGCCCTCGTTTTTCAATCTGTCCGCTACAATGACTGCCTGTTCCTCCCCCAGGGGAGTCAGGCAGTCATCTTTGTAATTCGGTTCTCCGTGTCTTACGATGATCAGTCTCATGGATGTTCTTACTCCTTGTCTGCCAGTACTGCCAGCAGATATTCCCAGGTTCTCTCCACGGAAGAGATGCTGAGGCGCTCGTTTGTGGTATGGATGTCTGCCATATCGGGGCCGATGGAGACGCAGTCCAGGTCGGCGATCTTTGTGGAGAAGAGGCCGCACTCCAGTCCCGCATGGATGGCTTCCACCTTGGGAGTCTTGCCGTAGAGGGCTTCAAATACCCGGACCATCTTGGAACGAAGAGGAGAGTCCACACGGTATTTCCAGCCGGGATAATCTCCGGTGATGCGGATCTCGCCGCCGGACAGCTCTGTAACGCTTTCCAGTCTGCGGATCAGGATCTCCTTGGCGGGCTCCAGGGAACTGCGGACGGAGAACTCCGCGTGGAGTGCGGGCTGTCCGTTCAGTTCTGTCATCTTCAGGATGCCAAGGTTCAGGGAGGTCTCCACCAGACCTTCCACATCTGCGCTCATGGCCTGCACGCCGTTGGGAAGGCTGTTTAAAAAGCGGGCGGGAAGAGCTGCTTCGTAAGCTGCGCCGCCTGCTGCAGTTTCCTTACAGGTAATGGTAAGGCCCGGATCCTTGGTGGCGTAGATTTCTTTGCAATCCGCCTCGTAGGAGCGGATCAGATCCTTTGCCTTCTGCAGCTTTCCTGCGGGTACCAGGACAGTCAGGTCCGTGGTCCGGGGAATGGCATTGTCTGCCAGACCGCCGGAAGCAGATACCAGCTTTGTCTCGGGGATCTTCTCCGACAGAAGTGTCAGAAGTTCTCCCGCGAGGATGTTGGAATTGGCTCTGCCGCGATGGATCTCTCCACCGGAGTGGCCCCCCAGGAGGCCGTCCACAGTAACGGTGAGGGCGGCAAAATCTGCGGCGCTTTCTGCCTTTGTCAGAGGGAGCAGGCAGGTGACTCTGGCGCCTCCCGCACAGCCCGTCAGGAAGATGCCTTCATCTTCGGAATCCAGATTCAGGAGGCGCTTTCCTTTCAGAGAGGAGAGGTCGATGGCTCTGGCGCCGTCCATGCCCACTTCTTCTTCGGTGGTGATGATCACTTCCAGTGCGGGATGGGGAATGGTATCCGACTCCAGCAGTGCCAGGCTGTAGGCCACGGCGATGCCGTCGTCTCCGCCGAGGGAAGTGTTCTCTGCGCTCAGCCAGTCCCCGTCAACGATCAGTTTCAAAGGGGTGGTCTTCATATCGATCCCGGACTCCGGGGTGGCCACCGCAACCATATCCATATGTCCCTGCAGGATCATGACGGGCTGATCCTCGTAGCCGGGGGTGGCGGGCTTTTTGAGGATGATGTTCAGGGCCTCGTCCTGTATGGTATCCAGCCCGTGTTCGATTCCGAAGTTTTTCAGATAATCGCTGATGCCCTTGCAATTGCCGGATCCTCTGGGGATCTTGGAGATCTCTTCGAAATAGTGGAGAACCCGCTGCGGGTTCCTGCCTTCCAGTACGCTCATGTCTTCTTCCTTCTTTCTTTAAAGTTCCAGCTCGTACAGTGCGCCGTATTTTTTCTCCAGGTACGTCAGGAAATCATCTGGAGTCAGAGTCCTGCCGGTGATCTCCCGGATCCATTCCTCCGGGGAGAGTCTGTCGGCCTTTGCAAAGACGTGTTCTGCCATCCAGCCGTTGATCTTCCCGAAATCCCCGGACCTGACGGCTTCGTCGATGGAAAAGTCCCCGTTCATGGTGTTGTAGTACATGGCATTGTAGAAATTCCCCAGTGCATAGGTGGGGAAGTAACCGAAGCCGCCGGACCAGTGCACATCCTGCAGGACGCCCTCCGCGTCGGTCCCGGGGCGGATCCCCAGGTAGCGGTCATAGAGGTCGCTCCAGAGCTTCGGCAGATCCCCGATCGCAGCTTCCCCTGCCAGGATCCTCTTTTCCAGCTCATAGCGGATGATGATATGCAGGGTGTAGGTAAATTCGTCCGCATCCGTGCGGATCAAAGAGGGCTCCACCAGGTTGACGGCTTCATAGAGCTCCCGCTCGCTCACATCGGAGAGTACCTGGGGGAAGATCTCCTTTGCCTTGGGATAGATCAGGTGGATGAAGGCTTCGGACCGGCCGATGCGGTTCTCGTAAAAGCGGGAAACGGACTCATGCTCTCCCATGGACTTGATCCCCTTGATGTGGTAGGTCCAGTTTTCCGCGGGCTGGAGCTGCTCGAAGAGCGCATGTCCGCCCTCGTGGATCACGCTGTAGATGCTGGAGAGGAAATTGTTGGGGTCGTAATTGGTGGTGATGCGCTGGTCGTCCTTCCAGGGGCTGTCGGTGAAGGGGTGCTCCGTGGTGCCTAAGACTCCGCGCTTTTTGTCAAAATGCATCACATCCAGCAGATACTCCGCAAATTCCTGCTGCTGTGCATCCGTCACCGGGCGGGTGAGGAAGTCTCTGCGGATCGTCTTTTTTGAAGCCAGGATCTTCTTCAGAAGAGAAGAGATGCGATCCCCTGCGGTTCCGAAGATTCGGTCCAGAGTCCCGGCGGTCATGTCTCTCTCATAGATGGTCAGCAGGTTGTCATAGGGGAGGGGCTTTGCCTCCTCCTGCAGGGCGATCCGCTTAAGAAGCACATCCTTTAACGCCTGCAGAGAGGGAGCGAAGATGGAAAAATCGGAGGCCTTTTTGGCGGCCAGCCAGTCCACGTAAGCCTGGTTCCGGATCCTGGAGAGCTCATGCTGCAGCTCCGGGGTCACGTTTTTGTCCATGAGGTACTGCCTGTGCAGATCCTCTGCCAGTGCGCGCTGATAGTCGTTCAGCGCATCGCGCCCTTCGTAGAGAGCCTTGGATGCTTCCTCAAATGCAGGATCCTTGAGCTTTCGAAAGGCCTGGTTTTCCAGATAGGCCATCAGTTCTCCCTGCCTGCTCATGGCTTCCTCGGGGCAGATGGTCTCCAGGTCGTAATTGATCAGGGACACGGCCTGTCCCAGCAGATCCGTCTCTGTCAGGACCTGATCGACAACGTCATAACTTTCCTTTACGGTCATGGAATTCTCCTTGTTTCGTTGCATTTTTTCCGGTGGATCACGGCAGGCCTTCCCGCGTTTTTTTGCTCTGACCGGAGCTGCGGCCATCGGAAATCCCACCGGGACGCCTCCTCATATGGTACCACGCAGCGGGGGAATAATCCACCGAAAGGAAGCCTGTTGAGAAAAGATGACAAAGAATGTCCGCAACAAACGAAACACCCCCGGGACAAAAATCCCGGGGGTGAAATCCAAAGCAGATGACGGGAGTCGAACCCGCCTCACCAGCTTGGGAAGCTGGGGTACTACCGATGTACTACATCTGCAACGGTCGGATGAACATCCGATACGAGTGCCACTATACCAAAATGAAACGAAAAATGCAAGTTACGGATGAAAAACTGACAAATCGTGTCAAAAAACTAACATATCCATCTTTTTGTCAAGTCAAAAAGTATGATTTGCATATCAATAATTATTGAAAACGCCGCTTTAATACACTAAAATAGAGAAGCCGGTAACAGGGCCGGCAAAGTAACATATAGGAGGATACATATGAAAAAGAGTTTGAAGAGGTTGGGGGCTACCGCCCTGGCCGCAGCGCTGGCTGTCTTTTCACAGCCCGTACTGCCCGCACAGGCAGCGGTAGATGTTGATGCACTGGCAGACGGCACTGCCTATCTGTCCATCAACAATTCGGACTGGGCGGATTTTGACGCCGAGTACACAAATGCCGAGATCACCGGGGACGGCCAGTATACGGTTTCCATGTTTGCCGCCGCGCCTCAGGATCTGGCACAGTTCAATGCACTTCAGGTAAAAAACGGTGAGAGCTTTATGGGAACCGGATCCATCCTGACCGTGGATGAGATCAAGCTGAACGGCGAGACCATCGAACTGCAGGGAGATTCCTATACCTGCTCCGCGGACGGTGCCGGGATCGACACCAGAGTCAATCTGTATAACGAATGGAATTCTCCCGTGGACGCTGACGGTGTAGTGGCGGAGGATGTCCGTGCGGCCGGCGACCCCGCTGCCTGCACTGCAATGCTCTGGACTGCAGATCAGCTCACCGGGGTTTCCTCCATTGAGGTGACCTTTACCGTATCCGCTTTCGGAACCACGAAAGCGGCAGGCACCGCACCGGCCCATGAGCTGGCAGAGGATGCCGGACGTGCTTATCTCAACATCAACAACGCTGAATGGTCCGAGTTTGAACGTGAGACTGTAGATGCGTATGTCGATGGCGACGGCCCCTACACTGTTTCCATGACCATGGCTGAGCCTCAGGATCTGGCACAGTTTAACGCGCTGGAGATCGTGGACGGCGAGTATGTCCTCGGAAACGGCAGCGTGGTGACCATCGATGAGATCAAGCTAAACGGCGAAGCCATCGAACTGCAGGGTGATTCCTACACCTGCTCCGCAGACGGTGCCGGGATCATCACCAGAGTCAACCTCTACAACGAGTGGAATTCTCCCGTGGATGACGCCGGAAATGTGGCAAAGGACGTGCGCGCTCTGGGCGACCCTGCTGCCTGCACCGCTATGCTGTGGACCGCAGAGCAGCTGACCGGGGTTTCCTCCATCGAAGTGACCTTTACCGTATCGGGCTTCGGCACCTTCCTGGAGACGGAGGACGGCGCAGCCACTTCCGCTGAGTCCGTGGATCTGAACGGTGTGTATCACGCATACATCGGTCTGCAGTCTCCCAAGTATACCTTCCGCAATGCGGTGGATGATGCCACTTACGGCGCATCCGTTGAGGACGGAAAATACTTTAACCAGCTGACCGGCTGGGACGAAGATCTTGCCATCACGGTGCCCGGAACCTTTGAGGATGCCGAGATCGCAGGCAACGGAACCTATACCGTGGCTGCACGCGGGATCCAGTGGCCCGAGGGCGAGTTTGATGATCAGGATCATATGAATCTGATCTTCATCTCCACCGATATTCCCAATTCCGGCGAGATCGTGATCAGCGATGTGGAACTGAAGATCGGCGGATCCTCCGTGGAGCTTGCTCCCGCCGGCGCCATCGTCAGCCCTGACAATGTGAACTATCTGAACATGCTGATCCAGAACATCTGGAACGGTGATGTTGGAACCATCGGATTCTACAGCGTTCCTTTTGAAGAGATCGAGATCACCTTTACCGTCAGCGGATTTGCATATGATGCAGAAGCAACCCCGGAGGCGCCCGCAGAGCCCGCACCGGAAGCAGCTCCTGCGGAGCCTGCAGCAGAGTCTGCGCCGGAAGCAGCTCCCGCAGATGCCGGATCCAAGTCTGTGGTCGGCCCCGTGGTAGGCGGTTGTGTCGGTGTTGCGGCCGTAGCAGGTCTTGCGGTTTATTTTGTCAGAAAAAAGAAGGGATGATCCCCTGAAGGCATCGGAGCCCCTTTCCAAGAGCCCCCTTCTCCCGGAAGGGGGCTCTTTAAAAAAATCCGGTACCAAACTTAAAATTGAAAAACAGGGAGGAACCATGAAACAAGAACTTTCGGCACGGGAGCGTATGGCCGGAAAGATCGGCATCTTACAGAGAATTGTGACATTGCTGTCACTGTTCTTTGTGTTTTTTCCGTCCGTGAATCCTGCCAGGGTCTCCGCATTGGTGGGAAGGACCCTTTCTCTTTTTACTTCCGGTATTTCTTACGCCAGACTGACATCCGAGATGGGACGCGCCTTCAGCAAGGGCTGGATCAGTCCGGTTTCCATCCGTATCCTTTTTGCGGGCTCTGCGGTGATCCTTGTCGGGATCGTCCTGTCATGCGCAGCTTCCTGCATGTCTCTGGGGAATCTGAAACTGAAATCCTACGGGAAATGGTTTGCCCTCTCCGGAAGCGTGCTCATGGCGGTGGGACTGCTGCTCATCCGGGCTTCCTATCTGCAGCTTTTGGGGTCATCCAACCCTGCCAAGGTAGAAGCTGCCATTCCCACGGCCTTTTATCTGTATGCGGTGTTTACGGCGATATTAGTCCTGACGTCAGCGTCATTTGCACTGCTGCTCCCCAAGCCGCCCGCGGACAGCCGATGCGAGATGGAGGCGGGGTATAAGCTGTTTTTGATGTTCCTGCCCTTTGCCATGCTTTGTTTTGTCTTTTCCTATCTGCCGCTCTACGGATGGCGCTATGCCTTCTTTGAGTACACGGCGGGAAGCGACCTCAGCATGGATAAGTTCGTGGGATTCCACTGGTTTACCACACTGCTTTCCAATGAGGCGACCAGAGCGGATATCCTCCGCGTTCTGCGCAATACTCTGGCCATGAGCGGTCTGGGAATCCTCACCGGCTGGCTACCCATCGCCTTTGCAATCTTCCTCAATGAGATCAAAAATTCCCGTTTCCGCCGGATCATCCAGACGGTGACCACCATCCCCAATTTCATTTCCTGGGTCCTGGTGTATGCCATAGCACTGGCGATTTTTTCTACCGACGGATTCATCAATACCATGACCGGCGGGGATGTGAACTACCTGATGAACTCGTCTCACATGTGGCTGAAAATGCTGCTATGGGGCACCTGGAAGGGCATCGGATGGAGTGCCATCATCTACATTGCCGGGATCTCCGGCATCGACCAGCAGCTCTACGAAGCGGCCACGGTGGATGGTGCAGGCAGGTTTCAAAGGATGTGGCATATCACGGTCCCGGGGCTCCTGCCGACCTACTTTGTAATGCTGCTCATGTCCATTGCAGGCATTCTCAGCAACGGAATGGATCAGTATCTGGTCTTTTCCAATGCCAGAAACAAGGAGACCATTGAGGTCCTGGACCTCTATGTTTACAACCTGGGTATCCAGAACGGCATCATTCCCCTCTCCACCGTAGTGGGTATGGTGAAATCCATTGTCAGTGTGATCCTGCTCTTCGGCGCCAACCGGTTCTCCAAGGCGGTGCGCGGAGAGTCCATCGTATAGGAGGAAACTATGGAAGCATTAAGCAAAAAACCGAAGTCCGGGCCCGGGAAAAAAGCAGTGGCCGGAACGGGAGTGGTGGGGCGGAAAACGCCGGGAGACGTGATCTTTGATCTCATCAACCACTGTTTCTTTGGCATTTTTTCCCTTCTGTGCGCCTTCCCGTTTTACTTTCTGTTCATCAATACCATTTCCGACAATGACCTGGTGCAGAAGGGACAGATCAAACTGCTCCCCCGAGGGATCAATCTCAGCAATTATCTGGCCATGCTGAATGTGTCGGACCTGGGGCAGGCGTTTCTGGTGACCATCGCAAGGACGGTTCTGGGAACGGGCCTCATGGTGGCAGCCTCCGGACTGGTGGGGTACCTGGTCACCAAGAAGGAGATGTGGCACAGAAAATTCTGGTACCGTTTTCTGGTGATCACCATGTACTTTAACGCAGGCACCATTCCCTGGTACCTGAACATGTCCATGCTGGGGCTCACCAATCATTTTGCCGCATATATCATTCCCGCAGTGGTGGCGCCCTACAACATTATTCTGGTGAAGACCTACATCGAATCCATTCCTTCGGAGCTGGAGGAGAGTGCCCTTATTGACGGAGCGGGATTCTTTACCGTGTTTACCCGGATCATCTGGCCGCTGTGCAAGCCCATCCTCGCCACCATCGCTATTTTCGGTGCGGTGGGCCACTGGAATTCCTACACGGATTCCCTCATCCTGATGCAGAGCGCTCCGGAACTGAAGACTGTGCAGCATCGTCTGTTCGAGTATCTGAATCAGACCACGAATCTGGCTTCCGTCATGAGCTCGGGCGGCGGTATGCTGGCTTCGGCAGTGGCGCGGCAGGCTATGAATGCCAAGGTTTTGAAATATACCATCTCCATGGTGACAGTGATTCCCATCCTCGTGGTGTATCCCTTCATGAACCGGTATTTTGAGAAAGGGATCATGCTGGGAGCCGTGAAGGGATGATCATAGCAAAAAAGGATCCGCTATACGGATCCGTATATCGCAGGGAGGTTTTTTATGAAAAAAAGTAAGATCGCCGGAAGATTATCCGCACTGATGCTCAGCGCAGCGGTGAGCATTTCGGCATTGACGGGCTGCGGGAGTGAGGTGCCTGCAGGAAGCGAAACGGCCGTGGGAGCCGGATCGGGAGAAGCCCCCATCACCCTCACCGTATTCAGTCAGCTGGCCAATTTCAGCGGCCCTGTCGGGGGCTGGGGCGGTCAGCTCATGCTGGATAAATTCAATGTGATCCTGAACATCGTTCCCGATACCAACGGTGCGATCCAGACCCGGATGGAACAGGGGGATCTGGGCGATATCGTGGTCTTTGGAAGTGACGGAGCCAACTATACGGACAGCATTCGGAACGGTCTGCTGCTGGACTGGAATGAGGACGATATCCTCTCCGATTACGGTCCCTACATTAAGGAACATTTTGCCAAGGCGCTGGAGAAAAACGCGGGGATCGTTCCCCTGGATGAGGAGGGCAACCCTTTGACGGAGCCCGGGGTCGTCCACGGTTTTGGCCACAATGTGGGTAATTCCGACAGGGATGGCATCGATTCCATTCTCTATACCTGGGATCTGCGCTGGGATCTGTACCAGCAGCTGGGATATCCCGAGGTGAACGAGCTGGAGGATTTCATTCCGCTGTTTGAGGCGATGAAGGAGATCTGCCCGGAGGATGAAAACGGTAAGCCTACCTATGCTTTTTACCTCTGGCCCGACTGGGACGGAAACATGGTGATGTATGTAAAGTCCATGGCTTCCGCTTATTACGGATATGATGAGTTTGGCATCGGACTCTATGATACCGAGACCGGAGCATTTTATGACTGCCTGGACAAAAACGGCCCCTATGTCAGATGTCTGCGTTTCCTGAACAAGCTCTATCAGAAGGGGCTCATCGATCCCGACTCCATGACCTCCACCTATGACATCATGACGGAGAAGATGAAGGCGGGCGGCGTGTTCTGTTCCATATTTAATTACGCCGGCAGCGATGTGTATAATACGGAGCAGCACATTCAGGAGAACAAGCTGATGCTCAGCTTTAATCCCAAGCAGGGACACCCGATCGTCTATGGTCTTTCTCCTTTGGGAGGGAACCGGATCTGGACCATCGGAGCAAAAACAGAGTATCCGGAGCTGTGCATGGAGATCATCAACTATCTGGCTACGCCGGAGGGCGCCATGACCATGTGGTACGGTCCCAAGGGCGTATGCTGGGATTATGATACGGATGGGAATACTGTATTTACCGCTCTCGGAAAGTCCGCAAATCTGGATCCCAAGGGGACATCCATGGAATCCGCAGGATACAGCGGCACCTACCAGGACGGCATCATTCAGATCAACAACACCACCTGGTCCGAAAAGGCCATCAATCCGGACAGCAACGGTGAAGCTTTTGACAGCAAGCTCTGGAAGAGTGAGATCTCGGATCCGGTGAACGAGGTGGAAAAGGCCTGGAGAGAGTATACCGGCAGTATCAGCGAGTTTGACTATATCAGCAATCATGTGGAATACCGCATGAGCCCGGGATCCACCTATTCCGAGGGAAAGCGCTCGGATGACCTGGAGATCCGCTGGAATGAGGTGACTACCAATTGTATCGTTCCGGGTAGCTGGAATGCAATCTACGCATCCTCGGATGAGGAGTTTGAAAGCATCCTGAACAACATGATCGGTCAGGCCAAGGCACACGGTTATGACGAGTGTGTCAAGTGGTGCAAGTCGGAAGCGGCGCTCCGGAAGGCTGCAGAAGACGCCTTGAAGTGATCCGAAAACGGTAGGGGCCGCTCCCCTAAGGAACGGCCCTTAATTATGGGAGATACCGGGAAACTACGGGAAACGGCTTTGGAGTTGACGGCTGTTTTCTTTGCGATATACTATTTCTTATGAGCAAAAAATACGCGCTCCGGCCTGCTCTTTGGGAAGCCCCGGAACGGTATATGCAAAGGAAACTTCCTGATGAAACTGATCCACGAAACCTCCGGATTTCGGAAGGCAAAACTCAATTCCACCAGGGTCATCACCCTGGGCTTTCTCGGAGCGATCCTCATCGGTGCGCTCCTCCTGATGCTCCCCATTGCAACGGTCCCCGGGGAACAAACGGATTTCCTGACAGCACTTTTTACCGCTACCACATCCATCTGTGTGACAGGCCTGGTGGTGGTGGATACCTACGCCCACTGGACCTTTTTCGGGCAACTCCTGATCCTGATCCTGGTGCAGATCGGCGGCTTCGGTGTCATCACCCTGTATTCCATGGGCATGCTGGCACTGGGAAAGCGCTTTTCCTTAAGGACCAGGCTCCTTATCATGGATTATTACAATCTGGATTCCATCGAAGGACTTCTTTCCTTTATGATCCGGGTGGTGAAGGGTACCCTCATTGCGGAGGGCGTCGGCGCCCTGCTTTACAGTTTTTGCTTTATCCCCAGGTTCGGTTTTTTCAAAGGGCTCTGGGCTGCCATCTTCAATGCCGTTTCCGCCTTCTGTAACGCGGGAATGGATGTGATGGGGCCTGACTCCCTGATCTCATATCAGACGGATCTTCCGGTAAACATCATCACCATCTCCCTCATCGTCCTGGGCGGATTGGGATATGTGGTGTGGTTTGATATCTCTGCAGGACTCCGTACCTGCAGGGAGAAAGGGTTCGGACCGAGACTGTTTTTCAAGAGGCTTTCGGAGCAGACGAAACTGGTGCTGATCCTGACGGCGGTGTTCCTGCTTTCCGGTACGGTACTGGTGGCTCTCTTCGAATGGAACAATCCCGCCACCATGGGAAATCTGAGCACCGGCGGAAAGATCCTGACCAGCTTCTTCCAGTCCGTGACCTTCCGTACCGCGGGCTTTGCAACGATGCCCCAGGAAGGGCTCACTACCTCCACCGTCATCGCAGGATGCCTGTACATGCTCATCGGCGGTTCCCCCGTAGGCACTGCCGGTGGCATCAAGACAGTCACCTTTTTCGTGGTATTCCTGAACATCTATGCCTTCATCAAGGATCGGGACGAGATGGTAGTCTTCGGCAGAAGCATTTCTCCGAAGCTCATCAACAAAGCAAACGCCATCGTGACCTTCAATGTGGGCCTGACCCTGATCCTGGTAGTGGCGCTCATTTATGCGGAGCACGTTCCTGCAGCTTCGGCTGCATACGAAATGTTCAGCGCAACCGGAACCGTGGGACTCACTCGGGGGCTGACCTCGTCACTTGGAACCGCAGGACGGATCCTGGTGATGATCGGTATGTATGCCGGGCGTATCGGTCCCATTTCCATGGCTCTCTTTTTCAGTACCGCGCGGCCGGATCAGAACAGCATCCGTCACGCAAAGGGGCATTTTATCGTAGGTTGATCCCACAAGGGTAAGGAGGAGATATGAAGTCATTTGTGGTATTCGGTATGGGTAAATTCGGTCAGGCCGTGGCGGACCGTCTCATTGACGGCGGCGCGGATGTGATGGTTGTGGATAATGACGAGGATGTCATTAATCAGTATTCCACCAAGGCCACCGCAGCCATTTTGACGGACCTGACAGATCCCGCAGCCATCAAGTCCCTGGGCATCGCGGACATGGACTGCGCCGTGGTGGCCATGGCCATGAGTCTGGAAGCCAGCATCATGTGCGTCATGGTTTCGAAGGAATGCGGCATTCCCTTTGTCACCGCCAAAGCAGGCAGTGACCGTATGGGAAAGGTACTGAAACGCATCGGTGCGGATCAGATCATTTTCCCTGAGGAGGAGAGCGGCATCCGCACCGCTCGTCAGCTTCTGTCCAGCAACTTCCTGGAGTTCTTTGATATCAACGAAGATCTGGCCATCGTGGAGATGCTGCCGAAGCCGGAGTGGGTAGGAAAAACGTTGATGGAGCTGAAACTTCGCCAGCAGTGTGGCGCCAACGTCATCGCCCTGCGGGACGGCATCATCGAAGAGTATGTGGATCCCAACAGACCACTGGATAAGGACGTGCCTCTGGTCATCATGGTCCATCGGAAAAATCTTTCCAAATTAGATAAATGATTAAGAAAATAGAAACCGTTCCCAAACAACTTATGTAAAATACTAAATTTTTCTAAAAGTGTGAAAAATAGAGAAATTAGGTGTATAATGTTCGAAAATCATCTACAAGAAATCTGACAGTATCATCATAAATATGAGGATGGAGGCGACGATATGAAAGAAGGAAAGATTAAATTATCAACATCATTACTGCTCATCGGCTTTTTACCCATGCTGATCATGGGAATACTGCTGACGGTGATCAACGGTATTTCCACGGCCCACAAGATGGAGGACCAGACTTATGAGAAGCTGGGTACAGCCTCCGAGGGACCCCGGAAGTATTACCAGTATGAACTGGAAGCCGGAAACGAGATGCCTTACGAGCACGATTACGTGGATCTGTTCAAGGCAGAGGGTGTGGAGATGACTGTCTTCCAGGGAGACACCCGTCTCATGACCTCTGCGTTGAACGCGCAGGGTCAGCGTAACGAGGGTACCCAGATGGATGCGAAGATCTGGGAGGCTATGCAGCAGAAGAAGGATTACAATTCCGACGGCGTTGTCATCGGCGGCAAGCCCTATTACGTTTACTACACTCCCATCTATGATGCGGATGGTTCCGTATGGGGCGCTGCATGGGCAGGTGAGCCGGAGACCACTGTGAAGGCTGCGATCCGCGGCGTGATCATGTCCAGCGTTATCCTTCTTGTCTGCGCTCAGATCGTCTTCGGCGCACTGATCATCATCATCTCCAACCGGATCACCGGATCCATCGGAGATATCCTGGATGAGCTTCGCAACCTGGCCAACAGCGACATGACCAGTGACAGGAAGATCAAATCCAATGTCTATGATATTTACACCATCGGTGAGTACACCGTGCAGGCAAGAGACCATCTCCAGGGCATCGTGGGTGAGATCGGTGAAGGTTCTTCCAACGTGACCGGCGCCATGGGCGAGATCGCCGCAGGCGTTTCCAGCGCTACCGACACCACCGAGACCGTTGCAAATGCGGTTCAGGAGATGTCCAGAGCATCCATGACCATGGCAGAGTCCGTGCAGGATATCGCAGCATCCATCCAGTCCATGGGTGACAACATCGACGAGATCAAGGATCTGTCCGAGAACGCAGCCGATACCGCAAACGAAGTGGGAGCTGAGGCTACCAAGGCACAGGTGGAGCTGGACAACCTGATCAAGGCAAATGCATCCACCATTCAGACCACCGACGCCATTGTGGAAGGCATCAACAAGTCCGCAGAGGCAGTCAGCAAGATCGACATCGCAGCATCCTCCATCCGGGATATCGCATCTCAGACCAGCCTCCTGTCCCTGAATGCTTCCATTGAGGCGGCCAGAGCAGGTGAAGCCGGCAGAGGCTTCGCAGTGGTGGCAGAGGAGATCGGTAAGCTGGCACAGCAGTCCAGCGAATCCTCCGAGGAGATCCAGTCCATCATCGCCGATATCCTTGCAGCATCCGAGAACAATACCAAGTCCGCAAACGTGATCAAGGAATCCGTTGGCGAAGAGGGCAAGGCACTGGCGAAGGTGGTAGAATCCTTCAACACTGTGCTGGAGGGCGCAAAGTCCACAGCAGATGCAGTGGATACCATCAAGGACAA
>JAEEGH010005919.1_pt1 | contig 30323 bp, 27 predicted proteins | sample 9134181 | NCBI WGS metagenome assembly JAEEGH01 (sample SAMN16246544, study PRJNA631951) | gut metagenome | biome: gut microbiome; feature: rumen; material: DP-attached | host: Bos | place: Iran: Karaj | collected 2018-10
GTCTCTATCAGCGTCTGAAGGATGCCGGCTATGATGCACAGGTTGTGAAGAACGAGGACAAGAACATGTATCGTGTTGTTGCCTCTTCCTTCGCTGAGAAGGCTTCTGCTGTTAGCAGCCGTGACCAGCTCCGCAACACCTATCCCGATGCATGGCTCCTCTATAACGCCCGTTAAGCAGCGTTGCGGTGAGGATATTGTCCATCGATTACGGTAAGAAACGTACCGGTTTAGCAGTCACCGACCCTCTTCAGCTCATAGCAGGAGGGTTGGCGACTGTTTCAACATCTGAGCTATTTGATTGGCTGCAGGCCTATAAGGCCAAGGAGCCATTGGAGCGGATCATCATCGGTGAGCCCCGTCAGCCAAATGGCCAGCCGAGTGAGAACCTGCAGCGTGTGCAGCAGTTTGTGGCAAGATGGCGCAAGGCAGTGCCCGATGTGCCCATTGAGTATTATGACGAGCGCTTCACCTCTGTGCTGGCTCATCAGGCTATGCTCGACGGAGGCCTCAAGAAAAAAGCCCGTCAGGACAAGGCTCTTGTAGACGAGATTTCCGCTACCATCATTCTGGAGGACTATCTCCGCTCCCGTAAGTAATCATAATTCTCAATTTTCAATTCTCAATTAGAATGATATTACCTATTTATATATATGGTCAGCCTGTGCTGCGAAAGGTGGCTGATGACATTTCTGCCGACTATCCGCAACTGAAAGAACTGATAGCCGACATGTGGGAAACATTGGCAGAGTCTGAAGGCATAGGTCTTGCTGCTCCGCAGATTGGCAAGGGCATCCGTCTGTCTGTCATCGACCTGGATGTGATTTCCGACGATCTGCCTGAATACAAAGGTTTCCGACAGGTGTTCATCAATCCCCATATCATCGACTATGATGAGACGAAGACCGACACCTCAGAAGAAGGATGCCTGTCGCTTCCTGCCATTCATGAGAAGGTGGAGCGCCCGTCACGTATCCATGTGGAATGGGACGATGAGGACTTCAATCATCACGACGAATGGATTGAGGGATACCTCGCCCGTGTGATGCAACATGAGTTCGACCATCTGGATGGAAAGATGTTTGTCGACCACATATCTCCACTCCGTAAGCAACTTATTAAGAGTAAGTTACGTGCTTTGATTCAAGGACGTTACCGCTGCGCTTACAAGACAAAACCCGTGAAAAGGTAAAAAAGTAAAAAGGTAAAATATGCTGCATATGAATAATACCTTTGGTATAAAAGGTAAGAGGTTTGGCTGCTTCTTACTTTTTTACCTTTTTACCTTTTTACCTTTAAATGCCCAGTTCAACACCGATCGTCTGGTGATGATCGGACGTTCAGCCCTCTATTATGAGGACTACGTGCTCTCCATCCAGTATTTCAATCAGGCCATCAGTCAGAAGCCCTGGCTCTATGAACCTTGGTTCTTCCGTGGGGTGGCGAAGTATTACCTGGATGATTACCGTGGGGCAGAGTCAGACTGTTCTGAGGCCATCGAGCGCAATCCCTATGTGACTAGTGCCTATGAGGTCAGAGCTCTTTGCCGTATTAATCAGAAGAAGTACTCTGAGGCTGTCAGTGACTACAACCGTGCCTTGCGCTATGACCCTGAGAATCAGATATATTGGTACAACCGTATCCTCTGTCTGATTCAGAATAAGGATTACGATCATGCGATGGCACAGATCGACACGATGATCACCCGCTGGTCACGTTATGCCAGAGCCTATGCTGTACAGGGTGAAGTCTATATGCTGCAGAAGGATACCGCCAATGCCATCAAGTCGCTTGACAAGAGTCTGGAGATTGATCCCTATGATGGTGGCATTTGGTCTGAAAGGGCTATCATCAGTCTCAGCCAGAAGAACTGGAAGGAAGGAGAGGAGTTCCTGTCTCAGGCTATCCGTCTGCTCCCTCGTCATTCCGGCAACTATATCAACCGTGCGATGGCCCGTTACAATCAGAACAATCTTCGTGGGGCGATGGCAGACTATGATACAGCACTCGACATAGATCCCAACAACTTCCTCGGACACTATAATCGTGGTCTGCTCCGTGCTCAGGTGGGTGATGACAACCGAGGTATTGAGGACTTTGACTTTGTGCTGAAGCTGGAGCCCAACAACCTGATGGCTCTCTTCAATCGTGCTTTGCTGTTGGAACAGACGGGAAATCTGCGGGCTGCCATCCGCGACTATTCAAAGGTCATTGAGGACTTCCCCAACTTCTGGTTCGGCTTGGAGCACAGGGCATCTTGTTACCGTCGTCTGGGCAACACCAAACAGGCAGAGCTTGATGAGTTCCGTATCCTGAAAGCCCAGATGGACAAGCGTTATGGCAAGCAGCCGCGCCTCTCTCAGAAGCAGATGCGCCGTCGCAGTGATGAGGATCTGGAGAAATACAACCAGCTGGTCATTGCCGACGAAGAGGAGGTGGAGCACGAGTATAAGAGTGCCTATCGTGGTCGTGTGCAGAACCGCAAGGCTGAATTGGCTTTCCTGCCGATGTATGGTCTGACCTTCACTCGTCCACAGGATGAGGTGAAGACTGAGATGCCATACGAAGAGACCGTCGAAGCCTATAATGCCAAATCCCGTTCCCGTCGTGTCTATGTCTCCTGTGACCAGACCAAGCTCGATGAGGACCGTATGAAACAGACCTTCGTCTATATCGATTCCCTCAGTACTGCCATCGATGCCAGCAAGAACACGCGTGACGTCAAACCCTTGCTCCTGATGCGTGCCATCGCCTACAGCACCATCCAGAACTTCGACAATGCCATCGACGACCTGAGCATCTGTTTGCAGATTGACTCCACCTTGACATTGGCACTCTGGCAGCGTGCTGTCTGTCAGGCGAAGATCAATGAGTTCAATGCCTCCCAGGGAACAAATATCGACCTTCAGTCTGCCAACGTGCTTGGTGATCTCTCTACAGCCATCCAGAAGTCGCCCAACAATACCTATTTATATTATAATAGAGGTAATCTCTATGCCCAGCGCCAGGACTACCAACGCGCCATTGATGACTATACCAAGGCCATCTCCCTTGAAGAGCGTCTGGCAGAGGCTTACTTCAACCGTGGTCTCGCCCTTATCTATATGAAGCGTGAGGCAGAAGGCATCGCTGACCTCAGTAAGGCTGGTGAGTTAGGACTCTATCAGGCCTACAGTATCATCAAACAAAAGACCGGAAAATGAAGATTTTTTGTTTCTTTTGTTCTTTTGTCTAAAAAAATAAGTAACTTTGCACGCAATTTCAAATTCAAACATATATTGTAGATATGATTAACATTACTTTTCCAGACGGATCTGTTCGTTCGTATGAGCAGGGCGTGACTGGCTATCAGATTGCAGAGAGCATCTCTCCGGCTCTCGCACGCAGCGTTCTCTGCTGTGGAGTAAACGGTGAGACAGTAGAGCTGAACCGTCCTATCAATGAGGACGCAACCATCGCGCTCTACAAGTGGGACGACGAGCAGGGTAAACACACCTTCTGGCACACCTCAGCACACCTGTTGGCAGAGGCACTCAAGGAGTTGTATCCTGGCATCCAGTTCGGTTTCGGACCTGCCGTCGAGAATGGTTTCTTCTATGATGTGCTGCTGAAAGACGGCGAGAGCATCAAGGAGAGCGACTTCCCTAAGATTGAAGAGAAAATGAAGGAACTGGCTTCCAAGAAAGAGCCCGTCGTTCGTCGTGAGGTGCCCAAGGCCGAGGCTCTGAAGGAGTTTGCTGCCGACGGTCAGATCTACAAGTGCGAGCACATCGAGCAGGATCTTGAAGACGGTTCCATCACAACATACACGCAGGGCAACTTTACTGACCTCTGCCGTGGCCCGCACCTCGTGGACACTGGTGAGATCAAGGCCATCAAGCTGACCTCCGTCGCTGGTGCTTTCTGGCGTGGTGATGCTACCCGTGAGCAGATGCAACGTCTCTATGGTATCACCTTCCCCAAGAAGAAGATGCTCGACGAGTATCTGGTGATGCTTGAGGAGGCTAAGAAGCGTGACCACCGTAAGATCGGCAAGGAGATGGAACTGTTTATGTTCTCAGAGAAGGTGGGCAAGGGTCTTCCCATCTGGTTGCCGAAGGGCACCGATCTCCGTCTGCGTCTGCAGGACCATCTGCGCAAGGTGCAGAAGCGTTATGGCTATCAGGAGGTCATCACTCCGCATATTGGTGGTAAGAGCCTCTATGTCACCTCCGGCCACTATGCCCACTATGGTCAGGATTCCTTCCGTCCCATCACCACTCCTGAGGAGGGCGAGGAGTATATGCTGAAACCCATGAACTGTCCTCACCATTGTGAGATCTTCGCCTGGAAGCCCCGTTCATACAAGGATCTGCCCCTGCGTATTGCAGAATTTGGCACGGTCTATCGTTATGAGCAGAGTGGAGAACTGCATGGTCTGACTCGTGTGCGCTCATTCACTCAGGATGATGCCCACCTCTTCTGCCGTCCTGACCAGGTGAAGCAGGAGTTCCTCAATGTGATGGATATCATCGGTGTGGTGCTGACAGCCTTTGGTTTCAACTTTGAGGCACAGATCTCCCTGCGCGATCCTGATAACCACGAGAAGTATGTAGGTACCGACGAAGACTGGGCACTGGCTGAGAAGGCCATCGTCGAGGCTTGCGAGGAGAAGGGTCTCAACGCCAAGGTGGAATATGGCGAGGCTGCCTTCTATGGTCCTAAGCTTGACTTCATGATCAAAGACGCCATCGGCCGTCGCTGGCAGCTGGGAACTATTCAGGTGGACTACAACCTGCCCAAGCGCTTCCAGCTGGAATATACCGACGAGGACAACACGAAGAAGACACCTGTGATGATTCACCGTGCTCCCTTCGGCTCTCTTGAGCGTTTCACCGCCGTGCTTATCGAGCACACCAGTGGTCACTTCCCCCTCTGGCTCACACCTGAGCAGGTGGCCATCCTCCCGCTGTCTGAGAAATACAATGACTATGCCCAGGAGGTATGCAAGAAGTTCAGCGAGGGTGGGGTACGTGCTACCATCGACCTGCGCAACGAGAAGCTGGGTCGTAAGATCCGCGACAATGAGTTAAAGCGCATCCCTTATATGGTCATCGTCGGCGAGAAAGAAGCCGCAGATGGTACTGTTGCTGTCCGTCCTCAGGGTGGCGGTGAACAGAGCGTCAAGACCATTCAGGAGTTCATCGATGAAGTGAATGCCAAAGTCGCTGAAATGACAAAGGATTTCTAATCGTTTATAGTTGATTGTTTATAGTTTATAGTTGATATGCTGGTTGGATTGTTAAACTTTTATAAAAGTGTATTCATCTATAAACTATAAACTCTAAACTATAAACAAAATTTAGTAATTTTGCACCCGATTTCTTAAAAAATAGTTGATGAAGAATGACAATTTGAAGAATCAGTACCGTATTAACGAACAGATACGAGTACGTGAAGTCCGCATAGTGGGCGACGAGGGCAGCACAGTTGTTCCCACCCGCGATGCACTGAACATGGCCCGCGAGCAGGGTGTCGATCTCGTAGAGATTTCGCCCAATGCCAATCCGCCTGTTTGCCGTCTCATCGACTACTCAAAGTTCCTTTACCAGCAGAAGAAGCGCCAGAAGGAAATGAAGGCCAAGCAGGTGAAGGTAGAGGTAAAGGAAATCAGGTTCGGTCCCCAGACCGATGAGCACGACTATCAGTTCAAGCTCAAGCATGCGAAGGAGTTCCTTGAGGAGGGCAACAAAGTACGTGCCTACGTCTTCTTCCGCGGACGTTCCATCCTGTTCAAAGAACAGGGCGAAGTGCTGCTCCTCCGTTTTGCTAACGATCTGGAGGAAGTGGGAAAGGTAGAGTCTATGCCGTCACTTGAAGGCAAGAAGATGTTCCTCTATCTCGCTCCTAAGAAGGCCGGAACCAAGAAGCAGAGTCAGCAGGCCCGTGACCGTGAGGCTGCAGTGGCCGAAGCCCGCGAAGCCAAGAAAGCCCAGCAGGCTCCTCAGGCAGAGCCGGATACTGAGATGCCCGCCAACGGTGGTCTTCTCGCCAATGCCAAGATCTCTGCTGATGCTCTGAAGAAGCTTAAGGAAACTGAAGAGTAATCATAAAGCTCAAAGTTCAAAGCTTAAAGTTCAAAGAAAAAAAAGGTGGCGCGCCCGGTATATGCGTAGCTGCCGATTATTAATAACAATTTAAAATTTAAAAACAATGCCAAAAGTAAAGACAAATTCCGGTGCCAAGAAGAGATTCTCATTCACCGGTACAGGTAAGGTTAAGAGACGTCACGCTTACCACAGCCACATTCTCACGAAAAAGACCAAGAAGCAGAAGCGCAACTTGGTTGGTACAACTATCGTTGATGATTCCAACATGAAGCAGGTACGTGACCTGTTGTGTCTCCGTTAATCCTATTGTCGAACATTTAAAAGTAGAAAAACTATGCCAAGATCAGTAAATCACGTTGCATCAAGAGCAAAGCGTAAGAGAATTTTGAAGCTTACCCGCGGCTACTTCGGAGCCCGCAAGAATGTTTGGACAGTAGCAAAGAATACCTGGGAGAAAGGTTTGACCTATGCCTACCGTGACCGTCGCAACAAGAAGCGCAACTTCCGCAGCCTGTGGATCCAGCGTATCAATGCTGCCGCTCGCATGGAGGGCATGAGCTACAGTGTCCTGATGGGCAAGCTCGCCAAGGCCGGTATCGAGATCAACCGTAAGGTGCTCGCCGACCTCGCCATGAACAATCCCGAAGCCTTCAAGGCCATCGTGGAAAAGGTGAAGTAAATCAGACTTTTCGTCTTGATAGCCAAAGAGCCTCTCAACAATGGGAGGCTCTTTTCAGTTATATTCTTACCGTCGCCAGTTGCCGCCTCGGTTATTGTCGCGGCTGCCCCATTTCTTGTCATAGCGCCCTTCGGTGTCTATCTTGCCGCCGAACATGTTCAGGCGGTAGCGCACGTGGAGCATGGCATACGAGTTGACGCTGTTGTACTGTGTGTCGCTGCGGCCTGTGGCATTCACCCAGCGCTCATAGTTCGACTGCTGTCCGAGCAGGTCATAGAAGTTCAGGGCGACGATGAGCGATTTGTTCCTGAGGAAAGGCTTTGAGATCTGACCGTTCCAGAGGAATTCGTTGGTGTTCATCGATTCATCGTTATAGCCTCTCCGGCTGCGCTCATGCAGGTTCATGCTGATTTCAAAGTCGAGTGGCAGACGCACGAGGAACTGTCCACCGTAGTTCAGCTGCCAGGTGTCGAGGTCGGCCGTGGGCTGCAGCTCGTTGCGCGAGTGCTGATAGTTCACGTTGCCGTCCAGTGTCACTTCCAACCAGTCGTTACGATAGCCGAAGCTGAGCCGCTCATTGAGGTTATACGAGCGTGTGGTGTTCTTCGCCGCGTCAGCCTTGTCCTGTGCCACGTAGCTCACATAGTTATTATATCTCAGGCGCGTGTCTGTGCCGATGTTCCAGTGGGCGGTGGAGTCGAGAGCCGTGTTGAAGGTCAGGCCGGCATTCACGTTCCAGTTGCCGTTGATGTTCTCCGGCTGCGAGATGCTTCCACCAGTCTCGGGATTATAGCGCACGAGGTTGGAGATGCTGTTGCGGATATGCCGATAATTGGCATAGAGGACAATCGAACGCTTATAGCGGACGATATAGTTGTTGTAATAGACGTTGAGCGAGTTGGTGAACTGTGGCTTCAGTCCCGGGTTTCCCTTTGTGATGTAGAGTGGGTTGGAGTCGTCGGTAATGTTGAGCAGCTGTGTCATCTCTGGCTGTCGTGTGTCACCACGGTAGCGGATCCAGAGGTTGCTCTGGTCGCTGAACTTGTAATGGAAGTTGATCATCGGGGTGAAGTTTGTGACGATGCGCACGGTGTCGACATAGATGCCGCGATAGTCCTGTACGAAGTCTGAGCGCTGCGGCTGCAGCAGGAAGCCGGCGTTATAGTCGTATTTCTCCTCGCGGTGGCGCAGGGTGAGGCGCACGTTATGGGTGTAGTTCTTGTACTCCGAGAAGCGGCTGAGGTTCTTGTCAAGATAGTCGTCCATGTCGTCTCTGACGCTATGCAGCCAGGGATCCCACTCGCGGTATTCAGGCTCTATGCCTTCGAAGATGTTCGGCTTCTGCTGGTCTTTACTGAAGTCGAAGGTCTGACGGTCGCTCTTGTTCTGCGAGTAGCGCAGCTCATAATTTAACTGCAGATGTGCACCTTTCCAGAGAGGCTCGCTATAGGTGGAGCTGATCACGTAGCCGCTGTTGTCCGACGGTGTCGTGTTATATCGCGCGGTATAATAGGTGGAGTCCTCACCGGCCATGTTCTTCACGCGGAAGAGATGAACCTCGTTATTGGATACATTCTCGTTCTGGTTGTCGCCGATGTTGCCTTCAAAGCGTACCATGATGTTACGCCCTTTGGGGTTCAGGCGGCGATAGAGCTGCAACATGGCCCAGGCGTTCTTGTTAAGGGCGTAGCTCATGTTGGTCTGCAGGTTGCGGTTAATCACGTATGGAGCTAACGGATTTGAAGGATCTCCCGTCATATTCAGTTTCTCCACATCTTCCAGCGGATTGGCAGAGTAGAGGTATGGATCGGCATCAAAGGTGGCAGCGAGCGATTTGTTGGTGGCATCGTCAGAGCCGTAGGTACCATTGGCGCGCAGCAGGATGTTCGTCAGCGTGTCGGGCTTCCACTCCAGTCGGAGGTTGCCTCGCCAGTTGTTACTGCGCGTGAAGTTCGACGTCTTGTTGTTTGAGAAGGTGCGCGAGGTCTCACTGTAGAAGTTCTCGCTGGCATTCTCCGTCTGGCTGTCTCCGTCGCGGTGGTTCCAGCGTAGGCTGAAGTCCACCTTCAGCTTCTTGTTGTCGTCGTAGTTCAGGTTGGTGCCCAGCATCTTCCGGGCGTTCAGACCACGACGGTTCCACCAGCCCGCATTCTCTTCCTTATTGTTGAAGTTGCCGATCAGCACGATGCGTGTCTTGTCGGTAAAACTGCTGGCCATGCCACGCGAGGCGTAGCGATGCTGTGTGCCGCCAGCAAGGTCGAGGTTGGTCATATAGCCTCGGTTCATGCCCTTCTTGATGCTGAAGTCGAGCACGGTCTCCTTCTCGCCGTCTTCAATGCCTGTGATGCGTGCCTGGTCGCTCTGCTGGTCGTAGAACTTCAGGTTCTGGATAATGCTCACGGGGATGTTCTTCAGCGCGGTCTCCACGTCGCCGAGCATGAACTCCTTACCGTCGAGCAGTATCTTCTTCACCTCCTTGCCGTTGATGGTGATGTTGCCTTCCTCGTCAACTTCTGCGCCTGGGATACGTTTGATCAGTTCCTCGATGGCCGAGCCCTCAGGCGTGCGGAAGGCCTCGGGGTTATACATGATGGTGTCCTTTCTCACGATGACCTGAGCGGCCCGTCCGGTGACGACGGTCTCTTTCAGCATGGTGGATTCCGACTCCAAGAGCAGGCTGCCCAGATCCATACTCTCGTTGCGTCGCAGCGTCACCTCGCGCTCCAGCGTCTTGTAGCCCACGGTAGAGATGCGTAGGCGGAACGTGCCGGGGCGTGGGGCCTCCACGTAGAAGTTTCCTTTCTCGTTGCTCACCGTTCCTCCGGCGAAGGTACTGTCAGAGGCCTGGAACAGCTGGATGGTGGCCTGCATCATCGGTTCCTTGAGATCGGCGTCGAGCAATTGTCCGCTGATGCTCAGCCTGCGGCCTTCCGGCTCAGGCTGAGCGTATAGAGTGATGACTGTCAGTGTGATGGCTGTCAATAAAATGAGTCGCTTATAAAAACTGTAAATGTTCATGTCTATATTAGCCTGTAAGTTGATTTTGCTTGCAAAGGTACTAATTTTATTTGATATAGCTTCGCATTTTAGTTTTATTAAGAACGCAACCGTTATTGCTTCGTTGGCTTCACGGTGAGGAACATCGCCCCAAAATCTCTTGTCCGTTTTTCAGAAGAATGGTTAAATTGGCCATAAGCATGCAGACTTTCAATCGTAAGGGGGGAGGGGCTGGAGGACAGGTAGGGGGCCCCCTTGTACCGCCCCCCTTGTCGGGGGGGCGTATCGCTAAGGGGCCACCTGTATCCGAGCCCCTCCCCCCTTACGATTGAAGCCGCAGCTTCGTGATTGCAAAATTACGAAATCGGAAAAATCAATTGTCTGTCTTTGGCGGGTTATGCTCGAATTCTTAACAAAGAATAACAATCTTAGATAAAGGTCTTGTAAATTCTGGAAAAATCAGTGTAGGAGAAACTAGGCATTATTCCCCAAGAATAATGGCATCTTTCTGGGAGAATAATGCCTAGTTTCTCCAAGAAAGATATCGACCGTTGTTTCTCTCCGTACACCTTTTCCGATTTCCGAACAAACTTTTTCTATAAACATTTGGCCGTTTGGATTTTAATGCTTACCTTTGCACACAAATCTTATGTCAAACTATTAAATTTCAATGCTTATGAAGAATCAAACAGCAAAAATTAGTGTCGAATCAGCAGATTTTCTTCAAATTATTTGGAAGATGTTCATTAATTCGTTAACTTTGCGGAGGAATTAGCATGGAGAAGCTTCGTACCATCACTAAGAAATGACAGAAGAGAAGAAACAGGCAATTATGAATTGCGAGACTTTTAATGAGTTGCTCGATCAGGAGTATGGCCCTCAGGGCACCCTTGAGCGTGCATCGTTTGAGACCGGAGCAGAAGCCTTCTGCCTGGCTGAGACTTTGAGAGAGCAGCGCCGTTTGGCTGGCCTTACCCAACAGGAACTTGCAGACAAGATAGGAACCAAGAAGAGCTACATCTCCAAACTGGAGAATGGCCATGCTGATGTCCAGTTGTCCACGCTCTTCAGGATCTTCGCTGGCCTCGGCAAGCGCATCAGCCTGACTGTGCTATAGATAAAATTTAAGGTTAACATTTTCAGAAGCCGCCGGCATGTGAATGTCAACGGCTTCATTGTTTCTCTTTCTACACCTTATTAATACATAAAGGGGAACTTCCCCAATTTCAGTCCTGTTATTCAAATAACTTATAGAACGTGATCCAATTCGTCCTATACTTATAGCTTGGGGCCATTTTGCTCTCAGGGAAGAGCACTACCACCTTCCCTTTCTTATCCCGATACCAGGCATAGTTCCAACCCCTGCCCATATCCAAATAAAGCGCATGAGTAACTTTATAAGCACTCAATGCCTTGACAAAATTCTCATAGGTCATCTTCTTCTTTGACTCAACGATACACAACTTACCATCCTTCTCACATAACGCCCTATAGATATTCACATTATTCTTCATCTTCGAGCCAATAGGCCTGGCACTCCCATCCTTAACGATCATCATCTGGCAGAAACCCATATTCCAACCATCAGCCTTAGTAGGAAAATCCGCTTTCTGCATAAACTTCCATTTGCCCTTACCCCATACGAAGCCTCCGTTATTGGCCTTGCAGCTATAGCCCTTCTTCATTTCTCCACTGCAAATATGGTTATCAGCGATGTTCGAGTGCTTGAACTCTTCCAACAACTCACCAGTAAAAGCCGCCTCGCAACAGAACTCCACATCCTTCTGTGCAGCCTTCGGCATCTGACCACACACAAGGTCAATCCTTGTGTACTCCGGATAGTACACATTGAGATTTGCCGTTTTCTCAACAGTCACCGCATGACCTATTGCAGCCAAAGCGCTCAATACAACTATGGATAAAAACTTCTTCATACGTATACTATTTTCATTTGAACAAAAGAGCCGTCCCGTTGTATTTATAAAGGAGTCGAAAATTTACACCTCGGATAATTTGAGCATCCAAGGAAATAACCGTAACTTCCACTACGTCCAACCAGCTTTCCGCCACATTGAGGGCAGATATTATTGCTTACCAGATAATCCTTATGATTGATTCTCTGGTAAACCATATTCATATGATCATTGCGTGTGTTGTCTGTCTCAACGGTAGCGGAATTAAGAATTGTAGCAAGTCGCTGGACATCCGAAAGCGACATCACTTGATTACGATATTTACAGATTTCGTCATATAACTGGCATGCATAAATAACGGTACTATGTGTTTTTGTGTTGAGTTCTGCACCATGTAGGAAAACGACAATGGGAATGAATTGGTTCTCAGACATACAAAAGAGATTGGCCAATGCCTTAACATGTGAGTGATTCTGTTTTACAGGATTATTGAAATGGTATTTACGACCGTAGTACGTTTTTGTCCACTTATCACAATCATCGTTACCATATATCCAACCTTTAAAATTTTTGGTTTCAATGACAAAAATACCATATAGAGAAATGACAACATGGTCTATTTGTACTGAGTAGCCATTGCGCTGGAGAACAATATCATTCCAAATATAATACTCATCTGGTAGTTCCTTTAGAATGGAGAATACCTTCCGCTCACCTCTCAATCCTCGTGTCTCACTTTGAGATGGCAAGAGCGATGCTATATAGTATAATAGGGCAATAACCGCAATCGCTATGATGACAAATATAATGAATTCCATATGGATATTTCTTATTTCTTAAATTGTTGTCCCATCTGTAGCATTAAGGATCTAACTTAAGTGTAAGTTCTCCGTCTATGGCTTCTTTTTCAAAAGCCATATATGATTGCATCAACTTTTCTATATGTTCTTTATCTATGGCAGACCTTTGGCTGTCTGTCATTTGATACTCAGGCACAAATGTTGTATATACAAATAACATAGCATCCACAACATCATTTTCTCTATCTTCCTCATTAAACAACCCTTCAAGCCTCGATTGAGTAAAACAAATACCATCATGTACCCTAAAGCCTTGCTTTGCTCCTTCACCATATTCTTCTATGTTATTATTGATTTCTTCATTAATCTTAATAGGCATGATGTCCTTGTTTCTTGACAAATATCGGCAAGCAATATCGTTAGAAGAAAGAGTATCGTCTTTCAAGAATCTTTCATTATAACGATGAAGGAAGTGACTTGTATAGGCATGAATTTGACGTATCAGTTTCATGGGGCTGTTAGGTGTGTGATTATAACAACCTGCTCCCCATTTGACAACGTATCTTTGCTTTTCAAAAAACATATCAACAAAGAAACTTTTGTTTGGGTTCTCAATCTGACTGGGGTTTTCTGCGAAATAAAAGAGAATGTATTTATTGTTGGAACTGGGCACCTTGTACTCATACCATTTCCAAACAGGGAAATGTCTTGCATTACGAAACTCTTTAACCGCCTTTGGTAAGTAATAATCCAACTTATAATTAACCTTTTCCAAATCTGCTGCCAAGTGGTCGTACATTTCCTTGTATGTCATTGATGACGTAACCATATTCTACTTTAAATTATTTCCATCCTTCAAGAATCACATCCCTTTTAGTGTTATATTGATTGTCATTATTGGAATCAGCCCCTCTTTTGAGTTGTTACCAGTTATCATCTCTTTTCGCTGTGTTTAATGCGTATACTATTCTATCTTTTAGAATATTATAAGTTGCTATAGTATTCACTAAAGCCCTTGATGATGTCACTTTAGGAAAGAAGGGTTCTTTGTAAAAGGATAACATAACCTGAGAGGCCACACTTGATTGTCTTTATCACCTTCTCCGCTATAAAAAACCATATTACCAATCATAAAGCCAACTCCACTATCGTCTGTCTTCTTTAGAACATAATACGATTCTAAAGAATAGGTAAATCTTATTTTCCCATCTTTAAAATCAAATGTCAGCAAAGGTCTAATACTTACATTATAATGGTTATCTCCCATAGTACGCTTGGCAATTTGGGATATATAGAGCCTGGTTTGAATGATGCCATTTGTTGTGTCAGCTACCTGTATTGCTGACTGCGAATTTGAGGACATTCCAAGAATCCATTGGTAAATTTTGTTATAAAGTTCTATTTTGGGTTGGCCAGGACATTCTATTATACATGTTTTTACAAACTCATATTGATTGTTTAAAGGGTTTTCTTGCGCAATTTCAGCAGCCATAGTCACATCTTTTTTCTTCCCTTTACCAGAATATACATCCAATTCTGCCATTGAAAAAGTCTGTGCATTTGCAGAAACAGAATTTGTTAAAAACAAACTTAATAATATAAATAAAACCTTTCCCATATAACAATTATTCTTTTGTCTTATTGACTGCAAAGATAGTGAATAATTTGGAAACTAAGGAAGATTTTGAGGAAAAAGATAAAATAAATCGAGATTTGTTTGGAAGGAAACGGAATAATTCGTATCTTTAATACATATCTCGAAGATACTTTCGCTCGAAACTCAAAATAAATCTTAATTTATTTGGAAGTTTGCTTGCTTATTCGTATCTTTGCAGCGTCAGAACATTAGTTTTGGCTATCCGGGTAGAATCCCGCGTGGGGTAAGGCTTTATCGATACTGCCCATTTTAAAGAGCCGTCATTTTATGTTGGCTCTTTATTTTTGTCTGTATTTCATCATGAAGTTTCTGACGAATGACTTACCTAACGTATCCTCCCTAATAACGGAAATTGTGCGTGTTCCTTTCATAATCAGTACTTCTACGGCATTACCATTCCGTTCGAAATAGCGCTTGATATCTTTTGCAAGAGCACGTGGATTATAATCTGACGTCATATTAAGAAGGATGCGGTTCGTCTGACCAATGGAATCAAGCAATTGCGTTCCTACAGAACCTTTTCCATAGACAGTCTTCAAATCATAGAGTCCGAGGATACCTTTCTTTTCAAATATGAAATCGGCAGTTCGACAATTCCTCGGATTAGGCAGTATATAGACGCGATAGCCATGCTCTACAGCCTTGCGTGCTGCATTGATCAGATTGTCGAAGTCGTCACTTTGTTCGCTAATAGCACTGAAAATATTAGTTTCGCCTTCTACGAGATGGAACTCTCCATAGTAGATTATTAGTTTCAGTTGGTTAATAAACTGGGCACCCTTCAGATAATGCAGCTCCTGCAACTCGTCAGCCATACCTCTCCATGAGGTCTCAGCTGCCATCAACACAGAGCCGTCTTCTTCAAACGGTTCAAATTCTAATATTTTATCTTCAATGATAGCCGGTTTCATATTATATGCAAAGGTACAAAGAATTTCGGAAACCAAGGAAGATTTTGAGGAAAAAGATAAAATAATCGTGTTCAATCATGTAAACAAGTAGACACGTGCGACGCCGGATTTATTGAAAAAGTGAAGAGCCACCGCAGGTAGCAGTGGCTCTTTATGATGCACTTATTTGAAGTTGCGGGATTATTCTTCGCTCAGTCCGCGGACGAAGCCGGCATAGACATGCTTGCGATAGAAGTCCTGATCCCAGATGCCTACAGGCTCGCCACCGCGCCAACCGCTGTTGGAAGGTGCATCGTTGGTACACCACTGGCAGATGCCCCACTGCTGCTCGGGCGGAATGATGCGGAAGTACTCCTTGATGATCCACTCGTAGAAATCAGCCATCTTCTGGTGCTCGGCCTCGGTCACTTCCTTGGTCTTGATGGAGCTTCCCCATCTGTTATTTCCGCGCACATAACCCATATCCATCTCGCTGACACGGCAGAGCTTTCCACTGGCGGCGATGATCTCAAACATCTTGGTGATATGTTTCTTGATACCATCCAGAATCTTATCGTCTTCATAGCAGCTGATGTGCATCTGCGTGCCGATGCCGTCGATCTTCGTCACACCGTCAGCCTCCCATTTCTTGATCCAACCGACAAGGCTCTTCACCTTCTTGTTGTCGTCCCAGTCAGACTCCAGGTTGTAGTCGTTGATGAAGAGCTTGACATCATCGGGACCATACTTGCGGGCCAGACGACAGGCCTGACGCACGTATTCGAGGTCGCCCATGTAGTCCTGCCAGTAGAAGGCGTCGCCGCCGACATCCCATGTGGCATCGGGATTGCCGTCAGGGCTATAGGCTTCAGAGTGCTGCAGGAGGTAGTTGCCGTCACCGTCATTGCCGCCTCCTGAGATGGCCTCGTTGACGAGGTCGAATGCCTTCACCTTACCGTCGCAGGCCTCCATCATGCCCTTGATCCACAAGTCCATAGCATAGACGAGCGTGTCGTGCATCTCCTCTGGTGTCTGGGGAACGGTAGCGCCTACATAACCCTCGAACTTGATGTCCTTGACATAGATGTCGCCTACGAAGTCACCACACTGGAGCATGAAGAAACTGCTCTCCACGGCAGCCTTATAGCTGACTTCCACTTCCTGCCATTCTGTGGTGAAGGGAATGTCGGGATATTCGCCGCTGCCCCAGTCGCCCAGCTTACTGTGAAGATTACCAGCCTCTGAACCTTTCACGGTCATGGTCATCTTGTAGGTCTTGCCAGTCTGCGTGGGGATATCGGTCATGGCCAGGAACTGCACATCCCAGGAGTTGGTGTTCTTCTGGGTGGTGTGGATGTTGAGACCATTGGTGTTGTCGAATTTCAGCGAATAGCCATAAGTGGCCTCGTCAGATTTCCAGCCGACGGTCTTGTCTTTGCGGAAGTCCTTGCTGGCGATCGTTGTCCATACTTCTTCACCGCCAGCGGGATCCTGTTTGTCGGCCAGGAGCCTCAGCAACCAGCCTTTGGGCTGCTGGGAGTGCCAGGCGAGGGTGTGGCCATAGACGTTGATACCAGCGTCGGTGGCGGCCTCCACATATCTCTTCACGGTGGTGAAGTTCATGTTGCCGTTGTTGTCCACGCAGCTTGCCATCTTCATGGCGTTGCCTGCGACGGTCTCAGAGAAGTTCTTGTTGATCTGGTCTCTGACCAGCGCCTTGTTGAGATAGTCATTGACGGTGGTTCCGGCACCCAGCTTGAAGTTGGGATACTTCGCATAGTCGATGTACTCCTTGAGGGCCTTGAACTCATCGAGGTAACGGTAGTTGTCATCGTCGGGCTTGCCCAATTCGAACTTTTCCTTTGCCACGGGTTCGGGTTCGGGCTCTGGTTCCGGAGTCGGTTCGGGCATAACGGGATTGTCCTCAATGCCGGCACATGAGGTCACTGTGAGGCCGCTCAGTGTCAGCGAGGCGGCCAGCATGTAAATAAAATACTTTTTCATTTTCATATAAATATTGATATTGATAATAGTTGTTTCTTATCATGCACCTTGGCGGCGACGGAACTCGGCGCAGGTGACGGCTGTGGCGATGGCGACATTGAGGCTCTCGGCGGTGTCGTCGGTGCGGTAGCTGGGAATGAGCAGGCGACGGTTCACCTTTTGGCGGATCTCTGGTGAGATGCCGTTGCCCTCGTTGCCCATGACGATGAGTCCGTGAGGCGTGAGCGGCTGTGTGTAGATGTTGTCGCCGTCGAGCAGGGTGCCATAGACGGGATAGTCTGCTGGCAACGTGTCGAGGAACTCTAAGAGATTATTATATATAATGTTCACGCGCGCAATGCTGCCCATGGTGGCCTGAACGACCTTCGGGTTCCAGGCATCGACGGTGTCTTCGCTGCAGTAGATCTGTTCGATGCCGAACCAGTCGGCAATGCGGATGATGGTGCCGAGGTTGCCGGGATCCTGAATGCCGTCGAGAGCGAGGGATAAATTAGAGGTAAGAGGTGAGAGGTAAGAGGTAAGAGGTATGTCTGTAGGCAGAGGGATGGGGAAGAGGGCGAGGACTTGCTGCGGATGCTGTAGGAAGCTCAGGCGACGGAGTTCCTCATCGGTGACCTCTGTGATGACAGATGACAGATGACAGTTTTCAGATGCGTGGCCTTTCAGCCAGTCGTCGGTGGCGAAGACGGTGTGAGGCTGGTAGTGGGCGAGGAGATCGCCGACCACCTTCGTGCCTTCTGCCACGAAGAGACCTGCACGACGGCGGAACTTCTTCTGTTCCAGCTGACGGATGAATTTGATCTGATTCTTACTGATTGCCACCGATTATACCTACGGATTTTACGGATTATACGGATTATCCTGTGCAAAGGTACAAAAAAATGCAGAGATTATACGGATTACACGGATTTTTTTGTAATTTTGCAGATAAATTAAGACAGGCAGATGAAAATACCGATGTTGAAACAGTGTTTGGCGATGGTCGCAGGAGCGTTGATCCTGTGCGGCTGTTCGGCTACCCGACATCTGCCTGAAGGCTCCTATATGTTGAATAAGGTCCGTGTGGTGGCTGACGATAAGTATAAGGACATCGACCCAATGGCATTGAAGGACTACGTGAGGCAGAAGAGCAACACGCGCTGGCTGTCGACGGTGAAGGTGCCGCTGGGCATCTATTCGCTGGCAGGATGTGACAGCACTTGGCTGAACCGTGCCCTGTGGTCGATGGGTGAGGCACCTGTGGTTTTCGACACGCTGCTTGCCCGACAGAGTTGCGAAGACCTGAAACAGGCGTTGGAGAATAAAGGCTATCTCGATGCGGAGGTGGCGTTGTATGTGGATTATAAGAAGCGGAAGTGCAATGCTATGTATGTGCTGCGTCCAGGCACGCCGTATAGAATCCGCCAGTATGATACAGTCATCATGGACTCTGTGATCGACAAGCTGCTGATGCGCCGCAACAGTTCGCTCTATGCCGGCAAGAAGTTCAGTGCCGAGGCGCTGAATGAAGAGCGCAACGGGATCACCTCGTATCTGCAAGACCGAGGCTACTACCGTTTCCATAAAGAGTATATCACCTATCGAGCCCGGAGGCATGATAAAGCAAAGGATGTCGACGTGACGCTCGTGCTGCATCCTTATTATCGTACGGCAGACGACAGCAGTTCGCTGCACAAGCAGTATTTCATCCGCGACGTGAGTTTTGTCAGCGGCATGCCCGACTCGACGATCCACCTGCGCCGTCATGTGCTGGAGGAGAATACCTTCATCGAGGCAGGACAGCCGTATTCTGCTGCGGCGCTGCGCAAGACCTACAACCACTTCGGCCGTCTGAACGCCGTAAAGTTCACGAACATCAACTACGAAATGGTGCCCGACTCTGCACTCTTAGACACGAAGGTCATTGTGCAGACGAACAAGCCGTCGAGCATCAGTTTCCAGCCCGAAGGCACGAACACGTCGGGAGACTTGGGTGCTGCGCTCTCGTTGACCTATCAGAACCGAAACCTGTTCCGAGGGTCTGAGGTGCTGAGCGTGCAGCTGCGAGGTGCGTATGAGGCAATCCGCGGACTGGAAGGCTATAGCAATCAGGATTTCTTCGAATACAGTCTGGAGAGTCGTCTGTCGTTCCCACGTTTCATCTTCCCTTTCCTGAGTCCCAGTTACCGTAGGAGCATCATCGCCAGCAGTGAGGTGTCGTTGCTCTTCGACTCGCAGGACCGTCCGGAGTTCCACCGTCGTTTGCTCTCTGCCGGCTGGCACTACCAGTGGAAACAGGAGAACAGCCTGAACAGCTATCGTCTGGATCTCATCGACCTGAACTATGTGTTCATGCCTTGGATCAGCCAGACCTTCCGCGATGAGTATCTGTCGGACGATTCGAACTCGAACGCCATCCTGAAATACAACTACGAGGATCTGTTCATCATGAAGATCGGCTTCGGCTATAGCTATAGCAACGGCCGTACAGCCATCAAGACGAACGTTGAGACGGCGGGCAACCTGCTCGACCTCTATGCCCATACCTTCAACACACAGAAGAACGAAATGGGCCAGTATATGACCTTCAACATCGCCTATGCCCAATATGCAAAGTTCGACATCGAATTCACCCACCGGCTCTTTGAATGGGAGAACAGTCAGCTGGTGTTCCATACAGGCTTCGGCATTGCCTATCCATACGGCAACAGCGATATACTGCCGTTTGAGAAACGATACTTTGCCGGTGGTGCCAACAGTGTACGCGGATGGAGCGTGCGCAGTCTGGGCCCAGGCAGTTATAAGGACAAGGACGGCAAGATCAACTTCATCACCCAGACGGGCGACATGAAACTCGACCTGAACCTCGAGTACCGTTCGCACTTGTTCTGGAAGTTCGCCTGGGCGATGTTCGTCGATGCAGGTAACATCTGGACGCTGCGCGACTATAAGGATCAGCCCGGCGGACAGTTCAAGTTCTCCAGACTGCTCGACGACCTGGCTGTGGGCTATGGCATGGGGTTGCGACTGAACTTCGACTTTTTCATCCTGCGTTTCGACTTTGGCATGAAAGCCGTCAATCCAGCGTTTGAGGAGAATGAGACGCATTATCCTATTACCAATCCACGCCTGAGCAGGGACTTTGCCTTCCATTTCGCCGTCGGCCTGCCGTTCTAAGGGTGAAAAGGTGAAAGGGTGAAAAGGTAAAAAAGTGAAAAAGAAAGAAATGAAACGTTAAAAGTGTTTGGGGCTATAATCATTTCACCTATTCACCTTTTCACCTTTTCACTTTTATTTGTACCTTTGCACGAAAATATAAACAGACATGTTGAGATTTATATCGTTTGGAAGTGGCAGCAGCGGAAACTGCTATTATTTCGGTACTGCCACAGACGGACTGATGATAGATATAGGCGTCGGCATACGCACACTGAAAAAGCACTGCAAGGACTACGGCATTCAGCTGCAGTCGGTGAAGCATTTGCTGATTACCCACGACCATGCTGATCATATCAAGTCGGTAGGGGCGTTCAGCTTTGAGTATCAAGTGCCCGTCTATGCCACGAAGGCCGTCCACAAAGGCATCGACAACAACTACTGTATTGCGCGGAAGGTAGCCGACAATATGAGGCGATATGTCGAGGTCGGTCAGTCGTTCACCGTGGGAGAGTTCCATGTAAGGCCCTTTGCCGTGCCTCATGATGCCAGCGAGAATGTGGGTTATGAGATACAGGTGGAGGGAATGACCTTGGTGATCATGACTGATGCCGGTTCGGTGACAGATGAGATGAAAGAAACCATCTCGCGTGCTAACTACCTCATCATCGAGGCAAACCACGATGTGGAGATGGTGGAGAGCGGACCTTATCCGGAGTTTCTCAAAAAACGTATCCTCAGTCCCAGTGGACATCTGTCGAACAAAGAGTGCGGCAAGGTGATCGCGGAGAATATGACAGAGAATCTGCGCCACGTGTGGCTCTGTCATCTCAGCGAGGAGAACAACCATCCAGAACTGGCCCGCAAGACCGTTGAGACCATCCTGCGCAGCTATGGCATCGTGCCTGGCAAGGATCTGGAACTCGAGGTGCTGCGCCGTCAGTTGCCAACAGGAGTATATGAGCTATCTATATGAAAGAGGTGATTGTAAAGGATGTGGATCTGCAACAGGCAGCGATGGAGGGCATGGATGCCTTCATCGGTGTGTTTGTGAAGGCCATCTACGACAGTATCGGCGGTGAACTGACACCAGAGACGATGCAGGAACTGAATGCAGACCAGATGACATTGCTGGCCTGGAATACCCTGCATGAGGAAGTGATGGACGGCGGATTTGTGCAGCTGATCCATAACGGCTACGGCACCTTCATCTTCAAGAATCCGTTCGCCAAGGCTCTTAATAAGCTGTGGGACATGCGTGAACTGTCGAAGCTGATATATGATGCACATACGCTGTGGCTCAAGCATCGTGAGGAGATAGAAAAGGAGATGACGCAAGAGGAGTTTATGGCGCTCTTCGAACAGTTCCCAGACTTCGACGACCTCGACGACCTGTTTGTGGAGCATGAGGAGGAATGGACGGAAGACGTTGCACACTATATTGACGATCATCTCGATCGCTTCGCGACTATAATATGAATAAATCAGAAGAACAGATCAGGAAGAAGAGTCCTGTACAGATAAAAAACAAGAAGGCTTCGTTTGAATACTTCTTCATCGAGACCTTCACTGCCGGCATCGTGCTGACGGGTACGGAGATCAAGAGCATCCGTCTCGGCAAGGCCAGCCTGGTGGATACCTATTGCACTGTCATCAACGGTGAACTGTGGGTGAAGGGTATGAGCATCAGTCCGTATTTCTATGGCTCGTATAACAACCATGAGATGAAACGCGACCGTAAGCTTTTGCTCACTAAACGCGAGATCCGACAGCTGGCGAGTGCCACGAAACAGACTGGTTATACCATCGTGCCGCTGTTGGTGTTTATCGATGAGAAAGGACGTGCGAAGATGGATATCGCCCTATGTAAAGGTAAGAAGGAGTTTGACAAGCGTCAGACGCTGAAGGAGAAGGAAGACCGCCGTGAGATGGACAGGGCGATGAAAGTCTATAAGTAGTTTATAGTTTACAGTTTATAGTTTATAGATGATTACTCTGTGAGTAGACTTAACGACATAGTAAAAGAGAGAATCCTCGTGCTGGATGGTGCGATGGGAACGAAGATACAGGGCTATAGCCTCACTGAACAGGATTTCAGGGGAGACCGTTTTCAGGATGTGCCAGGTTTGCTGAAAGGCAACAACGATGTGCTCTCCCTGACTCGTCCTGACGTCATCGCAGATATCCATCGTCAGTATCTCGAAGTGGGTGCCGATATTATCTCCACCAACACGTTCAGCAGCCAACGCATCTCTCAGGCAGACTATCATCTGAGCGATTATGCCTATGAGATGGCCTACGAGGGTGCGAGGATTGCCCGTCAGGTGGCTGATGAGTTCTCAACTCCAGAGAAGCCTCGATTTGTGGCAGGCTCTGCAGGCCCGACGAATAAGACTTGTTCGATGTCGCCCGATGTGAACGATCCTGCTGCCAGAGATCTTACCTACGATGAGTTGGTAAAGGCCTATCTCGAACAGATGAATGGTCTGATTGCCGGTGGCGTGGATGCTCTGTTGATAGAGACCATCTTCGATACATTGAATGCCAAGGCTGCTGTCGATGCTGCGATGCAGGCGATGGTGGAGCAGGGCAGGGAAGTGCCTATTATGCTCTCAGTGACCATCAGTGATCTGGCAGGACGCACGCTCAGTGGTCAGACACTCGACGCCTTCCTGGCCAGTGTCAGCAGCTATCCTATTTTCTCTGTTGGACTGAACTGTTCGTTTGGTGCCGACCAGATGAAACCCTATCTGCGAGAACTTGCCCGAAAGGCTCCTTATTATATCACCAGTCATCCTAACGCCGGACTGCCCAATTCCTTGGGACTCTACGACGAGACGGCAGAAACGATGGCTCCCAAGATTGGTGAGATCATCGACGAAGGGCTGGTGAATGTCATCGGTGGCTGTTGTGGTACTGATGAGACATTCATCGCCAAGTATGTGCCGTTGGTGAAGGACAAGCAGCCTCATGTGCCTGTTAAGCGGAGTGACTATATGTGGCTCTCCGGATTGGAGTTGTTGGAGGTGAGTCCAGAAGTACATTTCGTGAATGTCGGTGAGCGCTGTAATGTGGCAGGCTCACGGAAGTTCCTGCGTCTCATTAAGGAAAAAAACTATGACGAGGCATTGAGTATCGCCCGTAAACAGGTGGAAGACGGTGCCCTCGTCATCGATATCAATATGGACGACGGTCTGTTGGATGCCAAGGCGGAGATGGTGAATTTCCTCAATCGCATCTCTGCAGAACCGGATATCGCCAGAGTGCCTGTGATGATTGACTCCTCTGACTGGGAGGTGATTCTGGCAGGTTTGAAATGCGTGCAGGGCAAGGCCATCGTCAACTCCATTTCACTCAAAGAAGGTGAAGAACGATTCATCGCCCATGCGCAGGATGTGAAGCGGCTGGGAGCTGCTGTGGTGGTGATGTGTTTCGACGAACAGGGACAGGCTACCACCTATGAGCGTCGTATTGAGATTGCTCAGCGAGCCTATAAGCTCCTGACAGAAAGGGTAGGTATGCAGCCGCAGGATATCATCTTCGATCCGAACGTGTTGGCAGTGGCCACAGGTATGGAGGAACATGATGCCTATGCTGCCGACTTCATCAGGGCGACTGCATGGATTCATGAGAATCTGCCTGGTGCACATATCAGTGGTGGCATCAGCAACCTCTCGTTCTCTTTCCGTGGCAACAACTATATCCGCGAGGCAATGCATGCCGTGTTCCTCTATCATGCTATAGGAAAAGGCATGGACTTCGGCATTGTAAACCCTTCATCTAAAGTTACATACAGTGATATTCCTCAACAGCAACTTGAAATCATTGAAGATGTTATCCTGAATAGAAAGAAGGATGCAGCAGATCGTCTGACGCAACTGGCGGAGGAGATATTGAGGAGTGAGGAGAGTGGAGTGAGGAGTGAGAATACTTCTGTCGCAGACTCTTCCCTCCAAGGTAATCTCACTCCACACTCCGCACTCCACACTCCCCGACAATCCGTTGAGGAACGTCTCTCACAGGCATTGGTGAAAGGCATCGGCGATCATCTTGAAGAAGACCTGAAAGAAGCTTTGGGAAAATATCCCAAGGCAGTCAACATCATCGAGGGTCCGCTGATGGCTGGTATGAACACTGTCGGTCAACTATTCGGCGAAGGTAAGATGTTCCTGCCGCAGGTGGTGAAGACTGCACGAACAATGAAGCAGGCCGTGAGTATTCTTCAGCCCTATATCGAAGCAGACAAAGCGGAAGGTGGAAAGCGTGCAGGAAAAGTCTTATTGGCAACAGTGAAAGGTGATGTGCATGACATTGGCAAGAACATCGTCGGTGTGGTGATGTCGTGCAATAATTACGAAATCATCGACATGGGAGTGATGGTGCCTGCTGAACAGATTGTGCGTAAGGCCAAAGAAGAACAGGTGGACATCATCGGACTCAGTGGTCTGATCACACCCAGTCTGGAAGAGATGGTCAATGTGGCTCGTGAGTTACAACGTGCAGGTATGGATATTCCCATTATGATTGGTGGTGCCACAACCAGTGAACTGCATGTGGCGTTGAAAATTGCACCTGTCTATGCAGGACCTGTGGTGTGGTTGAAGGATGCCTCGCAGAATGCCCTTGTGGCTGCAAGACTGTTGAACGACGGTGAACAGATGGAACATGAGCTGACGGAGAAATACCAGAAGCTGCGTGACGACTATCAGCAGTCTCAGGATGAACTTCTCTCGCTCGAGGAAGCCAGGAAACAGAAATTGAATTTGTTTGATTAAAGATATGAAGAAGATAGTATTAATAATGATGGCCTGTATGATGGCCATAGTGGCAGAAGCCCAGAAAAGGGAGATGCGTGGTGCGTGGATACAGTGCGTCAACGGACAGTTCCAGGGTATGGGCAAACAACGGATGCAGCAGACGCTGACCTATCAGCTCGACGAGTTGAAGAAAGACGGTGTGAATGTCATCATCTTCCAAGTTCGTCCAGAATGTGATGCGCTCTATGAGAGTAAGATAGAACCGTGGAGTCGTTTCCTGACAGGCAAGCAGGGTGTGGCGCCTTCGCCTTATTGGGATCCTTTGCAGTGGATGGTTGACGAGTGTCATAAGCGTGGTATGGAGCTCCACGCCTGGATCAATCCCTATCGTGCGAAGACCAAGGGCACAAAGCAGTTGGCTGCTAACCATATTGCTGTCCGACAACCTATGAACTGTTTTGCCTACGACGAGATGTTTCTTCTGAATCCCGGCATCCCTGAGAATCGTGACTATATCTGTGCGGTGGTGAAGGATATCGTCAGTCGTTATGATGTTGACGGTCTCCATATGGATGACTATTTCTATCCTTATCCTGTCAAGGGTGAAAGTATTCCCGATGATGAGTTGTTCCTCGAGCGCTCGAATGGAATCAAGGATCAGGGAGACTGGCGCCGATATAATGTGAACCTCTTTATCGAACAGGTTTATAAGACCATTCACGAGACAAAGCCCTGGGTGAAGGTAGGTATCTCGCCTTTTGGTATCTATCGTAACAGGAGTACCTCGTATGTCGGCAGTAATACTAATGGCACCCAGAACTACGATGATCTCTATGCCGACGTGCTGATGTGGGTGAACAACGGCTGGCTCGACTACTGCGTGCCCCAGATTTATTGGGAGATTGGTCATAAGGCAGCAGACTATGATACATTGATCAAATGGTGGAATCAGTATGCTGCTGCCCGTCCGCTGATCATTGGTGAAGATGTGGAGCGCACAGCCAAGGCCCGTGATTTGAAGAATCCGCAGGTACACCAGCAGGCTGCAAAAATGGCTCTCCACCGTCAGATGAACAATGTACAGGGAACGGTGCTGTGGTATGCTAAGGCGGCTGTCGACAATATCGGCAACTATGGTGGCAATCTGCGCAATGTTTATTGGAAATATCCTGCCCTCCAGCCTGAGATGCCTTTCATCGACAATAAGGCTCCCAAGAAGGTCAGTAAGCTGAAACCCATCTGGACGGAGGATGGCTATGTGCTCTTCTGGACGGCTCCGAAGGGAGATAACTGGAACGACAAGGCCGTGAAGTATGTTGTCTATCGTTTCCGTAAGGGTGAGCGTCAGGACTTCGAGAATCCTGCCAACATCTTCGCTATCACACAGCAGCCCTTCGTCAAGCTGCCCTATCTGAACGGTTCCCAGAAGTGGGTGTATGCCGTCACTGCCCTCGACCGTCTGCAGAACGAGAGCAAGGCCGTGAAGAAGAAAGTGTCCCTTTAAAAACAGATAGTTATGAGACAGATCGTCGGACTGATGATGGCCGTACTCTTATTGGCGGCCTGCGGTGGCGGACGGAGAATGTCGCCCGAAGAACTCCAGCATAAACTGGACAGTGTCAAAGCTTTGGAGATCAAGGAGAAACTTGCCCTGCAAGGGGTAAATTTCGAGGCGTCGGATAATCCTCTGAAACTCTTCTACGACAGTCTGGAGATCCAGTCTCTGCCCATCAGTTATAGTGAGGACTATGTCAACTTCCTGCCTGCCTTCAAGGATGTCACACCAGAGATCGTTTCCTATATGGAACTCGTGGAATGCAAGCATCCAAAGGCCGTAGCCCTACCTGAGAGTGTGGGAGCCAGACTTATGATTATGGCTGCCGACGAGACTGATGGACACTATTCCCTCTGGCTTTATTCGCTCGACGATGATTATGTGCCTGTGGATAAACTGTGCCTCTATGCCGTCGATGATATGGATCCCGAGGATGTCGTTGATTTCGGCGAAGAACAGTTTGTGCAGTATTTCTCCATCACGAGCGACTATGAGATCCGTCTGATGGACTACTCCAAACAACAGTATCAGGCTCGTCTGGAAGAGGTGTATCACGTTGACGATTCCCGCAGGTTTGCCCTTGCTTCGAGCCGGGCAGAATAGGCTGTGGTTCGCAAACGATTACGACTATTTTCGTAAAAAATACTTAATTTCTGACCTAAGGTTCTTATTTTTTTCGTACCTTTGCAAGGTGCATAATAAGATCAGTCATTCAGGAATCGTAGAGTCAGTCGCTGACGGATGTGTCAAGGTGCGCATCCTTCAGGCTTCAGCGTGTGGGGCCTGTAAGGTGGCAGGCCATTGTCACGCGGCAGAATCGAAGGAGAAGATCGTTGAGGTTTGCTGTTGTGATACAGCAGCTTACTCGACAGGTCAGGAGGTGACGGTCTCTACTTCTGGAGCTGTTGCAAACCGGGCGCTGCTGTTAGGATTTGGGATTCCTTTCCTGGTGCTGGTGGGTGTACTGGTAATGGTGTTGCTGTTGACGGGCAACGAAGGTCTCTCGGCTATCTGCGGTCTGGCAGCTCTCGTACCATATTATATTATTCTCTATCTCTGCCGTGACCGTATCAGTAGGCAGTTGACATTCTATCTGGAATAAATAACAAACTAAAACAAATAACAAAGCTTTATGAATTTCATCTTGATTGCAGTAATTGTCTTGGGAGCCATCGGACTGATAGCCGCTATCGTCCTGTTTGCTGCCTCCAAGAAGTTTGCTGTCTATGAAGATCCCCGCATTGCGCAGGTCAGTGAGTTGCTGCCTGGCGCGAACTGTGGCGGATGTGGATTCCCTGGCTGTAGCGGTATGGCCGATGCTCTCGTGAAAGGAGCTGACGCCGGCAGCATCGAAGGACTCTCCTGTCCTGTCGGTGGCACAGAGATTATGGGAAAGGTGGCCGATCTGCTGGGGATGGCGATAGCTAATTCCGAGCCGATGGTGGCCGTGGTGAGATGTAATGGCACCTGTGAACATCGGGCAAAGATTGCCGAGTATGCCGGACTGCGTACCTGTGCTGCGATGCACGCCTGTGGTGCTGGTGAGACAGCTTGTGGCTTCGGCTGCTTGGGCTGTGGCGACTGTGCCGAGGCCTGTCAGTTTGATGCCATTAAGGTCAACCCTGAAACTGGTATCCCAGAGGTCGACGAAGAGAAGTGTACCTCTTGTGGTGCCTGTGTGAAGGCTTGTCCGCGTGGTATCATCGAACTTCGCAAGAAAGGTCCTAAGGGTAGGAGAGTGTATGTCTCCTGCGTCAACAAAGACAAGGGACCTGCAGCGATGAAAGCCTGTGCCGTCAGTTGTATTGGTTGTGGTAAGTGTGAAAAGGAATGCCCGTTTGGAGCCATTACCGTTGAGAACAACTTGGCTTACATCGACTTCAACAAATGCCGTCTCTGTCGTAAGTGCGTGACGGTTTGTCCGAAGAAGGCTATTCTCGATGTGAACTTCCCCACACCGCCTCCTGCACCGAAGCCCAAAGAACCCGCAGTACCTAAACCAGAGGCACCCAAGCCCGAAGCTCCCAAGCCTGAGGCTCCCAAGCCAGAGCCACCAAAGGTAGAAACGCCCAAAGTAGAAGTGCCTAAGCCCGAGGAGAAACCTGTAGAAGCTCCTGTTGAGAAGAAGCCTGCAACGCCGAAGGTTTCCCGTGGTGCTTTTCTAGATTCCGATTCCAGTATTTCCATCAAATAAAAAGAAGCATTATGGATATTAGAACTTTTAGTATAGGTGGAATACACCCCGAGGAGAATAAACTCACTCACGAGGCTGTGACGCAGAAAGCAGCCCTGCCCAAGCAGGCCATTTTCCCGCTCTCGCAACACATCGGAGCCCCAGCCAAACCCGTTGTTCAGAAAGGTGACAGGGTGAAGGTTGGTACGATGATTGCTGAAGCAGGAGGTTTCGTGTCTGCACCCATTTTCTCATCTGTCAGCGGAACTGTCGCCAAAATAGATTCCGCCATCGACGCGACAGGCTATCGCAAGCCCGTGATTATTATTAATGTGGAAGGCGACGAGTGGGAAGAGACTATCGACCGTTCAGACAAACTGGAGACCGTCGAGGCACATCCCGAACTCACTCCTGAGGAAATCGTCAATCGTATTAAGAATGCCGGTGTTGTGGGAATGGGTGGTGCCTGTTTCCCCACCTTCATTAAACTCACGCCTCCGCCTACAGCTAAGGCCGAGTGTGTGATTATCAATGCTGTGGAGTGCGAACCTTATATCACTGCCGATTTCCGTCTGATGATGGAACACGCTGACGAGATCCTTGTCGGTCTCGAACTCCTGATGAAGGCTGCCAAGGTCACTACTGGTTATATTGGTATCGAGACAAACAAACCTGCTGCCATCGAACTTCTTACGAAGAAATGTGCCGAAAAGTTCAGTGGTTCAACGTATCAAGTAGAAGTCGTTCCCCTGAAGCAGCGCTATCCGCAAGGAGGTGAGAAACAGCTCGTCGATGCTGTCATCCAGCGCCAGGTGCCTGCACCGCCTGCCATCCCTGTGAACGTCGGTGCTATTGTGCAGAATGTTGGTACAGCTTTCGCAGTCTATGAAGCTGTAATGAAGCGTAAGCCTCTTTTCGAGCGTTACACCACTGTCACGGGTAAGCGTCTGGCCCATCCTGGTAACTTCCTCGTTCGTATGGGTACCCCGATGAAGGATCTCATCGATGCCTGTGGCGGTATGCCTGAGGGTGACAACAAACTGCTGGCTGGTGGTCCGATGATGGGTAAGGCCCTGACATCCGTCGAGGTGCCTATCTGCAAGGGAACCAACTCCGTGACAATCATCTCCGACGACGAGGCCCGTCGTAAAGAGCCACAGCCCTGTATCCGTTGTGCTAAATGTGTCGGTGTGTGTCCTATGGGCTTGGAACCCTATCTTCTTGCCAAACTCTCTGAGGTGAAGAACTGGGAACGCTGTGAACATGAGGACATCGTCAGCTGCATCGAGTGTGGCTCGTGCCAGTACACCTGTCCTGCCCATCGTCCGTTGCTCGACAACATCCGTCAGGGTAAATCCACAGTTATGGGCATCATCCGTAGCCGTTCTGCTAAGAAATAAATCGTAAATTCGTAAATCGTAAATATAACGATGAGTAAATTAATTGTATCACTTTCCCCACACGCCCACGGCACCGATACGGTGGAGCGCAATATGTACGGTGTGATCATCGCCCTGATGCCCGCTCTGCTTGTGTCGTTCTACTTCTTCGGTCTGGGTTCCGTCATCGTGACGGCAACGAGTGTGGCAGCCTGCGTCTTCTTCGAGTGGGCTATCAGCAAGTATATCCTGAAGCAGGAGCGCAATACCATCATGGATGGCTCGGCCATTCTGAC
>JAEEGH010005922.1_pt1 | contig 30294 bp, 14 predicted proteins | sample 9134181 | NCBI WGS metagenome assembly JAEEGH01 (sample SAMN16246544, study PRJNA631951) | gut metagenome | biome: gut microbiome; feature: rumen; material: DP-attached | host: Bos | place: Iran: Karaj | collected 2018-10
TATCAACGGAAAAACGGATCATTTCCCGCTCTTCCGCCCTTATTATATAATGTAATACGATTCCTGTCTAGCGCAAGGTGTAGCGACGGCGTCCCGCCGTCGAATGAAACGACGGCGTCTCCGCCGTTGGATTGTAACGACGGCGTCCCCGCCGTTGGATTGTAGCGACGGCGTCCCGCCGTCGGGTGTAACGACGGCGTCCCCGCCGTTGGATTGTAGCGACGGCGTCCCCGCCGTTGGATTGTAACGACGGCGTCCCGCCGTCGGGTGTAGCGCGCGCGCCCCGCCTGCGCCGTCGCTACCTTCGTAACACACCTCCACAATTGCATTTGCTTTCAGCTTTAAGCTTTTGACTTTAAGCTTTTAAGCCAGCATTCCTCTTGTATTCTTGTTTTCGAAGATCCTCCCTGAACTGAATTCATCGAACGCGCCAATTTCCAGCAGCTTGTCATATTGCGCGCTGCCGTCGTCGCCGAACTTCAGCGTCACGGCGGATGCCGTGACACCGCTGACCTGCACCGACTTGTCGCCATCCGTGTAGGTCAGAGTGGAAGCGTTCCACTTCGCCGCGGAACCGCTGTCGAACCACAACGTGACTCTTCCGTCGGCCAGCTGCTCGACAGTGTCCTTGCCCCAATTTCCGCCGAAGGCGAAGATGTCTTCGCCACCGCCGCCGTGCATGGAGTCATTTCCACTGCCGCCGACGATCACGTCGTTTCCACCCGCGCCAACGATCCGGTCGTTCCCAGCGTCGCCGAACAGTGTATTGTTCCCTGCGTTCGACCAGATCGTGTCGTCGCCGAGCCCTCCGTGGACGGACAGCCCGCCGCCGACATAGTCGAACTGGTCGCTCGTCAGATCCACGATGTCGTTACCCGCGCCCGCGAAGATCGCGTCTAGCCGCGACAGACGGGCCTGCTGTTCCGCCACGCCGTCAGGAGACTCTGTTATGACATCATCCGCAAACAGCGCATCGCCGCCTTCATCGTCTGTCAGCAGGAGCGTTGTCGCATCATTGGAGCCAGCAAATACGTCGCCGAAACGGTTGCGGCCGCTGACAAGTGCGCGTTCGCCCGTACCGTTCCAGCCGTCTTTTATTCCCGAATGCGCGGCCTTCAGTTGACCGTTGCCGAACACGCCGACAGATCGAGCGAAGAACACGTCCGCCACACCGTCATCAACAGCCGACACGACGGATGGCCCCTCCGCCGTTCCGCCGGAGGAAACGACAATCTCTTCGCCGACGGCCCATTCTGTCCCCTCCTTCGCCCTCACGCGCCATTGCCACGTGCCTTCCGGTAGGTTGACATGTTCCATGCCAACTGTTTCCGTCTCCACCGTGACAACCGTCGCGAAGTTGTCCAAGCTATACTCAACCACATAGCCAGACGCGCCTTCGGCCGCCGTCCATGACACCTTGTCGTCGAGGACGATTGGATCAGCAGGCGTGGGAACGACGGTTGCCGTTATGGTCAGGCAAAGTTCACCATTCACCGTATCCAGCGTATAGTCCTTTCCATTCACGGCCGCCGTGACGCCCTTTGTCAAATCCGCCGTCAAATCCGTGTCTTTCACAGTCAGCTTCACTGTCTCGTTGAAGTCCGAGGCGTTGCCGGCAAGCTTGTATTGACCAGCCTCCTGAGCGGCGGCCACGCTGATGGAATAATCCATTGCATTAAGCAATGCAATGTCGTTGAGGATGACAGTGGCGGATGTAGTGCGTTCGGAAACATCAAATGTAACATGGGCACTGGATGCATCGACAGTGCCGGACATAATGGCACTGCCGCCCAATGAGACACGCCCATGTAAAACAGCACCATTAGAGGTAATCATGCTTCCTCCAGAAGATACGGTCATATTGTTCGTTATACAACCGCTGTAAATAATAAGAGAGCCACCTGAACTGACGGTTGTCTGAATCATTGAACCGCCATTCCAGCAATTAAAATTTCCGCCTGACATGATGGTTGTCTGTTTTGCGATTCCGCCACTATTGATTATAACTTTACCACCGGAACTGACGGTTGTTTGAATTATAGTGCCACCACTTGAAACATTAAGCATTCCTCCCTGAATGGCAATCGTTTCATTTGCTATGCCTCCTTCAAAAACACAAAAATATCCTCCATATCCCATCGTAACGGTTGTTTGGTCCGCTACGCCACCGCTATAGACAAAAAGAAAGCCACCTCTACTGACGAGTGTCGCAACAGCAGTCGTTCCCGAATGTAGCGTGGCACTTCCATTGAACAAGACGATACCAGAGAAGCAGTTTGGTGTAAATGTTGCTACCGCGCCATTTTCAATAGAAATAAATCCACCGTTTTCAACAATTTCCAAGACCTTGCCGTCATCGCAGACATGAAGGCTACCACCTGAATTGACGGTCATCCCATTCACTATGCCGCCATCATAGATACAAAGACTCCCCCCCGAATTAATAGTCATCCCATTCACTATGCCACCATTCTCCACAAAGACACAACCAGATGAATTGACAATTGTTCCGCTGGCCACACCGCCGCTACAAACTTCAAGCCTACCACGAGAATTGAGTATTGTGGAAACAGCTGTCGTTCCCGAATGCAGAGTGGCGCTTCCATTGGACAAGACGATATCAGAGAAGCAGTTTGGCGTGAATGTGGCTTCCGCACCATCCGCGATATAAACATATCCTCCAGCTTCCATGATTGTCATGGCTGTTCCTCCATTGGATACCTCAAGACATCCTCCACTTACAATCATGTCGTTTGCTGTTCCACCGCTATGGACAACAACTCTACCGCCTGAACTAATAGTCGTCTGGTTCGCCATGCCACCGCTATAGACATTAACACTACCGCCTGAACTGATGGTTGTCTCTTTTACGATACCGCCATTATGGATAGAAATGTAACCGTTGATTTTTGTTCCGATCGCAATGCCACCGCTCTCGACACCAATTACACCTCTCAAAACGTTTGTGTTGCTAATTGTTCCGAAAACATCAACATCGCCACCAGAAACAATTGTCCCATCCGCTATTCCGCCACTAAAAATATGCGCATAACCGCCTGAAACAATTGTCCCGTTAGCCATTCCGCCACAAGACACATAAACATGGCCTCCAGAAGAAATGATTGTTTCATTCAATACACCATTGTCTTCGACGTAAACAGTACCACCTGAACTGACGTTTGTCTCACTTGCTATACCGCCATTATAGATATAAACATAGCCGCGTGAACTGACATTTGTCTCATTTGCCACTCCGCAACTATGGATAAAAACAATGCCATCTGAACTGACAGTCGTTTTGTTTATAATTCCACCTATATTAGAAACATGGCCGTGATCACTGACAGTCATATCGCTTGCCGTTCCGCCACTGGAAATATAAATGGTACCGCCAGAAACAATTGCCCCGTTCACCACGCCACAATGGGAAACATACATACAACCGATATTAAAAACCATTGTCGAGTTTGCTACACCACCTTGGGAAACATAAACACTACCGTATGCTGAAACAATTGTCCCATTCGCCGAACCACCGTTGTAGATAAAAAGATCTCCATAAGGATTAACAGTTATTGAAACAGCAGTCGTCCCTGAATGTAACGTAGCTCTCAACGTACTGACAATCACATTAGAGAAGATGTTTGGGGCAAATGTGACTTCTGCACCATCTTCAATTCTTACATATCCACCAGCTTCTTTGATTCGAAGGGCCGTGCCGCCGCTATTGACTTGAATAAAGCCAGATACATTGACTATTGTATCCGCCATACCATCTCTATAAATACGAAGACTGCCATCATTGATGGTCGTTGAAATAGCAGTTGTTCCAGAATGCAAAGTAGCTATGGAAGATGAAATTATAAAATTGGATAAAGTGTTTGGTACAAATGTGACTTCAGTGTTGTCTTCAATATAAACATATCCGCCATCTTCCATGATTTGCAGTGCACTGCCACCTTTTAGAACATAAATGCTACCGCCAGATTTGACAGTTGTATTGCTTGCCATTCCACCATTTGCAATACGAATCTGACCATTTGCATTTATAGTTGTCGAAATTGCGATACCACCACTTTCAACCACCCCCAAATACCCACTTTCATTGACAGTTGCTGAATTCGCAATACCACCACTATAAACAAGCAGATAACCATGAGCATTGACAGTAGTATCATTCGCAGTGCCTCCATTGGAAACACGGAGATACCCACTTGATTTGACGGTAACATTGTTCGCGTATCCACCATCCAGATAAACTGACCCTTTTGAATTGATATCAATATCATCAACGGAGGCATTATTTAAAATTCTTAGTACGCCTTTTGAATTGATAGTTGTTGAACTGATATATCCTCCCTCATAAACCTCCACTTCCCCGTAGTCAACGGCAGAAACCATGGTGCCATAGACTTCGACTATCTGCTCTTGGGAGACAGTGCGGCCGATGTCTGTCTCACCTGAAGAGATGATTATTCTGTTGTTGGCCACAATATTTGAAACGTTATAGCTTGCCGTTGCCGAGTTGCCGGCTGAATCCACCGCGAGAAACTCCACCGTCCCGTTCGTTCTTATCACGGCGCTGTCCACATAGTCCTGCCATGCGCCGCCGTTGGTTCGGAACTGCTTTTTGTCAATCGACACATCGTCACTGAAAACAGCCGTCAATGTCACAGGCGATTCCGTTTCTTCTGTTGTGTTTGCCGTAATTTGGGTGATCATCGGCTTCACCTTGTCGATGTTCGACACCACATAGCTCGCTTCTGTTATATTCTCAGCCGCGTCCTCCGCGATGAAATATACGATGCCGTTGGCGGTCATTTCCACACCGTCCACATAGTCCTGCCAATCGCTGTCGTTTTTGCGGAACTGCTTTTTCACGAGTGTCGTGTTGTCATCGAACACCGCCGTCACCTTAACATTGGTATTTGTCGGACTGGTGATATCCGCCGAAATCTGCGTGATTTCCGGAGCCTCCTTGTCGATGTTTGCCACTGTGAAAGACGCCGTCGCCGTGTTGCCCGCTTCATCCTCTGCCCGGAACTTCACCGTCCCATTTGACTGCACGAGGGCAACATTTTCATAGTCCTGCCATTCGCCACCGTCTATCTGGAACTGCCTGACCGTCACCGCCACGTTGTCGCCGAACACAGCCGTCACCTTCACATCGCGATTTGTCGGGTTCGTGACATCCGCCGAAATCTGCGTGATTTCCGGAGCAATCTTGTCGATGTTCGTCACTTCGTATTGTGTCTTCCCTTCATTGCCATCGGAATCCACGACCTTGAAATGGACGGTGCCATTCTGCTCCATCTCCACGCTGCCACTATAGGCCTGCCAATCGCCGTCATCCCTCCTGAATTCCATTGTGGCAACATCAACATCTTCCGGCACGATGAGCGTCACTTTCACATTGTGGTTCGTCATCGCGGTAATGTCGGCCTCAGCCTGCAAGCCCATTGTATTCAAGATGTTCGACACTGTATAAGATGCCGTAGCCGAATTGCCAGCTGTGTCCGTTACGAGGAACTCCACCGTCCCGTTCGTTGTCATGACTGCGCCGTCCACGTAGTCCTGCCAATCGCCGCCGTCGATTCGGAACTGCTTGGCTGCAACTTCCACGTCGTCGCTGAAAATCGCTGTCACCCTCACTGGCGACTCTGTCTCTTCCACAATATCCGCTGAAATCTGCGTGATTTCAGGAACAATTTTGTCGATATTCGTAACGGTATAGTGTCTTTCGGAAATATTGCCGGCTGTATCCTCCGCCTTGAACGTGAGCTCGCAGTTGGCTGAAATGGTGAAACCCGCATCGCTATAGTCAAGCCATTGCCCGTCATTAATCCGGTATTGCCTTGATTTGATAGCCACGTCATCTGAATAGACCGCGAAAACCTTGATATCCTCTTTTGTTATCTTCCGTTCAGTGAAGGCCAATTGCGTAACGACGGGTGCGGTCTTGTCGATATTGTTGACTTGATACTGCTCCTCCGTCTCGTTGCCCGCTCTATCAATAGCCTTGAATGTTATGACGCCGTTCTGGTCCATGGGAACTCCGTCATCATAATTCTGCCATTCGGTATCATCGATGCGGTATAGCCTTGAAGCAAGTCCCGATTCGTCCGTGAAATCGGCCGTCACACGGACATTGCTGTTTGTGGTTGTTACTATGTTTGGACTTATGTTTTGGATGACTGGAGCATTCTTGTCGATATTCGAGACGACATAGCTAGTTTCCGTCTTGTTGCCCGAAGTATCCGTCGCTTGGAAATACACCGTGCCGTTTTCCGTCATGGTCACGCCTGTTTCATAATGCTGCCATCTTCCGTCATTGATTTTGTATTGCCGGTTTTTAATGGCTACATTGTCCGTAAAGTTGGCTGTGACGGTGACATCGCCATTTGTCCAGTTGTTTTGATGTGAAGTAATAGTAATGCCAGGAGAGGTGGTATCTCCATTATTACCAGAAATGTAAAACATCAAATACTGACCCTTTTGGTATAATTCATAAGAAACTCCCCTTACCCAGATTGATTCGTTCAAAGACAGTTTTCCCAGTATTTCATCTTCGCTACTCTTAATAGTAATGGAACCATCGAAATTACCATCATAGTATTTTGCAAGACAATAATATCCAACTGCACCTTCCCTACACAGAATACTAAAGGAGGCACCTTTGAATTTTTCAAAATGAGATATACGGGGATCACTCAGATTGCTTGCTAGTTCAGATAAATCAAAGACCACTTGCAGTTCTTGAGCATCGCTTGGGAGCACGGGCTCACCAGTCAATATATAGGCTGATCCAGCCACGGAAAGTACACCAGAAATATACGCCCCATCTTCTAAAATCAACCGCGATCGGCTGCCGATGCTGCATGAATTGAGTACACCACCTGCTTCAACCTGCAAATAATCCTGCTCATCTCCCTCGCAAATGTATCCAATTCCTGTGCCACCACTTTTAATAATTGCTTCAGCGTTGTATAACACAGTATTTATGGCCGTTCCCCCTGATGAAATATACTGCCCCCCTACACAGTTAATTACATTATAATCATTCCTGCTTCCCATGTTTTGAAGAATGGTATCTTGGGCAATTCCTCCCTCGTAAATGACTTGGCTTCCTCCATATTCAATGATTGCATCGGTTACTGTCGCTCCATCGGCAACTGTCAGCAATCCCCCGCTTGATACAATGATCTTTGATTCAATCTCTCCACCTACCAACGACAGTTGTGATAATTCCTGTGCTGCCCCAATGATAAATTCATCGGAAATCGCCTCTTCATGAGAAAGGACATTGAACGATTTCGTCACCATGTTTTCAACATTGACAACTTCTCCTTCTGAATTCTTCTCTTCCTTTCTCAGAACAACCGTATGACTGCCAGCTGTCAGTTTTCCGATATTGATGTTAATTTTCCCTGCATTTTCTTCATACCCCAGCGACGGGAAATCATAGTCGGCATATAGTTCATCATCAACAAAAATGACGGCAGAATAATCTGTATTCTCTAGATTATCCCTATTGCTTATATAGAAGTTCACATAAATGTCTTCATTATCCAATATCCGTCTAGAATCAAGACTATACTGCTGAGTGCTGTCTCCGTGGTTGTTTATGATTACCATATCTCTCCAACCTGCAATCCTGTAGTATGCCGTCTCGCTGACGTTTCCTGCTGCATCCCGGCTTCTCGCCGCTATTGTGCAGACTTCCCCTACGACGATGCTTCCCGTGTATTCTTCCCACCCTCCACCGTCAATTGAATACTCCCCGTAAACGGTCTCTTCGTCATAATCCACCGTGATCGTCACATATCCCAAGGCATGGCCGATGACGTCCGCTGTAAATGTCGGTTTTTCCGGAGCTTCCTTGTCGATGGCGGAGACATAAGCCTCTGCCACATCGGAATAATTGCCAGCGACATCCATGCTGCGGAAATACACCATGCCGCTTTGTTCGAGCGTGACTCCGTCGCCATATTCAAACCATGTGCCTGACTCCGTCAGTTCATACCGTCCGTCTACGATTTCATACGTGGACGAATAGTCCAAAGAATACTGGTTCAAGACCGAATCCTCCGCGAAATCCGCGTATATTGTGACATTCTGGTTGGTCGGAACCATGGGAAGGGAACGGACAACGGGTGCGTCTGGAGGAGTGGTGTCTAGATCGGCATTTGCACCTTCTACATTCACATCCAGCCATAATGCGTTGCCGTCCAATGACAAACTGAAACTCGCCAAGGGCGTCACAATTGTGTCATTGACCGCCAGTGAATACAGGAAGGCGTCTTCAGTGCTGAACAGGAACACTTTGCGGCTGTAGGAGGAAACATCCTTCGCGATTCTGTACCGTCCTGTCTGGAGTTCGCCGGTGATGTCGATGTGGAAGTCTGTCCAGTCCAGTTTCTCATAAGTTCCGTTGTAGTCGGCATCCAGAATGTCGTCCAGTTCCAGAAAGACTTCATTGGCATGGGAGACGGCTTCGGAAGAGATGATTTTTTGCTTTCCGTTTCCGTCATTCGCATCGATATAGCGGATGGAGACGGTTTCGCCGCAGTCCAAGTCAAAGCCAATGTAGTTTTCCAGATGGCAGTCGAACGAAAAGCCTCCGGAGAATATGCCTTCGATTTCCGTCTCCTCCAGAAAGACATAGACGCCTTCAGGATGGTTGTCCGTCGTGATTCTGATTTCGACAACGTCGTTTTCGCCCCCTGCCAGTAAATTGGCGTCCGTATCCGCTAGGAGGATTGAAAAATCGCTGTCGTCCCATGTGACGTTCTGCTTGGAAACGAAAAGCACGGCTTCGCCGACCGTCACGGAGGCATCTCGCTCAATGTCAATGGAATAAGTCGTCCCCGGATCGTCCAAGACATAACGCTTTCCGTCGCGTCCGATGAAGATGTTCTGTGAATTCACCTCTATTTTCTCTACATCTTGCGAATCGATTCGATATATTCCCTGCATCGGTCCTATCCCCGATGCAGGCAGTATGATGTTGTAACCACCGAAGGATATATCATCAAGACAGAAGCATATCCATCCTTGTTTGGCATCCAAAGACGTTGTTAATTTCCCGTTGACGACCATGTATTTCACCTGATTGACGCGGGCGACTGATTCAAATTCCTGATCTGTGAAATTATACAGAACATCTGGTACAAGATCGCCATCCAGATCCAAGGCACGAATGCTTTTCCCGTAGCTTGAACCGTCCGTGCTGACAAGGTCACCAGTACCAAGAAGAGTAGGAGTTGTGCCATTCCATGCTTTACACCATAAATTGTATAAATCATTGACTATATAATGAGCTGTAATAGCTCCTGCTGCCACCTCTCCTGCCACTCCTCCTGCTGCTACCGCGATAGATTCGATTATCATCCTGTACTTTTCGGGAATGAATTTCCTTGTTATTTTATATCGTTCGCAAACTTCTAAAAGTGCCCCAATGAAAACTCTTGAATTTTCCGTTGAGAATCGTTTGGCTATGAGGGAAGCCACTCCTACAAAACCGCCAGAAAGCATTAGGCAGAAACGTGCATAACTTGCGTCAAATGTTTCGGGGGTAGCCATATAGGAAAAATTATCAGATGCCAATTCTTCCAAACTCAATTGGCGAATATCTTTCTTTGTTGCCAGCAACCTTTCAGTAATATGCTTGTATATTAAATAGTCTATTGGTCCACTTCCCCAACAGTCTGGATTATAAACCAAATATACATTTTCCATGGAATTGGTAGAACCAACATAGTTTCTCCCTGCCATGGATACCAGATCACCACTATTGACATAATGCGTAACCTTGTTGGCTTTACAATCTGAAAATGATTTTCCTACTCCCGGAGAGTTGAATGTCACAAGCTGATCTATATCTGCAGTTGTGGATGCAAACATTTGGGCTAATGCACCACCAAGACTATGCCCAGTAATGGATAGTGAATAACCTTCATTCCTTGACTCGTTTAGCCAAATCTGCGCCTCCGTGGTAGCAAAAGAAGTCGAAAACTGATTGTATCCAATCCCCTGTGGAGCTAAATCAGAAAGTATATCTTTCCCGATAAACTTGACACCAAATCTAGTTATTCCCGGATCGATAATCATCATTGGATTGATTGTTATTCTTGGTTCAAAAATCTCATTTGTCCCACGACATACTAAAATTGCATTGCCATTATACTCATATATATTTCCGCTATTATCACATTGTTTTAAACCAGCAGCCCAAAAACCTGATTCAGAGTCATAAAAAACCTGATCAACTTTGAACCAATAGACACTACCGCCTTCTGTAACTTCATATCCATATATTGAATTTTGCGTAATGTCATTATACGCTAAGAATGACAAGTACTCCAAGACTTCGTCTGGAACAGATGACATAAATGCAAAACTAGCAGTAGCTTCGTTGTTCTCCTCCGATATCTCCTCAAGCTTATCTTTCGAATCCAACACGACGCGAATCGTATGGTCACCGACAAGTTGATGAACATCATTGTATCTCAAACATTGTTTTATGTCGGATGCACTTAATATAATTTCCGTTGGTTTAGCAGTTGTCCTGGCATCAATTGACATGGTATAGGTTTTATATTCTATATCATCAATAAATACTGTATAGGAGAATTTGCCTGTAGCTGTATCACTTATATTTTTAGCAGCAAACGACAAATAGATTTTATCGTTCATTCCAAAAGAATTACAAGCTTCGCCATGGCGTTTATAGGAGAGTTTTGGTTCTTGGTCAAAGCAAACATCTGTAAGCTCATATCCATCGATAATACTTAGTGTCACATTTTGATTAATCAGCAATAGCTTATAAGTTCTATTCCCATGAACAAAAGATTGGCCAATGGAAAGATTCCCCCATACATTCCCATTTATGCCCTTTACAGAAATAGTTCCAGTGAAAGATGTTGTATTGATTAATCGATATTCGCCCAAAGGCTGATGGAGAGAGGCTGTTACTGAAAAATTATTACAATTTAAAACATCAGATAAAGATGTAGTAGAATAAAAATACCCATATGTTGATTCCCCTGTATTAACATTAATAATCTCTTTTGGAATACATTTATCAGTTGTAAGTAAAGGATTCTTTTCTTTGCCTGATAAATTCAATATCTCAAAATTTATTTCCGCTTTCGATGCATCAACGATTGTCCCTCCTTTTAATTCTCCATCTTTTAAATACCCCCATCTTTTAAAATCTAGACTTCCCCCTTTTTTGATTATAATATCATCTTCTAATTGTATTGTATAATTATCATGTGTTTCTATGCTACAAATACCATTAATTGTTATATCTTTAACAACACAATCGCATGAATATGTAGTTATTGTTGCTTTCCCATCTTTAAACACCTTAAGATTTTCTATATGTTGAGTATCAGTAATTTGTGCTGATCCACCACTACATACTGAAGTATTTATAATATTATTAGCTTTTGAAACTGCAAGAGACGTAAGATTAAGAATTTGTAATTTACTAATATTAGAGCAATTACTTATAGTACAATACAAATATTCAAAACCAATCCTATACTCCCATATCATATTATTAAAACGTTCATATGGAATACCAATAACCAATTCATCTATCTCATCAATATTATTAACATAAAATCTTGTTCTATACCCTTCGACCGTAACATTATTTATTTTATGTATATTTGAGTCATTTTCGTTTAATATCTTAAGCGTTGCACCATTTTTTACAATCAAATTCTCTATAACTGTTCCATCAGTAAAACGCCACTCCTCATTTCCACTATCAAATAAGATTTGAGTCCCTGTTGTATAGCTTTCAACAGCTGAATCAACCGATTGTATTCTCAATGTTTCATTAGAATTAGAAACTAGATCTCCGAAATACAATTCATGTCTTTTTTTAGCAACATTTACATCATGATCTAACCCCTCGACAAGCTGTCTAGCCTCAAATTCAATGGCAGACGTAACTAATTCAAGAGAGGCACCATAGCCAAGCATGACAAAGGCATTGTCATTATGTTTTTGATTGCCTGTGTCAATTGTCTCCGTAATAGCAATAATAGAATTCGATGCGGATAACCCCAAAGGCACGATAAAAGAATATGTTTCACCTATGAATATTGTGGAATAATCACCGTTTTCAGGCGCTTCTGATACAAAAAGAACATCATCATCGAACAGTTCATTTAGAGCATCAATGATGATTGTTATTTCAGATGTAGAATAGAACGAATTTTGTATCGTTACATTCTCGATCGTTGCGTTATCCCCATTGTATGACGTCTGAGCCCCGTCAAAATCCAAAAAGATGATTTGCTGCGGAGCAGAAGCCCTTGTCATTTCAGGGACTATGGTCTGTACACCACTATTCATCATGAGGAGCTCTTCTGACATCTCTAGGATTCCTTATATATTCTTTGATTTCAATTTATTGTCTATCAGATTCACAAAAATTCCACCACTTTTTACGGCAAAGATCCTGCCGTAAACGCATAAATCCAGTAACCAAGGCCGGGTTTCAGGGTATCCGTCAATTTGAAATGGCCATTATCCCAGAAAAAGGCGTTGTAGCCATCCGTTGGCAAGTTTTTTTCCTCTTGTACCCCTATGAGATTCCATCCCTGTCGCAACGGACGGTCAGCGGGTGTTTCATCACCCAAGTCCCAGAATACCTGTGAATTGCGAGAAAAAATCCAATAGGCGTATCCAGCTTCGATGACATCGGTTCGGATATAGGCGTTGACTTTTTCATCATAGCGCCAAGCCCCCGTGCCCGCCAGCTTGTCTTCATCGCTCCTACCGGGCTTGTGGAGAAACGACACAAGATTCCATCCTGGAACCAGTTGTATCCTTCCATCATATCCAGACTTCAGGATTTCAATATATACGACAAAACTTGCAGTTTTGTCAGTTGGATTTTCCAACAACAGCTCTCCTGTCGCCTCAAACGGCATGGCATTAGTCTTTTTGTCTTTTTCATAAATCAATGTGGTTCGCCCTGTTGTGCTTGAGGTCCATGAAATGGTCGCCTGAGACTTGGCGGGCATATCCACCACCATGCTCCATCTCTGGTTTTCCGCGTATGGAACCACGCATGTCTTCATCCTGATGGGGGAACCGTTTTCCGTCACACCATTGATATATGCAATTTCCGTGATGTCTGGGGCGTTCACCGGCGGAAGCGGCTCGTCTTCAACGGCTGAAAAATAAACTGACGCCCCAGCTTGCTCACGTAATGCAAGGGCATAATGGACATTGCTTGCGGTCCATCTGACAGTCAGGTTGGCTTGGAACAATTCCTGTCCGCAGACGATTGAACACAATGCTAGAAGGCATGCAAGCGTCTTTTGCATTATCTCTTTTTCTTTCATAGTCTGCTCCCAAATGGTCGCCGCCCTTGAAAAAGCCAAAGGCGGCAGCCATCAACCAGAAATCATTTATCTAATGATGAAAATCCAGTATCCCTTGCCACTGACGGGCGTGTCATCCGTCACATCCCGATAGCCATCATCCGTCCATTCCTGAATGAAGCAGGTACCTTCCGGCCACGAAGCGACATCGCCAATCGGGGCTATGACATTCCAGCCATACGTCGAGGTGACTTCGCCCCAGCCAGTTTCGTATGCAAGGAACGGGAAGGCGTTGACTTCCAAACTTTTCGCCGTCTCGCTATAGATCCAGTAAACCACGCCAGGCTTCAATTCCGTGGCTAGTTCGTATTCGCCGAGCGAATTGATGAACATGGGTTCGCAGTCCAGCAACGTCTGGAGACCATCACCTTGAAGATTACCCTGCAGACCGACCATGTTCCAGCCTTTAGCCAGCGTGTAGGTCTGCTGGACAGCCTTCACGGACAGCACTTCCAAGCTGATCTGTTCCGCAGTATTGCTCTCGTTCTGATACGGGATGACTGTCTGCTCCATGCTGTCGCAAACCAAAACGCCGTCACGGAAGAACTTCAAGCACCAGTCGTCGCCGCTCTGCAACAGGGAGCTGACTGTTATTTCAATCGATGACTTCGCGGGAACCGTGAAGTCCAGCGTCCAAACCGCGTCCGAAATGGGCTTGACACTCCGCAGATAGCCGTCCTGCGTTTTGAAAACGTCTGTCGAAGCAGCCTTCACCGCCGAAGATGCCTTGCCGCCGCCAACCAACTGGACATTACCAACAGTGCCGTTGCCGAACGCGATGGACACATCCTGACGGAAGGTGAATTCATCAGTGCCTTCAAACACCGCCGTCAAAGTCACGCCCTTGGCGGGCATCGTGAAGGTGAAGGAAGCTTTTCCGATTTCTCCGACCGCCACATCCGTGCTCTGCCAACGGACGAACGTCTTGCCGCCGATGGTACCGGCCGTAACCGTGACCTGTTCACCGGCCTTATAGCCCTGCTGGGTTGTATTGCCATCGATGATGGTCGTCACGACATAGTCGAACTCATGCGACATGGAGACGGCATTAGCCGGCATGGCGAAAGTCGCGGGATTCTGTGTTGCGTCCGCCAATGTCACGCCTGTGATATTCGTCCATTTAACGAATGCCGTACCTTCAGCCAACGCCGCCTCGACCGTCACATTGGCAGAAGGCGCATAATAGCCTTGAAGCGTTCCATCAACTGTGACAGCATATTTGAAGGAGGCCGTCATGACGACAGCCTGTGAAGGCATGACGATGGTCGGCGATTTGGCTGACGCTTGTGAAGACGTCAGCGTGAGGCCCGTGGCCGTCCATTGATTGAATTGCGTAACACCGTCCGTCTCTGTGGCCGTGATTGTGACAGATTGACCAGGCGTGTAGTAATTTCCGGTCGGTGTGCCGCCGTTGACCGTCAGCAGATACTGGTAGGACGTCGTCAGCTCGACGAAGTTTGCAGGCATCGTGAAAGTAAGCACCTGTTTCGCCGCATCCGTATTGGAGAGCGTCAGGCCCACAGCGGTCCACTTGTTGAATTTGCTACCTGCAGGAAGAGGCGCTGTAATTGTGACTGTTTCGCCAGGTGCATGTGTTTCTTTTTCTGTCCCATCGACTATGACAGCGTATTTGTAGTTAGCCTTGACAGTCACATTGGCCTCAATCATGTTGAATGAGGTACTGCTCTTGGTAGCATCGGCGAACGTGATATTCTGTTCGGACGTCCATTTGTCAAATGTGGCGTTGGGTTTGTTGGTATCCGCCGTAATGCTGATAGAAGTACCGGCGATGGCGGAAGACGGATTCGCCGTCCCATCAATGGCCTCGATTGTATAGAGTCCGTCAAAATTGGAGGTCAGCATAACGGCGTTTTCTGGCATCGTGATGGTTACAGGATTCGCCGTCTTCTGGGCCGTCGTGAGGGTGATTCCCGTCGCTGTCCAATTCTTGAATACATGGGTCGCATCCACTGTTGCCGTGACAGTCACCGACGCATCTTTTTCATAATAATTTCCCGAAGGCGTACCGCCAGTGACTGTCAACTGGTATTTAAAGACGGCAGTCAGCGTCACTGCGTTCTTCGGCATCGTGAAATTGACCGTCGCGGTGTTGGCGACCGTCACACCCGTGGCGGTCCATTTGAAGAACTGCGTGCCAGACGCAACCGTAGCGGAGACGGAGACATTCGCGCCTTCCGCATAGTAACCGCTTCCCGTGCCGCCGTTGACCGTCAACTGGTACTTGAACACAGCGGTCAGCGTCACAGCGTTCTTCGGCATCGTGAATGTGACGTTTGCATTGTCGGTGACCGTCACCCCTGTGGCTGTCCATTTGAAGAATTGCGTGCCAGATGCGACCGTAGCGGAGACAGAGATATTCGCGCCTTCTGCATAGTAACCGCTTCCCGTGCCACCGTTGACTGTCAACTGGTATTTGAACACCGCAGTCAACGCAACGGCTTTCTTCGGCATCGTGATGGTCAAGGGATTCGCCGTCGTCTGGGCCGTCGTAAGGGTGATTCCCGTGGCGGTCCACTTGAAAAACTGTGTGCCTGTCGCGACTGTAGGAGTTACGGAAATGTTTTCACCTTCCGCGTAGTAGCCACTTGCAGGCGTGCCTCCATTCACTGTCAACTGGTATTTGAACACAGCCTCCAGATTCACGGCGTTCTTCGGCATTCTAAATGTTACGGTAGAGGTGTTTGCAACCGTCACGCCCATAGCAGTCCATTTAAAGAACTGCGTCCCATCGGCGACTGTCGCCGTCACTTCGATCTGGTCGTCTGGTTCACAATAAACGGGGGTACCAGCTGTGACATTTGTCGCAACACCATTAATTTTGACAGTGGCATTGGAAACAGTCAGCGGATAAGAGAAAATTGCCTCGATTGTCTGGTCATGACCGGGCATCGTGAAAGTGGCTGGCGTTGCATTGGCAAGAGAGAGGGCGGGCGTCGTCGTCCAGCGGACAAACCGCGCGCCTGTAGGGACAGCGGCGGTTACGGTCACAGATTTTCCTGCCTCTACAGGAGATGCGGTGTTCGCCGTCGCCTCCTTCAATGTCAGTACATATTTCTTTCCTTTTGCCGCACGAATCGTGTAGGTCACTGTTTTGACACTCGCCCCCGTATTCGCGACGGTCAGTTTTGAGGTTGATTCCATATCAATGACAGCCGTTGGATTGTCATTGTCATAAATAACGTATTCCCAAGCTCCATCGCCTGCGTCCTGCGAATTCGTCCAATTGCCCCATGTCACAGTGGCGGTAGAGTTGGCCGGCACTTTCACCTTCAGCGTCCAGCTCATGGTCTCAGCCAATGCGTGCACATCCGTCTTCAACGACTGCGAGACATTGTTGGCGTCCAAAGCCGTGAAATACGCCTCGGTGTAAACACCCGGAGCGGCGGGTGTCGCGACTGGCACATCTTCCGAAGCATTGAAAAGGTCGCTTGCACCATTGTCGGCAGCGGCAACCAGAGCATAATTGACCGTTGAATTCGTCCAAGCGACATTCATTTTCAGTTCCGCGGCATGAGATGCGCCTTGCTCCGGATATGTCGTGTCCGCGATTGAGAATTCAAGCTCGTCAACATCTGTAAAATAGGAGGCGTCAATGCACTTGACGGTGATGTTGTCCGTAAGGCCAGACGTGGGGGCCGTTAACGTATAGTTAATGACACCTGCAGCTTTCCTCCAATCTTTGCCTTCCAGCTCAATTGCAAAAAATCCCGTATATGGATCTTCGTCATAGATGGCTGTCCATCCAGTTGGAAGTTTTTCCTTAATCAACACACCATTGACTTTGTCCCAGTCGGTAACTTGAAGAGTTACATTCAATGTCTCGCCTGGACCATACGTGCCTGTTATGGTACGCGTTACACTAAAGTCCAATGCCCATGCCATACCTTGTGCCATAATCAGCAATAACACAACGAACGAAAACCAACCATGTTTTTTCATTTGTTTTGTCTCCTTGTTATAACTAATATTTCAAAACAATTATTCTGTTTTTGGAATCAAACTGCTGCCATCCCATGTATATTCCCCAAGTTCACTGGTATTAATAACGGAAAATACAGGTCGTTTATAACTATTATATTCTACGGCTCTAATTCTTCCGTCGCCATTCGCATCCGCTGCGTATATCAGCGTGGCACATAATTCATCCATAGGTAAGGTGTCAACACCATTCCAAAAGTAATAACCCATTTCGCTTCCATTCACAATTTTGAAAGCTAGACGCTTATAGTTATTATATTCTACAGCTTTGATACGACCATCACTATTTCTATCTGCCGGATGATAAATGCTTACCGTCTTCAAGGAAAGCTGTACGGGGGCGTCAGAACTTCCGATTTCACCGTTCGACACGAACAGTAGTTTTTCCGTAATATCTTTCACCTCACCGCTATTAGACTCCAGCAACTTCATCGTCATGCCACTTGCTGTTTTTGTCTGGGAATAAACGGTTACCACATACAATTTCAAGTTCTCCACCGTCGAAACTTCACCAAGACCGCAACATGTCCCGTTGCTGTCAAAGACTGCAAGCACACTTTTGTTGTTGTTCAAGAACGCTCCGTCTGCATCCTTGACCTGTCCGCACAATATCATGCTGTATGCGTATCCTACAGGCACCACCCAGTCTTCAGGCAATTCCACTATCAAAGCCGCCTTGGCATTGAAGACCATGCATAGTGTAACCACTACCATTAGTTTTTTTATTGGTATTTTCATCGTTTTTCCCTTTACACCCTTGAAGCATTTGTTCTTGAACTGCTATGTGGTTTGAAAAAACACAAAAATGAAGACTCTTCAGAGTTCAGTCTATTAATTCTGACCTTTGTTTTTATTCTTAATTTGCTATTGGTTTGAACGTCGGAATCTTCTTGATGGTCGCGATGACCTGTTCGGCGGAGATGAGGCGTGTGCATTCGAACTGGCGGTCGTCGCCCTTGTGGCGGGGGCACCAGAGGAAGTCGAAGTGGTCGAAATTCTCCCGCATGTCGTTCCAGCAGGAGTGGCAGGTGTGGTAATTGATGATACGGTATGGCGTATGGAATTCATTCGTGGGATGTGTGAAACCGCTGATCATCACCAGCGGGACCTTGCAGCCCCACGCCACCCACGACAGGCCGCTGGACAGGCCGATGAAGAAGTCTGCGTCCTTTATCAGATTGACACGTTCCTGCAGCGGGATGTCGCCCGTGAAATCCTCCGCTCCCCATGGGATGTAGTTCCAATGAAGTCCCGTGCCGTGGACTTTCTCCTTGTCGATGCACAGGACGCGGTATCCGTTGTCTTTCAGGAACTTGACGACGGTAATCCAGCCGAACGGATTGTTCCAGTATTTCGCCTGGGAGGACGACTGCGCCGCAATGCAGACGTACTTTTCTTTGATCTGCCGCGGTGCGGAGAGGTTGAAGCGCGGCGGCAGGTCGTTCAGATCGTCTCCGTCGAGGCCGAGAATGTAGCCCGCCGTGCGGTGGAGGCCGATGTAGCGGAAGTCGATGGGCTGGTTGTCCACGTCGCTCTTGAAGAACAGCCCCATGTAGTAAGATGCGTAGGGTTTGTACTTTACAGTGTTCTCCGGGGCGATGAACGTGATGTTTGGATACTGGTCTTTTACGAGTGTCGCGATCCACGGCGTCATGACGCAGATCAACTTGCAATGATGCTTCAGCTGGAAACGTTCCACGTAGGAGAACCATCCGATGCTGTCTCCAATCGTGCCGACGGGCAGCTGCACCATGACCTCCTTGTCACGCAAGTCCATGTCATGCTGGAAGATGGGCTTGTCGTTGCCTTTTTCGTGGATGATGAGACGGAACCTGATGTAGAACTTCTTGACGGACGTCACGAAGGCTCCGGGCACCGTGTCGTTGCTGTAGAGGACGACGCCGGTGTCGATGTCCATGAACGTCACATGGTACGTCTTCCCGTTGTGCGGGAAGAGGATGCGGATGCCGTGGTTGAAATCGAACTTGATGCCTTCCACGGCATCCAGCACGGGGATCTGCGGGATTTCACCATAGATGGACTTCTGGGCGCCCTCCGGCCGCTTCTGGCCTGGCGCAAGATCCGGATCGCCCGTCGATTTGGGCGGCCCGGACGGCGCGGCGACGGGGGTGGAAGCAGGCGCGGCGGTGTTGACGCTGATGTCGCCGACAGGAGCGCCAAAGTTCGGGTTGATGGTGAAATCCGGCATGACTATTCCTTAAATGAGTAATGAGTAATGAAAAAATCCAATTACTGGCCACTGACCACTAGCCACTGACCACTGACCACTGGCCACTGGCCACCGGCCGCGTGGGAGCGCAGCCCTCCCAGCCACTAGCCACTGACCACTAATCACTCGTTTTTCTTCAATACGCCTGCTTCGACAAGTTTGTCGATAAGCTGCTGCATGGAGTTGAAAGCGGCGAGAAAGCCCTGCGGAGGCATGATGATACGCGTTGAGGCTTCTGGAATCGGAGCCTGCCCTTCTTCCTGTGGTTGAAGCGTAACAAAATCGAAACGGACCATGCCGCCAACGAAATGGATCTGACCGATACCGTCTGCGAAGATTTCTTTTTTCTTGTCTGCCATAATGATACCTTTGTGTTGTTGTGAAGATCTTATTATATAATGGAATAGGAAAAATTAATAACTTAGCGATTCTTCATGTATTGTCAAATCGTAATGAAGAGTTCTTTGGAAGACATTGTGACGTGTTCTCGCGCAATCGTGACACAGAAAGGCGATTTATGTCAAGGCATTTTTTTCGCGACGAGTATGTCAATAGATGTTTGCGTATTGCGCATAATCGCGGGCGGGAGGGTCCCGCTCCTGCGGAATCGCCGTGCGAAAGCACGGCTTGTCAAACATGTTTTCGCGCGACGATTGTGTTAATGATTGTTTGCGCGGATGCGCAAACGGTCCCGCAGGAGCGGGCCCCTCCCTAGCCGCCGTTATGATATTCATCGCCGCATGTCAAGGGGATATTTTTGCACAGAAAACATGTCAATAGATGTTTACACGATTCGCAAACGATCCCGCAGGAGCGGGCCCCTCCCATGCGACCGTCGCGAGATTTATTGCAAGGAAGTAGCGAGGCCGTCTCTGTCATATTCAAGGGCGAGGACGTCCTCGCTACGCCTTTACTGATACGACAGTCCGTAGTTGTCTGAATATGGTGGATTGCCCTGCCGCGGACCGAATGGATATTTCGTATTACCAGGGAAATACCACTGCACGCCATCTGCCAGATCATGACCGCCGTTTGTTACGGCATAATGGATTTTCACATGGCCCACATGGCCGTCCGCATAGGCGGCATTGACCCTTCCGTCATGTCGGAAAGCAAACTCCTTCAATGAGTTCTGCAAGTTGTACGACTGATTTCCTGCTTTGGCCGTGCTGATGATCGGACCATTGATTTCGCCGCCGTCTTGCTTCTGGTAGTCCGTCCATTGCACGCGTTTGCTCGGTTCTTGATTGACGGTTGCGGACTGATGCTGCCAGAAAGAGGCCGTGCCGCCAGTAATCGGGCTGGCGGAATCGCTGAGATTGACCGTTCCGCCGATGGTCACTTTGATGGTCTTTCCGTCGTAGGTGAATTTTCCAGTTCGGTTCATCGAATCCGTTCCGCCATCTTGCGGGCATCTGGCGAGTTTTTCGCTAAGTCTCGTGTATCCATCGATATACGTCGTGAATCCTTTATCCGGCAGAAGGCATGTACGGACATCTGGAAAATAGCCGTCGTTGTCATCCGTATAGAGCATGGAGGCGATGCCATACTGCTTCATGAGCGACTTGCAGCTGATTTCTGTCGCTTTGCCACGAGCCTTGAACAAGGCAGGCATGAGCATCGCCGCCAAAATCGCGATGATGGCGATGACAACCAATAATTCTATGAGGGTGAACAACTTTCGCATTCTGCGAGAATCTGTGTATTCTGTGGTTTCTTTATTGTTTCAGCAGGAAATCTTTCAGGAAGGCGTCGAACGCGTCCATGTCATTCAGACGATCCGCTTCGCAGAGGATGAGCTTCTCCTTGATGGCAACGCCGCCGGGCGATGTCGGATACGCTTCATAAATGGAGCGCAGCTTGTCGAAGGCCGCTTTGGCCTGCGGCAATTTGGCACGCAAATCTTTCACGAGATTGATCGTGTTGATGCGCTCCGCAGGACGCGTCACATCAAACACTTTCATCGCGTCCAGCGTGGAACGCATAAGCATGATGAACGGCTGGGCCGCGTTATAATATTCACAGAAATGGCTGGTTATGGCCAAATCTTGGTCATCAGGGAAGATGCGATCCGGATCGACATGTTTCTGGATCCAGTTGTCATGACGGTAGCGGTCACGAACTTCCTTCTTGCGGAAATCCGGAATTTCCATAGGCTGGCCTTCCGCCACCGCGCTGCGCAAGGCTTGGATACCCGCCAACGTCACATCGGACGCCGCATAGATGTCCCACGGAGCCTTTTCGCCCGTAAGTATTTCCCGTGCAAAGTAATACAGTTCCCAGAAATCGCCGCCGCCATGGCCTGCGCGTTCCGCTACGGCCCCCAAATCCGGCCAGTCAGGATTGACGGTGATGCCATGGAAACTTCCCTGCGCACCGACCTTCAGTTTCAGTTCCGGATACGTTTCCGCCGCCGCGCGCGTTCCGAAAATCCGCTGATTATGGCTATCTGCAGACGTGCCGCCCATTAGATTACGCACAATTCCCCCGTTGCTCATGTAGATCAATGACGGACACATGGCACCAAGATTCGGCATGACGCCGTCGATCTTCCTGCCCTGCCCGTGAACAGTTCCTTCGTACAGGACATCCGTCGGAAACGCGACAACTTTTTCAGGCCGCAGCCCCGTGATGACCATGACCGGCCCGAGCGAATGTGTGCAATAATAATGGTAGCTGATCCAGCCGCGCCAATGGTGGAGGCGGTTGCCCGGCAACGTATCTTGCGTATTCAGACAGGGATGCGTTCCCCCGTGGACATATTCGTATTCCGCGTATTCCAGTTCGCCGAAGAAGCCTTCCTTATACAGCTTCGCCAGATACATGTTCGATTTCGTGAACGGATAATTTTCCGCCAGATTATACACAAGTCCTGATTTTTCAACGGCTTCGACGACTTCCACGCCTTCCGCGGGCGTCAAAAAACTCGTCACTTCGCACATGACATGCTTGCCAGCCGCCAACGCCTTCAGCGTGCAACGCGCATGGTCTGGAAAATACGTCGCGATCAACACGGCATCCATGTCCATCGCCATGAACGCGTCTTCGCTTTCCGTGATCTCCGCTTCTGGGCAAATTCTCTTGAAATTCGCCCGCATGGCGGGGCTGATGTCACAACCCGCCACGACGTCGATGCCCAACGCCCGCGCAGAATCAATGAAGGAAGATCCGCGTCCAAGTCCCCAGATACCAAGCTTTAAGCGTTTTCCGCCAAACAATTCATTATCCATTGTAGCCATCTTTTCCATCATATTTTACACATATATCTTCAAACTTTCCTATAATATAGAAGCGATTATGGGTTGATTGCAAATCAACAAAATGTTTTTTTATTAAAAAAACATGCTTTTCATCCGTCAACACTCTGTACATTCATTGACAAGCCATGAAAAGCGGTCGCCCTGCTCTTGTGCTTTCAGTCAATGATATTAGATTATGGTTTGATTTGTTTTATCAGGCTGAAATGGCCTAACTCCACTTACGTCTGGCTACCTACCAACCATGCGAAACATCCAACTATTGACCATCGCCGCCATGACCATGCTTTCCGTCAACGCCGCCGTACCGCGCGTCCAAATACCGTTCACAAAAGAAGCTCCCCAACTGGACGGCGATCCGTCGCAAGCAGTCTGGCAGAATGCCGCCATCGTAAGACGTTTATTTCCAAAAGGAAGCTCCGCCGTTCCACAGCAGCAGACGGAATTCCGTCTGTTATACGATAACGACAATCTATATGTGATGGCGCGATGTTTTGAAAAGCAAGTAGGCTATCCAGAAGCCTTTAGCTGGCCGGGCGATGAGATGATGGCCAACAACGACGATGCCGTGCAAGTCGTGCTCGGCGTTGCAAATCCGAAACTTAAGACGCGTGAAACCATCAACATGGGCGGCTATGAAGGTGCCATGGGCACGGAAGTCGCGAAGGCGGATGATTATTATCAATTCACCGTCAATGTCTGGAATGCGCATCAACGGACATACAATGAATTTCCCCTTGAAGAAGCGGCATTCGATTCCGTCACGACGAATATTCCGCAGAAAGAATGGCTTGTCTTCATGCGCATCCCGTTCATTTCCTGCGGTTTGAAGCCGCAAGCGGGCCGTCGCATCTATGGTAATCTGTTCCGTTTCCGTCCACCAGAGATGCTCGGCTGGCATCTGCCAGGCTTTGGCGGCTACGTTCCCATGCCATTTGGCGAATTTGAATTCCTGCCGGAAGGACAGAAAGGTTCCGTAGAAGAATTTCCACAGAAGCCAGTTTCTGTTGCGCAGGAAGATGTTAAGCCAAAATGTACAGCGACGATCCATTACGGACCGCTGTCCGGCGTTATCGCGGCGGAAATCCATAAAGAAGGAATCGACGGCACATTGACCGCCACGATGGAAGTTACTGGTTCTCAAACGCAAGTTATTCCATTGGAATTTATTGCAAATGGAAAGGCGTTCGTCTATCAGGACTTCGATCCAAAGGATCAGAAGCTTCGTGAGGCTCATGTCGTCGTGAAAAATGAGGACGGCGATATTCTGTCGGAAGCCTCCCGTTCTTGCGAGCCTGTCGAAGTTCCGGAATGGCTTGGAACGGATGCGGGAGTTGATTACATCGACAAGAAGATTCCCGCTCCATGGAAGCAGCCAACGGTTGACGGACAGACGGTTACATTGCTTGACAAATCATTGCAATTCAATGGAAACGGATTACCTGCTCAAGTCACATTCACGAAAGACGGTACAACATTGTTCTCAAAGGAACCAACCGTCAGTTTTGTCCGAGGCGGTAAGTCTTATACCTTTACAGGAAATTCAGAGGATGTCCATCTGGACGGCATTCAAGCTCGCGTCGCAGGAATGCAAACTTCCGATGGCGGCTTGCGTCTTGACGCAAGATGCCATGTCGATTATGACGGTTTTATGGATTGCAAAATTGCCATATCAGGCGAAAATTTGGACGGTATTTCGAATTTACGAATTTGGTTTCCATTGGCGGAAGGTGTTGCAAAATACATACTTCCAGACTTAACATGCCAAAGTGCTGCCAAATTGACGGGAGCTGGATATAATTGCCACAGCGGTATTGTATGGGTCGGCAATGAAGAAAAAGGCCTATGTTTCAGCTATGATGAATCGCCATTCCGTAGCAAAAATATCCGCCATCATATCGAAATTCGCAAACATCAATTGGGAGATGCGCTAGTCTTGAATCTTGTCGATGCTGAAGGCCAGTTGAAAGATGGCAACGCCCTATTCCGTTTCTTCCTGATGCCGACGCCTAGCAAGCCGTACCCCGCTCAGCCCGTCCGTTCGCGCTACACATGGCTGTGGGAAAATTGGAGCCGTTTCCACGGTTATCCGGATTTGACGAAAATAGATGATGTGAAACAAAAGGTGCAAGAGCTTGCAAATCAAGGCAAATCGTTGACCCTTTATTGCTGCCAAGGGCTTCAGCAGGACGCTCCGGAAATGCAGGCTTATCGAACGGATTTCGAAATGCTTCCGAAATGGCGCTACTACTATTTCCATGGGCAGGACTGCTTCGCTACTTGCAAACGTGGCCCCGAAGGTGATTTTCAGCTCCACAATTACCGAAAACTGATTCAGGAAACTGGCATTTCCGGCATTGTAAGTGACGGATTGACCGTTAATTGGATCGATTCCAATCCGCTCCACCACAGTTGCGGTCGCCCCTATAAACTCACGTTGGATGACGACACGCCCAGCCGTACCATTCTTACGCGGCGTTTCCTCAAACGGATGCGCGGCCTGTTCAACGACACGGGCCGTCCGTTCTGCCTCGTCGCCCATACGGGCGGAGGCATCGATCCGATGACGTTAAGCTTTGCGGATGCGTATTTTGAAGGCGAACAACTTACCCGCTACCGCCGTGGCTACAATCCAAGCCAGGCCATGTTCACGGTCGGTTATTCAGGCCTTCCATGGGGCTGGCGGGCCATTTACTGGGGGAAGCAAATCCACAACTACAATGGAATTGCGTCGGCCGTCTGCTATTCGTTGCTGTTCAACAGCGAATACATGATCAATCCCAACACGGAACCGATTGATTTCGATGTGAAACTGCTGGAGGAATACAGCGGCCCGGAAGCGGAATTCCATCCATTCTGGAAGCCGCACACGGTTATTGATTTTAAATCCGAAAGCTGCCTTGCATCGCTATACCTTAATAAAGAAAAGGCCATGCTTGTCGTCAGCAATCTAACCAATGTTGAAAAGTCTTACAACGTCAATCTCTCCAAGCTGTTTTCCGGCAAGCCATTATATATGAAAGATGCCTTGCTAGAGAGAATCGTTAATTTACAAAACGGCGGCCTTTCGGAAACATTGTCGCCGTTCAGTTGCCGTATCCTCTTGCTCCGCACGACACCATGGGAAACAGTTACGCAAACCGTACCACCATTTAACAATCCATTTGAAATCAACGGCTTCCAAGCGGAAGATTGGAAAACGCAACGGGACGTCACGTTCAACGATGGCCAATTGGTCATGCAAGGCGATGTGCAGAAACCAGCGGAAATCGTTCTGAAACGGACCATTGGGCGGAATTGTCGATTCTCTATGAATGTCAAGCTCTGCGACCGTTTCCGTCTGACATTCGGCCCATGCAATCTGACTATCGGCGGCGGCTGGCCAGGCTACGGCTGGATGGTCACGGGACCGTCCGATCCATATGGCCGCGGTTGGGTCTATCAAGCCGTGCCGCGCCGCCCGAACGACTTCGTAAACTTCACGTTTGACTTGACAAACGGCGTGCTGAATGTCTATTATGACGATCAATGCGTCGTCAGTGACCTTCCATTCATCCTGCCGCCGTCCGGAAACGCTTTCAGCTTTTTCGTATGGCACACGGATCGACTGGAAGCCAAAGACTTGCATCTAAAAGTCGATTAATCCAAACCATCGTTCACGCAGGAGCGTGCCCCTCCCAAAACTCATGAAACTCTTTACCACCCTATTATGCACGGCCGTCGCTTCGACGGCCATCGCTGCCGATGACGCCTGGATGTCGAAAATCCGCCCAGACCATCCGCGTCTTTTCTTCAATACGGACACATGGCCAGCCGTGAAGGCTCGTGCTCTTGGCGTGGAAAAGGCGTGTTACGAGAAACTTCTGAAAGAAGTCGAGTCGTATCCGGACAATCCGGTCTGTTCTGGTTTCGAAGCCATTAAGTATGGCGATGTCAAAACCGCCACGGGAACAATCAAAATCACGGCGGCGACACCGATTAGTTCCGTGAAGGAATGGGGCCCGCAAGCCGCCAAATGCGCCTTCGCGTGGCGAATGACCGGCAAGCCAGAATATCTTGAAAAAGCGCGTAAGATGCTGGAAGTCAGTGTCGATGCCTATCACAAGGCTTATCTGAATCGCCGCGCCGTCAATTGGTATTCCACAACGCGCGTTTTGGCCATTTGCGCATACGACTGGATCCACGACGGATTGACGCCCGAACAGCGTAAGGCCATCATTGTTCCGTTGTTGCAACACATCGATGAAGTCCAGCCCGGCCCTGGCAAACCGACCATCGTCCGCCTTGACACAGGCGGCATCAACACAGGCTTCTATGGCGAAGCCAATTCCATCTGGTTCGCAGGGCTCGCCGCCTACAAAGACGGTTGCTGCGACGAATTGGCGGAGGCGCTTCTTAAACAAGGCTATGACTTGAACCAGAAGCTTTTACGTTTTCGCGCAGACAGTTCTGGAGACGACGGCGGCCTCTCCAGTGCCGTCAGCGGCTATTCCATGGGGGAATATCCATGGTCGCATTTCAATTTCATGCACACATGGCTTTCCGCCACAGGCGAGAACATCGCCTCGCAATGGCCGCAACTCGCCCTCTTCCCGAACTGGATCTACTGGAATTGGATTCCGAATTTCGAAGGTGGAAATCCGCTTCAATATGGTTTCGGCGACGACCGGCATGTCGATAACGCCTTGCCAATAGGCCTCTTATATGCACACATGACGCAATATATGCACTTTTTCCGCGACTCTGATCCAGCCGCCGCGCATCTAGCTGCAGCCCTTCGCCTTCTGGCCCCGAACAAAATTCTTGATGGCACATGGCCCATGATTCCCTATCTGCTGACGTCCGTTGACGATGTCGTGCCGTTTGATATGGCGCAACTGGAAGACTGCCCTGTTAAAGCAAGACATTTTGAAAGTCTCGGCCAATTCATCATGCGTTCCGGTTGGAAGCCTGATTCCACCTACTGCCTGTTCACGGCAGGTGCCAGATTGACACAGCATAAACATCACGACGAGAACAACTTCGTCATCTACAAGAAAGGTTTTCTCGCGTTGGACACAGGTACGCGAGCCATCCAGACGGACTACAATCTGAAGTATTATTTCTCGCAAACCGTCGCCCACAATTGCATTCTCATCCACAAGCCAAACGAACCGTTTGCAGGTTATTGGGGAACGACTTACAACGGTCCGGAAGGCAAATTGAGCCACGGCGGCATGCGTGGATACGCAGGAAAAGTCCGTGGCTTCATGACGAACGACCATTTCAGCTATGCCGCTGGCGACGCGACGAATGCCTATGGTGAAAAATGCACGGAAGCCGTCCGTCAATTCATCCATCTGCAGCCAGACTATTTCATCGTCTATGATCGCGTCGGCGCCGCTGATCCTTCCTATAAGAAGGAATGGCTCCTGCACACGCAGAATGAACCACTTATAAATGGGAAAGTGCTTCGTGCGGATGAAAACAAAGGCCGTCTTTTCTGCGAAACACTGTTGCCGAAAGACGCGCAACTCAATCTTGTCGGCGGCCCCGGAAAGGAATTCTGGGCATGTGGCAAAAATTGGGATATCGATGAAAAGTATCTCGCTACCATGCGCAAACGGAAGGAAACCACGGGAAAAGACGCGCTCTTCGGCAATTGGCGATTGGAAGTCTCTCCCGCGCAAGCAAATGTGGATGATCGTTTCCTACATGTTCTGACGGCCTGCGAACAGACCGTCGAAGCTCCCATCAAGACACAGCTTGTCCAGACGGATACTCAGGACGGCGTCATCGTTGAAACATTTGAAGGTAAGAAAGTTACGATTTTGTTCAACCGCACGGGAGCTGTCGCCGCTCAGATCACAATCGAACAGAACAGCAAGCTTGTCGGCGCCTATTCCATTGATGAAACCATCCAGCCGCAGGCTGGAATTGATATCAAATAACTCTGTCCTTTTAGTCCCTTTAGTCATTTTAGTCCCTTATACAGGAAACACCATGCTCAAATTCAAGCCATTTGAAATTCCAAACTTAGAGCCCCGCCCGGACTTCTGGAAAGTCCGTCCGGACGAAATCATCAATGTGTGCAAAAGCGTAAAACGCGGCCGTTCGGAAATCATCGCCACCACGCCCGGCGGATATCCCGTCTATGCCGTTTTCTACGGTGAATTCACAGAAGCCCCGCCGCAGACCAACTGGTCGGCCGGATCTTCTTCTACAACTTATAAATCATACGTCGGCGACAAGCCGGACATCCAGACGATTCTCTTCTGCGCAGGCATCCATGGCGCGGAGGCTGAAAGCGTCGCCGCCGCCGTCAATCTTATCCAGATGCTCGAAACAGGAAAGGATTTCCGCGGAAACTATGATGCCGAACTGCTGGAACTTGTTCCAAAATACAGACTTATCATCGTTCCTTGCGTTAATATGGACGGTCGTGCCATTTCTCCCGATCATCTTCGCAATGTCCCGTACGAACAATTCCGCGCCGCCTCCCAGGGCACGTGGAAAGACGGTTCACTGATTGGATGGCGCGGCAGTAAGGAGTATTTCCCACTGCCGATCGACCGTGTCTCCTTCCCCGGTGGATATCCGAACGCAGACGGCGTCAACATCATGCATGATGCGACGCCTGGCGACATCCGTTCAGAAGAAGCAAAAGGCCTGCTGAAGCTCTGTGCTCGTTGGCGCGTCGATCTGCTGCTGAACGGCCATTCCTGCGAATATCAAGCATCGTTGATCGCACCATCCGCCTTGAACTATCCCGCCCATGTTGAGCGTGGTTTGGATTGCGTTCAAAAAGTCAACGCCGCCTTCTACGAGGCCGCCTTGCGCACCGCGCCGGCCGGTATGCCGAAACCGTCTACGACGTTGAATCTCAACACGATGGCGACGATGTGTTCTGGCTGTCTCGCCCTGACGTTGGAATGCAGTGTCTCCTACGACAATCCAAAAACGCCGAAGCTGACGTTTACATTTGACCAGCTGATGAAGCCGCCATTCGTTATGTTGAAGACTCTCATGAAAGACGGCCTCGAAAAGCCCTTCGTGGACCGCTCAAAGTTCTGACAACTTGAAGTTACTCCAAACGAGGCTGTTTGCATTTTTTGCTTCAGCCTCGTGTCCATCATGCCATGAAAATCCAATATACCAATCCCGCTAACATCAATCTGTCGGAAATCCTTCCGTTTGAAAGCATTATCGGAAATTTGGATATCAATCAATTGCCGATGATTCCCAATGCGGAAACGTTTCCGTTGTGGAAGCCTGACGGCGAATTCAGCTTCCTTCATGAAGCGGCGGTTGTCGCCTTTCATGGCATTATTTTCTGTTCATGGTACAACTGCCGCGTCAATGAATTGCGCGATTTCACACCAATTCGCGGCTGTTTTTCAAAAGACGAAGGCAAAAATTG
>JAEEGH010005924.1_pt1 | contig 30289 bp, 20 predicted proteins | sample 9134181 | NCBI WGS metagenome assembly JAEEGH01 (sample SAMN16246544, study PRJNA631951) | gut metagenome | biome: gut microbiome; feature: rumen; material: DP-attached | host: Bos | place: Iran: Karaj | collected 2018-10
GTTCATGCGTGCAAAGGTACGAATAAGTGAGAACAGAACAAAATTAAAACATGATTAATTTCGTTTTGTCGAACGCAAGTTACCTAAGACCGTTAGATAAAGGTAGGAAATAAATTCTTACACCTGAAGGTATAAGCGAGCAAAGCTCGTAGGAAAATTGAAAATCTTTTTCTTTTCCTTTTATTGTGGTGCAAACGTTTACGGATAAATATGGCCGCTTTTATTTGTTCAATTAGAAGATTTAGCCTACTTTTGCAGCAGTAAAACCAAAACTTAAAATAATACGTATGATTAAGAAGTATTTATTCTTATGTCTGGTACTGCTCGCAGCAGTAACAACCAAGGCAGCTCCCGTCACCATCATCGAACAGGGCGGCTGGTTTGAAAGTGGCTATGTCACCTGGCAGAAGGCGGCTGGCATGGAGTACAATGTCTACGTCAGCCCTGCGGCATCCGCATCGTGGACGAAACTCGACGACGAACTGGTGCGCGAATACCCGTCGTATGGCCGTGCCGACGCCTTAGGACTGAAGGCAGGCAGCTACCAGTTCAAGGTGGTGCCCGTAGTGGATGGCGACGAACAGACAGCTGATGCCGCCATTTCGCAGGCCGTCCAGGTAAAAGCCCACGACCGCAGCGGCTTTGCCCACAAGAAGGCAGGCACGGACGGCATCGGTGCCTACAACAACGACGGTACACTGAAGTCGGATGCCCGCGTGGTGTATGTCTGGGCAGACAATGCCAAGACGGTGTCGCTCGATGTCGTATCGGGCAGCAACGGCAAGACAACGACTTATACCGGCCTTCAGCAAATTATCTACGGCTACCAGAAGGGCGATGCCAACGGCAGCTACGACAAGCGCCCGCTGTGCGTGCGCATCATAGGCACCATCAAGGAGTCAGACATGGACACATTCCTCAGCTCTGCGGAGGGCATCCAGATTAAGGGTGCCAAGGCATACCAGCCACTCAACATGACCATCGAGGGTGTAGGCAACGACGCCACCATCTATGGCTTCGGTTTCCTGATTCGCAACGTGGCAAAGGTGGAACTGCGCAACTTCGGCATCATGCTGTGTATGGACGATGCCGTGAGCATTGACACCGACAACGAGATGATATGGGTTCACAACCTCGACATCTTCTACGGCAAAGCCGGCAGTGATGCCGACCAGGCCAAGGGCGACGGCACCATCGACCTGAAGGGCGACTCGCGCTATATGACCATCTCGTACAACCACCTCTACGACAGCGGCAAGGCGTCGCTCTGCGGTATGAAAAGCGAGACAGGCCCCAACTGGATTACCTATCACCACAACTGGTTCGACCACTCTGACTCGCGCCATCCGCGCATCCGCACCATGTCGGTACACGTGTGGAACAACTACTTCGACGGCAACGCCAAGTACGGTGTCGGGGCAGCCTACAAGAGCGAGGCTTTTGTTGAGAACAACTTCTTCCGTAACTGTAAATACCCGATGCTGTCGTCCCTGCAAGGCTCTGACGTAGCCGGTGGCGGCAAGGGTACGTTCTCGGGTGAGGACGGTGGTGTCATCAAGTCGTTCGGCAACTTCATCAAGAATGCCCGTGCGGTGGTTAGCTATCAACAGGATCAGACGGAGTTCGACTGTTGGGAGGCTCCCACACGCAACGCCCAGGTACCCTCTTCGGTGCAGGCCAAGGTGGGTGGCAAGACCTATAGCAACTTCGACACCGACGCCTCTATCATGTACGACTATGTACCCGACGCTGCCGAGGATGTGCCTGCCATCGTGAAAGGACAATATGGTGCAGGCCGTATGCAGCACGGCGACTTTACGTGGGCATTCAACAACTCCGTACAGGACGAGAACTACAATGTTATCAGCGAACTGAAATCTGCCCTGCAGAGCTACCGTTCGACACTGGTGGGCTTCTTTGAGGGCCAGCAGATTAGCAATGGCGGTGCTGTCAACACGGTTGATGCCGGTGACGGCAAGGGACTGACCGACGAGCAGCAGGACTATACACCCTACTGGGCCGGTGGCGGCGGTGTCGTGACGGCTGGTTTGCCCGACCCGCGCTTCTGCGGTCCTGAGACCGAGAGTGGCAGTAAGATTTACGACTACCTATGGTTCAATGCCGCCAATGCGACAGCCATCAACGGCTACATCAGCGACGGTTGGCTGACCTATTCAGAGGGAGGCTCGTTCAACGGCACCCGCGAACTGAAAAGCTCGGACGGCACCATTACCAGCAAATACACCGGCTCCATGCAGATTCCACAAGGTGGCTCTGTCACCTTCAAGTGTGAGAAAGGCTTCCTGTCTGTTGCTGCTGCCATCTTCCGCACGGGCAGTGCCTCTGGTGAGATTCAGCTGAGTAAGAACGGCACTTCGTTCAGTAAGATTGCCGACTACTCTGCCAACAAGGGCGATGCCACCATCAGCGCATCAGGCAACGAGAGTGAGGGTCCCGTATATATCCGCATCACCAACAAGGCTTCAGGCTCACTTCATATCACGGGTATCAAGATTATGTATCCCGACCCCGACGGTACGCCTGACACACCTGAGCCTGAGGATCCCGAAGATCCCGACGAACCCCAACTGTCGGATGACGCCACGGCAGACTTCACCATAGGCGGCAACCCCGTTAGCTTCGTCAACTACACGGCCACCATCACACTGGCCTTCGACGATCCCACCACGTCGCTCAACGTCAGCGTAACACCCGCCGAGGGTGCTACCATCAGCAGCGTCAGCGGTGCCACGGGTTCGGCAGGCAGCTACACCATCACGGCTCCTGAGGGCGGCAAGCAGAACACGGCTACGTTCACCATCACGGCTGCCGACGGCAAGACCAAGAAGAACTACGCCATCATCGTCAAGCGTACTGCCGAGGGTAGTGCTGGCGGCGAGGATGACGACAGCAATACCGACCTAGTGCTCTACTTCAAGGGTAGTAAGCCCAGCAACACCACGTTCTACAGCATTACCTCGCCTGCTTACAAGACGAAGTATGGTTCTGAGACCTACAAGGGTATCACTAGCTACGTGTCATTAGAGCCGCAGTCGGCAACGAAGATTACCTTCACCACGACAAAGGATGCCACTCTGGTGATGGTCTATGGTACACAAGGCAAGAACAAGGACATCAAACTGGACGGCGAGAAGACCACTGCAACAGAGATAGCCATTGCTGCCGGTCAGCATACGCTGGAGAAGGCAAGCGCCTCGGTCGAGATTTTCTTCATCGACGTCATCTATGGCGACGGTGGCGGTCAGCCTGGTGGCGGCGACGACCCGCAACCCTCAACAAAGACCTTGTTCTCGACGACTGCCACGGCAGCATTGTCAGTGGAAGCCCTGACAACCACCGAAATTACCGCCAACAATGCTACGACTACCGGTGGCAAGATATACGCTATCAATAAGTTCACGAATGATACCAAACCCGATGGCGAGGCTAAGGACATGATAAAAGTACAGAGCAAGATTGCCGCCTTCCAGCATACCAACAACACCACCTATTTCAGGATTGAGCTCGACGAGGCTCTGCAGGCAGGTGATGTCATCAGTTCCAAGGTTTACCTCAGAGACGATACCGAGATAGGCCTGTGGCTGCTGCCCTCAGAGGAACGTCCTGAAGCATGCACTACGGCTATGGTAGCAGCTCAGGCAAGCGCTGCCGGATGGGGCGAACTGCCAACATACACCATCACTGCCGGTGACGGTCTGGCTGGTGCGACGACGTTCTACTTGCAACGTGCAACGAGCAAGAGCACCTATTTCACTGACTTTGTCATCACCCGCCCGTCGACCACTGGCATTAAGAACGTTAACGTTAACGATAACGATAACGGGAACGGGAACGGGAACGTCTATGACCTGATGGGTCGCCGCGTCACAGCTCCACAGCGTGGCCAGGTGTATATCAAGGGTGGTAAGAAATTCATCATGAGATAACTACAAACAACAAGCTACTAATACAAAGAGAATCGGAGTCATCCCAAGGGATTGGCTCCGATTCGCATTTTTTACAAGAAATCCTAATAACGCGTTTGGTTTTATTCTTGTACCACCTTGGCGCCGGGTTCGATGATTATGCTGCGGAATTTCCATAAAACGGAAATCTTAAAATGGAAAAACCGCACGTTCTTAATACTTTTTAAGATATAAACAGGCTGTATAGCTAAACGTTTTTATCCCGTACTTCCCGTATTTCTTACACCTACGCATTTACCTGGGACTTGGCAAATTGTCATGCATGACTTTACAATGGAACTGATAGTTTCCACTGTGGGAACTACCAGTTTCCATTGTGGAGACTGTCAGTTCCCATTGGGGAAACTGTCAGTTCCGACTTTTCAATGTGCCGTGGACTGTAGCGTTCTGCCGAGGTTGGTGTTGTCCTTTTTTCTACAATATTGATACTTTTTTCAGAAAAAGTGGCAGAATTGGATTTATTTTGCTGTCTTTGCAAACACAAATCAATAATGATTAATAACTAAAACTCCAAAAACTATGAAAAAGTACTTATTATTAACGCTATTTGCTTTGCTCAATTCTTTCGCGGCAATGGCACAGGAAGCGTATGCCGTCTACTTGAGGGGTACGCTCACGTTCTATTATGACAACCAAAAGAGTAATAAGCAAGGTACGGTGTATGAACTTAATTCAACACTGGAGCCTCCCGCCTGGCGCGAAATCAATCCAAACGTCACCAAGGTCGTATTCCACTCCTCCTTTGCCGATGCAAGACCCGTCTCAACCTTTGCATGGTTTGTAGTTAACTTGGGTTCCTATACATCCTCTCTCACAACCATTGAAGGTATTGAGAATCTAAATACGAGCAGTGTCACCAACATGGATTCAATGTTTGCTGGCTGCACTGAGCTGACCACGTTGGACTTGAGCCATTTCGATACAAGCAACGTAACCAAAATGGACTATATGTTTGATAATTGCAGTAATCTGACCACGATTTATTGCGGTGAGAACTGGAATACCGACAAGGTAGAGTCTTCTTGGCACATGTTCTGGGCTTGTAAAAGTCTCGTAGGCGGTGCAAGGACTGTCTATGATGCCAACCATGTGGATGTATCCTATGCCCACATTGACGGAGGAGAAAGGGACCCTGGCTACCTGACACAATATGGTGCGACACCACCCGGTCCTGAGGCCTATGCCGTCTTCGATGAGGGTACGTTCACGTTCTATTGTGACAATAAAAAGGATGAGAGACAAGATCAAGGTACAGTGTATGAACTTAATTCGGAACGAGAGGCCCCCGCATGGTTTGGCATCACACCAGACATCACCAAGGTCGTGTTCGATACCTCCTTTGCCGATGCAAGACCTGTCTCAACCTTTGAATGGTTTGCTGTTGACAATGAAACCAATATATCCTCACTCACTACCATCGAGGGTATTAAGAATCTAAATACGAGCTGTGTCACCGATATGGAAGCAATGTTCTATGGCTGTACCAAGTTGATCACGTTGGACTTGAGCCATTTCAACACAAGCAACGTAACTAACATGAACATGATGTTCACTTTCTGCAGTAATTTGACCACGATTGAGGGTATTGAGAATCTAAAAACGAGCAATGTCACCTACATGACAGGAATGTTCTATGGTTGTACCAATCTGACCACGTTGAACTTGAGCAATTTCAACACAAGCAACGTAACTAACATGGAAGTGATGTTCAATTCTTGCAGTAATTTGACGAAGATTTATTGCGGTGCTAACTGGAGTTCCGACAAGTTAAAGTACTCTGACTCTATGTTCGAGGGTTGCACCAGTCTCGTAGGCGGCGAAGGGACTGTCTATGATGCCAGCCACGTAGATGGTACATACGCCCACGCTGATGGCGGTCCAGACAATCCTGGCTACCTGACGCTGAAGGGCGTAGATGTCACGGATGTCTCGCAGATAGCCAATGTCATCTATGCTGAGGAAATAGAGGAATGCAGCGGCAAGCAGGTGACGCTGTCGCTGATGATGAAGAATACGGCACCGATTCGCGCCTTCCAGTTCGACCTCTATCTACCCGAAGGTGTAACGCCCGCCACGTCCGATGGTGGTGACTTGATGGTAGCCCTGAATCGCGACCGCCGTACCGAAGACGACGGCCACACGCTGACAGTGAGCTATCAGCCCGACGGTGCCATCCGTTTCCTGTGCGGTTCGTTTGAGGACGAGACGTTCACGGGCAATGAAGGCGAGATAGCAAACTTGCAGATTAACCTTTCTGCTGACATGGCTGTAGGTGAGTATCCCATAGTGCTGAAGTCGGTAAGGCTGACCGAGAGTGACATCAGCAATAACTACCTGACTGAGGAGGTCGTGTCGAAGCTGAACATCATCACCTACGTCACAGGTGATGCCAGCGGTGACGATGTTGTTGACGTATTAGACTACACTGGCGTAGCCAACTACATCCATGGCCGTGTTCCGGCAGGCTTCAACGTCAGGGCTGCCGACGTGGATGAGAACAACGTCATCGACGTGTCAGACTATACGGGTATTGCCAACATCATCCACTATGGTTCACCATACGGCAGAAACGGCGTTCAGGGTATGCCTAAGAGGGCAGCTGACCAAACTGACGCTGAAAACGTTATCTACCTGTCGCCCATGACGGTGGCAGCCGGTTCTCAGGCATCTCTCTCCATCATGATGAAGAGCACAGCGCCGATTCGCGGCTTCCAGTTCGACCTCTACCTTCCTGAGGGTATGACAGCTGCCAAGAATGTCAACGGACGCATCCAGAGCAGCCTCAGTGCCAATGGCGTTGACGAGGGCGATTCGCACACGCTGTCGTTCAGCGAGCAGCCTGACGGAGCCATCCGCTTCCTGTGCAGTTCCATGTACGATGAGACGTTCAGAAACGGCGATATAGAGATTGCCACCATACAGGTCGATGCCGACACCTCCATGTCAGCCGGCGATTACACGATGCTGCTGGAGAATATGAAGCTGACGGAAACGAACATCTCCAGATACTACATCACGGAGCAGGTGGAGACCATGTTGACGATAGCCAACGACCCGACGGGTATCAGCGTCATGGACGCACTGCCTGCCGACGGCAAGTTCTACGACCTGCAGGGCCGTCTTGTGGAGCACCCGACCAAGGGCCTCTATATCAAGAACAACAAGAAGATGATCATCAAGTAATCACCTGATCAAGTTTAAAAGGGGGGCTGTGTGTCCCCCTTTTTTCACTTTATATGGGTTATTTAAAGAAAAGTTTCGTACCTTTGCAGCCGAAAAGGATTTAGAGTGATGAAGAAGCTATATATTGAGACCTACGGCTGCCAGATGAATGTGGCCGATTCGGAGGTGGTGGCCAGCATCATGCAGATGGCGGGCTACGAGACTACAGAGTCATTGGACGAGGCTGATGCCGTCTTCCTGAATACCTGTTCGGTGCGCGATAATGCCGAACAGAAAATCATCCACCGCCTTGAAGCGTTGAATGCCCTGCGCAACACAAAACTCAAAACACAAAACTCAAAACTGATTATCGGTGTACTGGGATGCATGGCAGAGCGTGTCAAGGAAGACCTGCTGGAGCATCACCACTGTGACTTGGTGGTGGGACCTGACGCCTACCTGTCGCTGCCAGACCTGACGGCACAAGCCGAGACGGGCCATAAGGCCATCAACATAGAACTCAGTACCACGGAGACCTATCGCGACGTGGTGCCGCAACGCCTGCATACCGCCCGCATCGGCGGCTTTGTCAGCATCATGCGCGGCTGCAACAACTTCTGCCACTACTGCATCGTACCCTATACACGTGGCCGTGAACGCAGCCGCGACATAGAAAGCATCTTGAGAGAGGTACGCGACCTGCGTGACCGTGGCTTCAAGGAAGTGACACTGTTGGGACAGAACGTGAATAGCTATCGGATTGGCAATCCGGAAAGTCCGGAAAGTCCGGAATCTCTGGACTTTCCGGCCTTGCTGCGCCGTGTGGCCGAGGAAGCTCCGAACATGCGCATACGCTTCACCACGTCACACCCCAAGGACATGAGCGACGAGACGCTGCGCGTCATTGCCGAGATGCCCAATGTCTGCAAACACATCCACCTGCCCGTACAAAGCGGCAGTGACAGAATCCTCAAGCTGATGAACCGCAAATACACCCGCGAGTGGTATCTGGACCGGGTGGCAGCCATCCGCCGCATCATCCCTGACTGCGGCCTCTCGACGGACATCTTCGTGGGCTATCATAGCGAGACGGAAGAGGATCACCAGCTGTCGCTCAGTCTGATGCGCGAGGTGCAGTACGATTCGGCCTTTATGTTCAAATACTCAGAGCGCCCAGGGACATACGCCTCAAAGCACCTGCCCGACGATGTTCCCGAAGAGGTGAAAATACGACGACTGAACGAGCTCATCGCCCTACAGACGGACATCTCAGCCCAACAGAACAAGAAGGACGAGGGCAAGACGTTTGACGTACTGATAGAGGGCTTCTCCAAACGCAGCCGTGAACAACTGATGGGGCGCACGGAGCAAAACAAGGCCGTAGTCATTCCCAAGGGCAGTCACCACATCGGCGAGACAGTCAGCGTCCTCATCACCGGCAGCACCAGCGCGACGCTACTTGGCGTTTGAATAGGACATAGCCACAAGCTATTACAATATATATCAGAAATACCTGTAGGGCAGAAAGTCTGATGTTGTCAATGCTGCAATATGGCAGCATGGCGATGAATTGCAGAAGACGGTTCATCGTGACGACAATGGCAGACAATATCGCTACCAATACGCCCTGTAAGGCTGTCCACCACCAGGTGGCTACGCTGCACAATGCCGTATAGAGGATGAGCGTAGCCAAAGGAATGACCACATAGTTGCTCAGCAGGAAATAGGTAGGGAAACGGCCGAAATAGTAGGCGACAAGCGGTGCCGTCCCTAACTGTGCCGACAATGACACGGTTGTCATACCCCAGAAAAACTTCAGCCACCAGTGGCGCTGCAGGAGATGTGGTGCCACAAGCTGGTCAAAGAGAGGCGTGAACAGCAGGATAGCCAGAACTGCGGCAAACGACAGTTGGAAGCCGACATCGTAGAGTGTATAGGGATGAACGACGAGCATGACGATGGCTACAAAAGCCAAGGTGTTGACCGACATGCGTTCGCGATAGCCGATGGAAAGGAGGGCATAGACGGTAATCATGGTGGCGGCACGCACCACACTGGGCGGGAGACCGACCAGAAAGGCGTAGACCCAAATGGCAAGGACGATAAGCACCTGCGACAGGATGCGCCTGCGCGGCCAACTCGCAAAGAGCGAGATGACGGTAAAGATAATCATGAGATGCAGGCCACTGAGTGCCAGTATATGCGAGGCCCCCACTTGCGAATAAGTCTCTTTTAGCGACGCATCGAGCTGGGTTTTCTCGCCCAGCGTCATGGCTGCCAGAATGCCGTAGGCTTCGTCGGTAACCGACCACTGACGGTAATGTTCCAACAATGCGTGCCGCCACAGCAGAAACCGCAGTCGTGAGCGTTGTAGGACGGACAAGGTTGACAGCGACAGCTGTTGCCGCTGCCAGCCACCACGGGCAACGTATGTTTCGCCCACAAAACTGTGACTGGCCATATAGCGCTGGTAGTCGAAGTTTCCATTGTGCCACGCATGTACCTCCTGAATACGCGAACGGACGACCAAACAGTCGCCAAGGCGCAAGCGCTCACTGTCTTCGTTCCTGAAGAAACGTCCCTTCAGCTTCCATTGCCCTTGTAGCGTCATCAAGTCTGCCACAACGACCTTCTCCTTGATGACGGGTTCACTGACGATGACCACTTCCGTCACCGTCGGCCTTTCGTCCCATGACTTATGAAGCTGCTGGCGGCACCGTGAACCCAAGATGGCTCCCGTCAGCAGCACACAGCACGCAATACCTAACGTCTGTAGACGGGGCCAGCGATAGAGGAAAGCCGTGACTACCAGACAGGGCAGCAGCACAAGCAGTGCCGTAGGCCAAAAGGTCATGTAGTCGCCCACGGCGATACCCGCCATCAGACAGGCCGCCATCAGCAGTAGGGGTGCGTGCAACTTTGTTCTTGTCATGAAATAGGTGAGGTGGCCTCGCGCAGCCATGCTTTGTCGGCTTCGTCAAGGTGTGGAGCCAGCCGCTCATAGACCATTTGATGGTAGTCGTTGAGCCACTGCACTTCCTCGGCAGTCAGCAACGCCGGTAAAATGGGTGCCTTGTCGATGGGACAGAGCGTCAGCGTCTCAAATTGCAGGAAACGACCAAAGTCGGTCTCACGGTAGGGCTGAACAAGTAACAAGTTCTCAATGCGAACACCGAAGCGTCCATCAACGTAGATGCCTGGTTCGTCGGTAACGGTCATACCGGCGTGGAGAGGTGCCGGACGGTGTTCCATGCGAATCTGGTGAGGACCTTCGTGGACGTTGAGGTAGGAACCGACACCGTGGCCGGTGCCGTGCAGGTAGTTAAGGCCTGCCGCCCAGAGGTCGCGGCGGGCGACGGCATCAAGTTGGGTACCGGTAGCACCGTCGGGGAACTTCAACAGCTGCAATTGGATGTGGCCTTTCAGCACGAGGGTGTAGGTGCGCCGCTCTTCGTCGCTGACGGGACCAAGGGCGATGGTGCGCGTGATGTCGGTGGTACCGTTCTGGTAGTGGGCACCGCTGTCAAGCAGCAACAATCCCTCTGGTCTCAGGGGGACGTCCGTCTCGGGTGTAGCCTCGTAGTGGACAATGGCACCATGAGCCTCATAGCCGGCAATGGTGTCGAAAGAGGGGCCTCGGTAGAGCGGCTGTTCTGCCCGCAGGCTTTCCAGTTTCTGGCTGACGGTCAGTTCCGTCTGGCCACCAGCGGGCACGGCAGACTCTAACCAATGCAGGAAACGAACCAGAGCTATGCCGTCGTACACCATGGCATCACGAAATCCCTGTTGTTCGACTTCAGTCTTGACGGCTTTCAGCCCCGAAACAGGAGAGGTTTCCTTGATAATCTCTGGAGCCTTGATAGCTGTCATCAGCGTATAGTTCACCTCGTCGGGGTCGGCAAGGATGTTGTATTCGGGATAGCGGGCAAGGGCATCCTTGACAGCAGCGTAGGGAGCGATAGCACAGCCACAGCTTTTCAGACTCTGGACAGCCTCGGGTGCCAGCTTCTCTTCATGGACGAAGAGAGTGGTCGTACGGGTAGTGATGAGGAGATAGGCTATGAAGACGGGATTGCAATGGACGTCAGCGCCCCGGAGGTTCAGCGTCCAAGCAATGTCGTCGAGCGAGGCCATCAGCATACCGTCGGCATGTTGCTCACGCAGGGCATAACGGATACGGCTGAGTTTGGAGACAGTGTTCTCACCTGTAAACTCCAGGGGCTGAGGAATGATGGGAGCCATCGGCAGAGGCGGGCGCTCCGTCCAGATGCGCTGCAAGGGGTCGAAGTTGGTGCGCAGAGTGATGCCACCGTTCTGGCGGAGCTCTTTCTTCAATGTTTCTACCGTATTGTAGGACGATGTCATGCCGTCAATGCCTACCTCGGTGGAGCCTCCCCCTGCAACTTCCTTGCTGATCCACTCAGCAATGGTAGGGGTACCGTCCATCTTCAACTTCATCAACTGGTATTCTGTCTCCTTCAGCTGTTGTTCGGCAGACAGGAAATAACGGGAGTCTGTCCACAGTGCGGCGGCATTCAGCGTCACTACAGCAGTTCCGGCAGAACCGTTGAAGCCGCTGATCCACTCACGCCCTTTCCAGCAGTCGGCGGTGTACTCCGACTGGTGCGGGTCGGACGTGGGGAAAATGAAGGCACCTAAATGCTCACGCTGCAATTCCTCACGTAGTAAAGCGAGGCGGTCATTGATGGTCGTCATGAATAATATAAAAATTAAAAAATACAATCATTAAAAATCGGTATTCGGATGCGAAGTTACGAAAAAAATGCAATAATCGTGCAGGGCTTGCGTTATTTTATACGTGTTCGAACGCAAATTATTAATAATAGGTGTGATGTTACTGGTTTTTAAGACGGTTTCAGCACAGCAGGACGTATCCTTCTCCCACTATTGGGCGATGGAGCCGTCGTTTAATCCTGCTGCTGCCGGCAAGTCGTCGGTCGTTAACGTCGCAGGAGCCTACGCCATGTCGATGGCGGGCTTTGAACACAATCCCAAGACGATGTATGTGGGTGCTGACCTGCCCTTCTACTTCATCAACAACTACCACGGTGTAGGCGTACAGCTGCTGAACGACGACATCGGACTCTTCAAGCACCAGCGGCTGGCACTCCAATATGCTTACCAGTTTAAACTCATGGGCGGCGTTTTCAGTATCGGCTTACAGGGTGGTATGCTCAGCGAGAAATTCAAGGGTTCGGAACTCGATGTGGAAGTGAGTGACGACAAAGCTTTCTCGCAGAGCGACGTCAACGGCACGGCACTCGATTTGGCAGCAGGCGTGTACTACAGGCACGGCAACTGGTATGCGGGAGCCTCCATACAACATGCTACTGCTCCTTCCGTGGAACTGGGTGACCGTTCTATTATTGACATCAGCAGAACTTATTATTTGACAGGCGGATACAATATTCGGCTTCATAATCCGTTCTTAACAATACACCCCTCTGTGTTGGCGCGTACTGATGGCACGGGTTACAGAGTGGATGTGACAGCACGTGTGAAGTACCAATACGAGCAGCGCATGTTCTATGCCGGTGTGGCCTACAGCCCCACCAATAGCGTGACGGCGCTCGTCGGCGGCAACTTCCACGGCATCAGCCTCGGCTATAGCTTCGAGATGTACACGTCAGGCATTAGCTTCAAGAATGGCAGCCATGAGCTGTTTGTGGGCTATCAGACGGAGCTAAACCTCTACAAGAAAGGGCGCAACCGTCATCAGAGCGTCAGAATACTGTAAAGGTCAAAAAGTAAAAAGGTCAAAAAGTAAAAAAGAAATATTATAGAATATGGAAGAAAAAGTAAATATGAAAAAGCAAAAAGGAGATATGGTTAAGAGGTTTTTACCTTTTTACCTTTTTACCTTTTTACTTTTCACGTTGACGGGTTGCTTAGGCAGCAAGATGTCATCGGCTGCCGGTGGAGAAGTGACAGGCGCAAGCGGCAGAACCTTTACAGAACCTACCCCACACGGGATGACGCTCATCAAGCGCGGACACCTGAAGATGGGTATTGACAAACAGGACTCGCTGTGGGGTAAGCAAACGCCCGTCAGGGACATCTCCGTGGAAGGATTCTGGATGGACGAGAACGAGGTGACCAACTCAATGTATCGCCAGTTTGTCAACTATGTGCGCGACAGCATCCTGCGCGAGCGTCTGGCAGACCCTGCATACGGTGGCGACGAGAGCTACAAGATAGAGGAAGACAAGAACGGCGACCCGGTGAAGCCGCATCTGAACTGGAAGAAGTCGCTGCCCCGCAAGCCCAACGAGGATGAGCAGCGGGCTTTCGAAAGTCTCTATGTCACCAATGCCGTGACAGGTGAGAAGATGCTCGACTGGCGACAGATGAACTACCGCTACGAAATCTACGACTATGTGGAGGCCGCCAAGCGCAAGTATCGTCCCAACCACGAGGAGCGCGTGCTGAACACCGACATCCGTCCCAACCCCAACGAGGAAATATGGATATCAAAAGATACGGCATACATTGACGATGAGGGCAATATTATCCGCGAGACCATCAACCGTCAGTACACGGGTGAATGGGATTTCCTGAACACCTACATCGTGAACATCTATCCTGATACGACGTGTTGGGTCAACGACTTCCCCAATGCAGAGAACGAGACTTATATGCGCTATTACTTCACAAATGCCGCCTACAACGACTATCCCGTGGTAGGCGTGACGTGGGAACAAGCCAACGCCTTCTGTGCCTGGCGCACGGAGTACCTGTTGCGCGGATTGGGTCCTGCCGCCCGCTTCGTACAGCGCTACCGTCTGCCGACAGAGGCTGAGTGGGAGTATGCCGCCCGTGGCAAGGACCAGAACGAATTTCCTTGGGAGAACGAAGCTGTGATGTCGGGCAATGGCTGTTTCTATGCCAACTTTAAGCCCGACAACGGCAACTATACCAAGGACGGCAACCTGATTACTAGCCGCGTAGGTATCTATGGAGCCAACTCTAACGGACTTTATGACATGGCGGGCAATGTGGCCGAGTGGTGCAGCACCATCTATACCGAAGCTGGTGTCGATGCCATGAACGACATCAATCCGCAGTTGCGATACAACGCTGCCAAAGAAGACCCCTACCGGTTGAAGAAGAAGAGCGTACGCGGCGGCTCATGGAAAGATCCCGAGAGCTACATCCGTTCGGCCTGGCGTTCGTATGAGTACCAGAACCAGCCACGCTCGTATGTCGGCTTCCGCTGCGTGCGCAGCCTGGCCAATACGACGAGCGACAAGATTAAGATGAAGAAGAAGTAGAATTGAAGAGTTGAAGTGTTGAAAAATTGAAGAATTAAAATATGACAACATATAGCAAACTGAACATCGTCTACCGCTTGCAGAAGTGGATGGACAGCGTACCGGGACAGACGTTCCTGAACTATGCCTACAGCTGGGGTGCCTCTATCGTGATTCTGGGTACGCTATTTAAGCTGACCCACCTGCCTGGAGCCAACTTCTTCCTGTTCTTAGGTATGGGTACCGAGGTCTTTGTGTTCTTTATCTCGGCCTTCGACCGTCCTTTCGACAAGACGACGGACGGCATGAACCTCGACCTGCATGTGGGTGAGGAGAACGAAGAAACTGCTACAGCTGCTGCCGTAGCCGGTGGCGGTGGCGGTACAGTCATCATCAATGGCGGTGGCGGAATGGTAGGCGGTGTCGTTGGCAATGGCCAGGAGGCTGCCCGCTGGGAAGGTGAGTCTACCGACCGCGCTGAAGGCGGTGCCATCAGCTTTACCGGTGGTGGCGGTGCTATCGGCGGTGGTATTGGCGGAGGCATCGTTGGCGGCACTGTTGGTGTTCAGCAGCCTGAGACGCAGCCGATGGGCGAGGAGCTGAAGGAAGCAACCTCTAACTACATCGACGAGCTGAACCGCCTGACGGAGATGCTGACGCAGGTGTCTGAACAGAGCCAGCGTCTGACACGCGACTCCGAGGAGATGGAGAACCTGAACCGTACGCTGACAGGTATCAGCCGTGTCTACGAAATGCAGCTGAAGAGTGCTTCGGCACAGATCAGTACCATTGACGAAATCAATGAGCAGACCAAGCACATGGCAGAGCAGATACAGGAGTTGAACAAGATCTATGCCCGTATGATTGAGGCTATGCAGGTGAGGGCTAATATTTAATCAACGGAATAACGAAATAACGGAATATCGTAATAACGTCATAACAATAAAATTATGGCAATCAAGAAAAGACCTGTTTCTCCTCGCCAGAAGATGATTAATCTGATGTACGTTGTACTGATGGCGATGCTGGCGCTGAACGTCTCTACCGAGGTGCTCAACGGCTTCTCCATCGTGGAGGATAGTCTGAAGCGTACCACCATCAACGCCACCAATCAGAATCTGGCTATCTACGACGATTTTGCCGTACAGATGAAGAAGAACCCGCAGAAGGTGAAGCAGTGGTACGACAAGTCGCAGAAGGTGAAACAAATGAGCGACTCACTATACAATCTGGTGGCTGAACTGAAGTTGGCCATTGTCAAGGAGGCCGACGGCAAGGACGGTGATCCGCAGGATATTCGCAACAAAGAAGACTTGGAAGCAGCCAATCAGGTGATGTTGGCTCCTGGACGCGGACGCGGCAAGGAACTTTATGATGCCGTCAATAAGTATCGTACGCAGATGCTTTCGATGGTCACCAGCTATCGTCAGAAGAAGATGATAGCCTCGAACTTGACCACTGACATCCCTAAAGACGCCATGTCCATGGGCAAAAACTGGCAGGAGTACATGTTTGAGTCGATGCCCGCTGCCGCTGCCGTCACTTTGCTCTCCAAACTGCAGAACGATGTGCGCTATGCTGAGGGCGAGGTGTTGCACACACTTGTCAGCAACATCGACGTCAAGGATATTCGCGTTAACGCCATCAATGCTTTCGTCATCCCTAACTCGCAGACCATCGTCCGCGGCGACAAGTTCTCTGCCCATATCGTGATGGCGGCTATTGACACGACTCAAGTGCCGCAGATATTCATTGGAGGTAAGGAAGTGAACCTGCCTAACGGTATCTACGAGACGGTCACAGGGCGGACGGGAGACTTCACACTCTCTGGCTTCATCCAGATGGAGAATGGTAATGGCGAACTCATCAAGCGCGACTTTGAACAGAAATATACTGTGGTAGACCCTTCGGCTACCGTTTCGGCAGACCTGATGAACGTGCTTTATGCAGGCTACAACAACCCGCTGAGCGTCTCAGTACCAGGCGTTCCCTTGAGCAAGGTGCAGGCCACCATGTCGGGAGGTACGCTACAGCCTGTAGGCCCTGGCCGCTATATAGCCCGTCCTTCAGCCGTGGGACAGAACGTTACCATTACCGTCACTTCCACCAATACGGGTCGTGCACAGCAGATGGGACAGTTTACGTTCCGCGTGCGCCGTCTGCCTGACCCCACCCCATACATCGCCATGAAAGACGACTCAGGCAGTCCTGTACGCTATAAGGGTGGTGGCTTGTCGAAAGCCCAGCTCATGGCCGTTGACGGCATCGGTGCCGCCATTGACGATGGTATCCTCGACATTGCCTTCAAGGTGCAGTCGTTTGAAACCGTCTTCTTCGACAATATGGGTAATGCCGTCCCGATGATCTCTGAAGGTGCTGCCTTCTCGGCCCGCCAAAAGGACACTTTCCGCAAGTTGCAGCGCAACAAGCGCTTCTACATCACCCGTGTGACGGCCATCGGTCCTGACGGTATCTCACGTAAGCTGAACACTTCCATGGAGGTTATTGTGAAATAGCGGGCTTCGCCCTAAATAAAAAATAAGAAATAATAAATAATAATGAAGATATGATGTATATGGGAACAAATATTTTTCGGATAAGGAATCGAATGACGATCGCTTTATGCTTTATTCTTTGTTCTTTATTCTTTAGCCCCGAAGGGGCGCAGGCGCAGCCCAAGGCCCGTCGCCAGCAGGCTCAGCAGCAGCAACACCAAAAGACGCAAAATCAAGGCATGACGATGCGTGCGCGTCTGATGTTCCCAACGGCTACCGAGATGCCAGAGAATGTGGTGTGGCGCCGCGACATCTACCGCGAGATAGACCTCAACCAAGATGCCAATGCCGGACTCTACTATCCTGTGGAGCCTATTGACAAGCAGCTGAACCTGTTCACCTACGTCTTCAAGCTGGCACTCAACGGCTACATCCCGGTCTATGAGTACCGTCTTGACGGTAACGAAGTATTCACCGACTCTGCCAAGGTGGAAATGAAGACGGTGCTCGACAACTATCACATCTTCTATGAGGAAAACGAGGGCAAACTGCGTGTTGACAACAGCGACATCCCCTCTGCTGAGGTTAAGATGTACTATCTGAAAGAGAGTGCCTACTACGATGATGCCAATGCCACGTTCCACCGCAAGGTGCAGAGCCTGTGTCCTGTCATGCTGCGCGAGGACGACTTTGGCGGCGAGGCTTCCAAGTATCCTTTGTTCTGGGTGAAATACAGTGACCTGGAGCCTTTCCTTAGCCGTCAGACGGTGATGACCTCTAACCTGAACAATGCCGCCACGATGTCGATGGAAGACTACTTTACGCTGAACCGCTACGAAGGTAAGATTTATAAAACGAATAATATGCTGGGCAAGACGCTGGCGCAGTATTGTCCCAACGACTCAGCACTGGCAGCTGAACAGCAGAAGATAGAGGCAGAACTCAAGGCTTTTGAGCAGAACATCTTTGGCGACCAGCAGAAGAAGGACTCTTTGGACTCCATCGCCAAACTTGACCCCAAACAGCTGAAAGCCACCAAGAAGTCATCGAAGCGCTCAGGGCGTAGCAGTGAGACGAAAGTCAAAAGCAGCAAGTCCAAGAGCAACAGTAGCAGCTCGTCGTCAGGAACAGCACGTATCAGCGTACGACGCCAACGTCATTAACATCGTCAGATAATATGTGCCATAAATGACGGAAACGATACTCCTACAAGACCTCAGCATTGGCTATCACACCAAGCAACAGCAACGGGTTGTAGCCAGTCATCTGAATGCCACCCTGAACAAAGGTGAGCTGACATGTCTGCTGGGGCGAAATGGTATCGGAAAAAGCACATTACTGCGCACATTATCTGCCTTCCAGCCTGCTTTAGAAGGCGAGATTATGATGGCTACGCCTGCGCTGGTGCCCCTGTCTACTCTCTCTGACAAGGCACTGAGCCGACTCATCGGTGTCGTATTGACGGAGAAGCTGGATGTACGTAACATGAGGGTTTACGAACTGGCAGGCATGGGACGGTCACCTTATACTGGTTTCTGGGGAATACTGAGTGAAGAAGACCACCGACTGGTGGATGAGGCCATCTGCATGGTAGGAATCGAAGCCCTCAAGGAGCGCATGATACACACGCTCAGCGACGGTGAACGGCAGAAGGTCATGATAGCTAAAGCCCTAGCACAGCAGACACCCGTCATCTACTTAGACGAACCCACGGCATTCCTCGACTTCCCCAGCAAGGTCGACATGATGCAACTGCTACACCGCCTGGCTGTAGATGAACAAAAAACCATCTTCCTCTCTACGCACGATGTCCAGTTAGCATTGCAGTTGGCTGACCGCCTGTGGCTGATGGACGAACAAGGCCTGCATGTTGGCACACCACAGGAACTGGCGGCGTCAGGCACACTGAACCACTTCGTGGAGCGCGAGGGCATTACCCTAGACAATAGGACACTAACCATACATGTAACACGATGATAGAAGGACACGGAGACGACATCTATCGGTACGACGATTTGGTGAAGATGAACTTCAGCTCAAACGTCTATCAGCATTCTGACTTGTCAACATTGAAAGAATACCTGACAAGTCGAATGGATATCATCTGTAACTATCCGGAACCTTATCCGAGTAGCCTTGAGAAGCTGATAGCACTCAAGGAGCATGTGTCGCCAGAGTGCGTGATGGTTACTAACGGTGCCACAGAAGCCATATACTTGATAGCACAGCTCTTCTATGGTAGCGCATCCATCATCCCACAGCCAACCTTCAACGAATATGCCGACGCATGCAGAATACACCACCATGTCATCTCCTACGAAACCGATGACGACGTGACACAGCTACCCTTAGACCGTGTCTACTGGATTTGCAATCCAAACAATCCGTCGGGCAACGTACTGATGAAAGGTTTCGTAGACTACATTGTGCGACGCTCGCCAAGATACATTTTCGTCGTCGACCAGTCATACGAAGCCTATACGAAAGAACCCTTACTGCTTGCCCGCGAGATGAGCAGCGTCACCAACCTCATCATCCTACACTCCCTCAGTAAGACTTTCAGCGTCCCAGGACTGCGCTTGGGTTATGTCACGGCGCATCCAAACACCATTCAGTTGCTCCGCAACCAACGGTATCCTTGGTCTGTCAGTGCCTTAAGTATAGAGGCAGGAAAATTCCTCATCAAGAATAATGTAAAAGCTATTGATGACTTAGACGCCTATCTTGAGGAGACAGAACGGCTGCACACGAATCTGAGCAATGTAGAAGGACTGCGCGTTTTTGAGACAAAAACTAACTATATGCTCTGCGAACTGGAGAATGCAACCGCTAAGGACTTGAAACACTATCTGATACATGAACACGGCATCCTGATTCGTGACTGTTCAAACTTCTATGGACTAAACAACCACTACTTCCGTGTATCCACACAGCTTCCACATGAAAACGACGCGCTCGTGGAAGCTATCCGTATGTACCTAAACACAATGGCGTAATTGCCTACGAACCATCTTACGCGCCTGACCGAGGCGGTTTTCCACTTGCTTATAAGGTAGGGAAAGTTGCTGTGCAATGTCGCTGACTTGCAGGCCGTCATAGATATGCAAACGATAAATGCGGCCAGAAGCTTCCGGCAAACGTGATAGCGACCTTTCCATGCGCTCCATCAGTTGTCGGGCTGAGATTACTGATTCTATTTCTCCGACATCATCCCTTCTACGGAGATAATGCTCATATTCCTCACGAACACGACGACGGCGGTAGTAGTCAGCAACAGCATGGTGTACCATCGTATAGACCAGACTATTCATAGTCTGGGGAGTAACGAGCTGCTGCCTCCGAAGCAGGCGCAGGAAGAAATCCTGCACCATATCCTTTGCTTCGTCAGCATCAGCAATTCGCACCGCGATGAAATTGACTATTTCATCGCGATGCTGGGAATAATAGTTGATGATAAGTTTGTGATAGTTCATGCTGTAACTCAGATCATGCTCACTCATTCACAACCTTCTGGATGGTGCCGTCCTCATTGTAGAACAGGCGCTGCACCTTCAGTGAACGCAGGTGTGTGATGTCATTTGAGGGAACGCAGTCGTGATAGAACAGATACCACTGTCCTTTGTATTCCACAATGCTATGGTGGGTCGTCCAGCCCACGACGGGGTCGAGGATGACTCCCTGATAGGTGAACGGGCCATAGGGGTTGTCGCCGACGGCATAGCACAGCATGTGGCTGTCGCCTGTAGAGTAGGAGAAGTAGTATTTGCCGTTGTACTTGTGCATCCACGAAGCCTCGAAGAAACGGTGCGGGTCGCTGGCTTTCAACGGCTGTCCGTCCTTGTCGAGAATGATAACGGGACGCGGAGCCTCAGCAAACTGTAGCACGTCGTCGCTCATGCGGACTACGTTGCTGGGGATAGCGGGAGCGTCGGGCTTGGCAAACAGTTCTGACTTGTGGTCAGGCGCAGCGCCTAAGTCAATGAGACCGTTCTCGTCGCCATATTTTCCGGGGATGGTGTCGAAGCCGTGGTACAGCGGACGCCACCATTGCAATTGGCCGCCCCAGAGGCCGCCGAAATAGCAGTAAATCTGGCCGTCATCGTCTTTGAACACGCAGGGGTCTATGGAGAAAGAGCCACGGATTGGCTGAGCCTGGGCAACGAACGGTCCTTCAGGTTTGTCAGCCACAGCAACGCCAAGACGGAACACGCCGTCATAGGCTTTGGCTGAAAAGATGAGATAATACTTCCCGTCTTTCTCTACAACGTCGTTGTCCCACATCTGCTTCTCTGCCCAGGGTACATCTTTCACGTCGAGAATGACACCGTGGTCAGTAGCATCGTCGTTTTCTACATCATCCCACGACAGCACGTGGTAGTCTTTCATCTGGAAATGGCCGCCGTCATCATCGAAGCACTCGCCGGCATCCCAGTCGTGACTGGGGTAGACGTAGAGTCGGCCGTTAAACACATTGGCTGAGGGGTCAGCCATATAATCACTGGGGAACAAATAGCGTGGTTTCATATTATATAAGGATTAAGAGATTATCTTATTATTACTTTTTTCCTTTCTTCTTTGGGGACGGAGAAGCACACTGGGGCTTCACCAAGTTAATCATCTCTTGGATAAAAGGCTTGGGCTGGCTCTGACGGTCAAAAATCGTGGCGTAGTCGGTACGTCCCTTGATGGGGAAGTCGTTGCGCCAAGAGTTACCATCGTTCAGACACCAGAAGGTGACACGCAAAACATCATTACGATGGGGAATGAGCATCTTATAGAAATCGACCCAGAATTGGCCAAGCTCAGCTTCCTTTTCCTTGGTAATGCCGTCCTTGAAGGGATCCATCTCCGGGCGGTAGGCGAACAAGTCGCTGACATTAGCTCCCGAGAATCCGTAGGGGTTGGGAAGCACCGAGATGTCCAGCTCAGAGAAGAATGTAGGCACGCCCGTAGCGGCAATGGTGCGGATGCTGTGGTCGTACTCCTTGAAATACTTGCCGTCCTTGTTGTCTTCCAGAATCATGTGGCCCTGCATACCAATGGCAGTGATAGGCAGCCCCTGTTCGATAAGCGGCTTGAAGAAGCGACAGACACCTTCCACCTTCGATGCCTTGTTCATCGAATAGTCATTGTAGAACAGCTGGATGCTGGGGTCGGCCTCGTGGGCATACTGGAAAGCCAGCGGGATATAGTCAGTACCGAGAATCTGCCAAAACAAGCTCTTGCGCGGAGAACCGTCATCCTCGAAGGCTTCGTTCACCACGTCCCAAGCATCGACACGCCCTTTGAAATGGCTCACCACCGTATAGATATGTTCACGCATACGCTGTTTCAGCACTTCCCTCGACACGAGCTTGCCTTCCTTGTCGTGATGGAACCACTGCGGACACTGCGAATGCCAGATGAGGCAGTGGCCTTGCACCTTCAGACCGGCAGCCTTGGCTTTATTGACAAACTGGTCGGCCAGCGTAAAGTCATAGACTCCCTCTTCGGGATGAATGACCTCGCTCTTCATACAATTCTCGGCCACCACCCAGTTGAAGTTCTTGGTGATGACAGGCCATTCGGCTGTCTGGTCAGTGCTCACCATACCTGTGTAGTCGAACTTCTGTTCGCCAGCTTGCTCCGCCTGCACCTGCCACTGGTTCACACTGACTCCCGTGTACCAGTAGTCGCGATAGGCTTCCGCCAGCGACTGAGCCTGAGCTGACGCCATCAAGCTTGCCGCAATCACAATTGTTGTTAGTCTTTGCATAGTTTTGTTGTGTTGGTTATTTATTACGTGCTTCAATCTTCTTATTGATGTCGTCGATGACTTCGTCCGTCAACTCGTAGCGGCTGATGATAAACATAGCCAAACCTAACAGAATGGCGGGGATGACGCAGACGAGCCACAAGATACCCTGTTCGGCAAACGGAGTCTGCACGGTCTCCTTAGCATTGAAGCCCACGTAAGCCAGTACCAGTCCGGGAACAACACCGCCAAGAGCCATACCAGCCTTGAAGAAAATACCCGTCAAGGCATTGACGATACCCGAGATGCGCTTACCTGTAGTATATTCACCATAGGAGATAACTTCCGGAACCAATGCCCACATGTAACCTGTTGCCACGATGACACCCGTCGACTTGATGAACTGAGCCACATAAACAATCCACATCTGCGACTTCAGTGAGGGTACAACGCTCACCACATAGAGGATCGCCATACCGACAATGGCGATGGTCAGGAAGATGTTGAACATGCCACGCTTGCCGACAGCCTTCTTGATGGCTGGAACTAATGGCATGAAGATGAAAGCAGGTATGGAACCCAGTCCCATGAAAATGGCCAGCTGGTCACTGGTGGCCTGGAGGTTACACGTCATATAGTACGAGCCAGCGGCATTGCCCACTGACATCATAGCAAAGGCTGTAATAAAGAAGAAGGCAAGGATGCGCAAGGGACGGTTGCGGACGAACTCCGTCCACAAGTCTGACACCTTGACATCCTCCATATCCTTGGCATCCATCACCACGCGCTCCTTGGTCTGGGTAAAGCAGAAAATGAGCAGCAATAATCCGACGATAGCATAGATACCCATAGTGGTGAACCATGCTCCAGCGGCGTCAGGGGTATTAATGATGGCCTCACCGGCAGCATCTTTCGGCGCAAAAGCAGCTACTACGAGGGGTATACCAGAAGCCACGCACAGACCGCCGACATTGGCTAGGAACATACGTACCGAGGTCAGCGTCGTAATCTCATCAGTATCTCGCGTCAGCGACGAATTCAAGGCACCGTAAGGTACGTTAATTAAGGTATAGAGCATTGACATACCCACGTAAGTCACATAAGCATAAACGAGTGACGGCGCAAAACCGTTCCAAAAACACAGAATGGCAAAGCCTGTCAACGGAATACCACCTAACACGAGATAGGAGCGGTATTTACCTAACTTGGGATTATGTTTGTCCACGTATGTACCCACCAAAGGATCCCACAGCACATCTACCAAACGTACCACGAGGAACATCGTGGCCGCATCCGCGGGGTCTAACCCGTAGATGTTGGTGTAGAAGAACAAGAGATACATACTAATGGTCTGGTAGATCAGGTTTTGAGCCAAATCACCAGAACCGAAACCGATACGCTGTAGCCAGGATAATTTGTAGAAACCCTTAGTCTCTTGGGTAGTGTTCTGTGACATTGTTGTTATAGGTTTTAAATTTATCTGGTGCAAAGGTACGTTTTTCTGATGAAACCGATATTTTTCCATGTTACAAAAATAAGCAATATTTGTTTCATGATCTGAAAAAAACGCCACTTACTACATGTTCACCAATTATTTTTATTACTTTTGCATACAGAAACCATCAAAACTAAGAACTCATCATTCAAAACATTTTTCCTATGATACGTCAGATTGCCCTCTCCATCGTAGCAGCCTGTTGCATGGCTGCCAGTGCCCAAATAACCCTACCCCAGATGTTCCAGTCTGGCATGGTACTGCAACGTGGCAAACCCATTCCTGTCTGGGGCCATGCCATGCCCGGCCAGCAAGTCGTCATTCAGTGGAACAAGCGCAGTCACACGACCACAGCCAACGACCAGGGGCACTGGCGCATCGACTTGCCTAAGACAAAAGCGGGAGGACCATACACCATGGAAGTGAAGTCCGACAGTCAAACCATACACTTCTCTGACATACTCGTCGGCGATGTCTGGCTGTGTTCCGGTCAGTCAAATATTGACGTTACCATTGAGCGTGTTTATCCCCAATACACCGATGAAATCGATCATTTTAGCAACAATAGCGTCCGTTTGTTCCGTGTGCAAAACGAAACCAGCACACACGGGCTGAAGGATGATATACGGCCTACCGCTATCAACTGGAAACCGCTGACGAAAGAAAATGCTTGGTTCTTCTCTGCTGTCGGTTCGTTTTTGGGCAAGCAGATGCAAGAAAAGACCAAAGTTCCACAGGGCATCATCGTCAACAGTTGGGGTGGGACACCCATTGAGGCCTGGATTTCTGCCGACTCACTCGCGGTAGATTACCCGATGCTGATGACAAAGTTAGCTTTTTATCAGAGCGACGACTACGTACACGCTCAGACGCAAACGAATAACGCAGCCAACAAAAGGTGGGAGGAGTTACTCAACAATAAGGACGATATACATAATTACCCCCTTCCTTCTTATCAGGACTCCGACTGGACGACCATCAATCAAAACGGATGGAGCTGGCGCGGCAATGGCTCCGTCTGGCTCCGTCAGCACATCACTATCGACAAGGCTCATGCCGGTAAACCTGCCCGTTTGCTGTTGGGTACGCTCTTCGACCAGGACATTACCTATCTGAACGGTCAAGAGATAGGTCACACCTACTACCAGTATCCGCCACGCCGCTATGACATCCCTGAAGGCTTGCTCCGCGAAGGCGACAACGTGATTGCCGTGCGCTTTATCAATAAATACGGCGCAGCCCACTTCATTCCTGAGAAACCTTATCTCATAGCCTTTGGTGATGACCGTTTCTCGCAGAACCCCATGCCAAAGGATGTCATTCCCCTCAGCAACACATGGAAGTTCCATCTTGGTGCTGAAATGCCATCATGTCCCAGCGGTGATGTCTCTTTGCAAAACCTGCCCACGACGCTCTATAATGCCGTGGTTCACCCCCTCGCTCCCTACGCTATCAATGGTATCGTTTGGTATCAGGGCGAATCAAACACTGGCAATCCCGCCCCTTATGCCGACTTCCTGAGGAAACTGATGGGCTGTTGGCGTGATCTATGGCAGGACCAGCAGATGCCGTTTGTCATTGCGCAACTGGCCAACTACGACGGACGTCAACAAACGGGGTTCCCAAGTCCCATCACACCTCAGAATGAACCTACAAACAGCAATTGGGCGCAACTCCGCGAAGCCCAGCGCCTCGTAGCAAAGGCCGACCCTTATGCAGAACTGGCAGTACTCAACGACTTGGGTGAGACCATTGACATCCATCCACTCCGCAAAAAGGAGGTTGCTGAACGTATCGGACGCTGTTTTGACCATCTTATATATAATAATAAGGTAAAGCTGTCGCCCGAAGTTGTATCAACCACAGTTACTGGCACTCATATTCAACTCACACTCGACCAGCCCATACAAGAAGGCGAGCTTTATACTTTTGAGGTTGCTGATGAAGGACATATCTTCCACAATGTGAATGCCATTGGCAAAGGAAATGTCATTACAATCTTAAATTTTGCCTTTAAACCTACGGCCGTACGTTACGCATGGAAGGACAACCCACTGCAAGCTAATGTCCGTTCGCTGACAGGGTTACCAATGTCGTCGTTTGAACTGACGTTTTAAGGCAAAAAGCACATCATTTCGCACTTAAACGCGTGTTTCCTTGGTAGTTCGCTCAAATTGCACTACCTTTGCAGCTTGAATGATGAGAGAAAAGTGGGAAAACATAAGGGTCTTGGCGTTCGATGCTGACGACACGCTGTGGGATTGCCAGTCATGGTTTGATGACGTGGAGCGGAGATGCTGCAAACTGCTGAGTCCGTGGGCAACAGCTCGCGAGGTCAGCGAGGGACTGTTTGCCACGGAGCGTAAGAACCTGTCGCTGACGGGCTATGGCACAAAGGCTTTCACACTGTCGCTCATCGAAAATGCTGTGCGGGTTACTCATGGTCAGTTGACAGGCGACATTGTCGGACAACTTATTGACATGGGCAAAGAACTGCTTCTGTTCCCTACAACCCCGCTTCCAGAAGTTGAAGCCACGCTGGAACAGCTGTCACAGTCACGTTGCTATCAATTGGTTGTGTTTACCAAAGGTGAACTGTTGGATCAGGAAAACAAGCTGAAGCGGTCAGGCTTGGAGCAATATTTCTCGCATGTAGAGACTGTATCGAACAAAACAGAGGCCGAATACCGCCAACTCTGTGAAAACCTGGATGTGGCACCAGAACAAACCATCATGATAGGCAACTCTTTCCGTTCTGACATTGCCCCTGCTTTGACGGCAGGTGCCTATGCCGTTCACATCCCCTATCATGTGGTATGGGAACTAGAAAAATCGGAGGAATTCCCCCATGAACGTTTACAGAAAATCACTCATTTCAACGAGATATTAGAGCTGTTGTCGTAGAACTTTAAACCATGGTTTTAAATTATATTTGGATTGCATTTTTCCTAGTAGCATTTGTTGTGGCCGTCGTGAAGCTGGTGTTTATGGGCGACTATGACGTGTTTCCGGCTATGATGGACTCAACGTTCTCTTCGTCGAAGACCGCCTTTGAGATCTCACTCGGACTGACCGGTGTGCTGTCATTGTGGTTAGGTGTGATGAAAGTCGGTGAAAAAGGTGGTGTGGTAAACGTGTTGGCACGCATATTGTCGCCGTTGTTCAGCCGGCTATTTCCTGACATTCCCAAGGGACATCCCGTTACGGGCAGCATCTTCATGAATATTGCAGCCAATATGCTGGGACTGGACAATGCTGCCACACCATTAGGTTTGAAGGCCATGGAACAGATGCAGGAGCTGAACACGAAAAAGGACACGGCATCGAATCCGATGATTATGTTCCTGGTGCTGAATACCAGTGGACTGACACTCATACCCGTCAGCATCATGGTCTACCGCGCACAATTAGGAGCCGCCCAACCTACGGATATCTTCATTCCCATTCTGCTGGCAACGTTCTTCTCGACATTAGCAGGCATTATAATTACCTCGCTCTATCAGCGCATCAACCTCATCAACCGTACTATATTGCTAACGCTGGGCGGTGCCTGTGCCGTGGTGGCAGGAATCATCTGGGGCTTCTCGCAAATGTCACCGGATACCATGAACCGTGTCAGTACGACGGTGGCAAACATTCTGCTGATGAGCATCATCATCAGCTTCATACTGGCAGGTATGCGGAAGAAGGTCAACGTCTACGAAGCCTTTATTGAAGGTGCCAAGGATGGCTTTACGACTGCCGTGCGCATCATCCCTTATTTGGTAGCTATCCTTGTTGGCATCGGCGTTTTCCGTGCCTCAGGAGCTATGGACATGCTAATAGGCGGCATGCGCTGGTGTGTGGAACTGACGGGCGTCAATGCACAATGGGTAGACGCCATGCCTACAGCGCTGATGAAACCGCTGTCAGGTTCTGGCGCCCGTGGTATGATGGTCGACGCTATGACGACATACGGTGCCGACTCGTTCGTCGGTCGCCTGTCGTGCGTCTTCCAGGGTTCTACCGACACCACCTTTTATATATTAGCCGTCTATTTCGGCAGCGTGGGCATCAAGAATACGCGCCATGCCGTCAGTTGCGGTCTGCTGGCCGACTTAGCGGGCGTGATAGCAGCCATTGCGATTTGCTACCTCTTTTTTGCGTCATAACGACATCACGTTATATCGAAATTTAAAAGGAATAACATGGGAAAACTTAAGACCATTTTTAAGGACACCGCCATTTATGGGCTTTCAAGCATCATCGGAAGGTTTCTAAACTACCTGTTGGTCCCCCTCTATACTGCCCAGTTCTCTGCGGCCAGCGGAGCTTATGGCATCATTACCAACGTCTATGCCTATGTTGCATTAGTGATGGTGTTGCTGACGTTCGGCATGGAAACTACTTATTTCCGTTTCACCAACAAGACACATACCGACTCGCAGACTGTCTATGGTACGACACTGATTAGTGTGGGAACGGTGTCGCTGCTGTTTGCGGTGATTGTCATGCTGTTTCTCGACCCTATCAGCCAACTGATGCACTATGGCAACCATCCGTCCTATGTTGGTGTGATGGCTATCACTGTCGCCATTGATGCTTTCCTCTGCATTCCCTTTGCACATCTGCGTCAACAGAAGAAGGCGCTGAAGTTTGCTGCGCTGAAACTCCTGAATATCGCGATGAGCATCCTGCTGAACCTCATCTATTTCTATTGGATGGACGGCAAGGATGTGGGCTATGTATTCTATATCAACCTCGTATGTACAGCTATGTTGGCCGTATGCCTGATAACAGAATATACGGGTTTCCGTTGGAAGCTCGACACGAAACTGTTACGCACCATGCTCAGCTATTCGTGGCCAATCCTCATATTTGGTATTGCTGGCATCCTCAACCAGACGGCCGATAAGATGCTGTTCCCCTACATCTATGAGGGCAGCGATATGCGCCAGCAATTAGGTATCTATGGTGCTTGCTCAAAGATTGCCATGATTATGGCCATGATTACCCAGGCCTTCCGTTTTGCCTACGAACCCATCGTCTTCGCCGGTGTCAAGGACAAGGACCAACACGAGATGTATGTCCAGGCCATGAAGTACTTTATCATCTTCACACTGTTGGCCTTCCTCTTGGTGGTAGGCTATATGGACATCCTGAAATACATCGTCAGGAACGAAGACTACTGGGTAGGACTCGATGTCGTTCCCATTGTCATGGCGGCAGAAATCATGATGGGTATCTACTTTAACCTGTCGTTCTGGTATAAGATTATCGACAAAACCATTTGGGGAGCGGTCTTTTCCGGTATAGGCTGTGTGGCATTGTTAGCCGTCAATATCATTTTCGTCCCCACCTATGGCTATATGGCCTGTGCCTGGGGCGGTGTTGTAGGCTATGGCGTTGCCATGTTGGTATCCTACTTTGTCGGGCAGAAATATTATCCGCTGGCCTATCCGCTGAAACAGATCTTCCTTTACGTGCTGTTGGCCACTGCCCTCTTCGCCCTGATGAAAGCCACCGAAGAATGGCCCGCATTGGCCTCGTTGGCATTTAACACGCTGCTCATCGGTATCTTTGTGGCTTACATCGTCTGGCGCGACCTGCCCCTTGACTGTCTGCCTGTCATAGGCAAGTATTTCAGGAAACCTGTCAGGAAAATCAAATAATATATAAATAAGTACATTATGAAAAAATTGTTATTATCCTTGATGTGTATGTGCTCCTTGGGAGCCTCTGCCGATGAAGGCATGTGGACACTCTACAACCTGCCGACGGCCATCTACGACCAAATGCAGCAGTATGGTTTCCAACTGCCTATGGAGCAGTTGTATCAGAGTGACAATGCCGTCAAGAACGCTGTTGTTAACTTCGGTGGTTTTTGTACCGGTGTTGTAGTGTCACCTGACGGACTTGTTTTCACCAACCACCACTGTGGCTTCGATGCCATCAGAACGCACTCTACCGTTGAGCACGACTACATGCTCAATGGTTTCATTGCCAAATCATTTGACGAGGAACTGCCGAACGAAGACCTCTTCGTCAGCTTCATGGTGGAGCAGAAGGATGTGACGGGCGAGATTATGCCCCTGTTAAAAGGTATGAACGCCAGGGAAAGGGCTGAATGCGTCGACTCCATCGAGAATGCCTGGCAGAAGACCATC
>JAEEGH010005926.1_pt1 | contig 30277 bp, 29 predicted proteins | sample 9134181 | NCBI WGS metagenome assembly JAEEGH01 (sample SAMN16246544, study PRJNA631951) | gut metagenome | biome: gut microbiome; feature: rumen; material: DP-attached | host: Bos | place: Iran: Karaj | collected 2018-10
AAAAACGCTCCGCTATGGATGCGACCGATGCGCAGATGAATTATGCAAGCTAAAGCTTGCGCGCATCGGCGCGCAAAGAGTCGCGAGCGACTCTTTGTTCTTTATACTTCACTCAAACAGGGATGGAACAACGACGTTTCGGCATTATTGCCAAGCGTCGTTTTTTTTCCCACTTGGGCATAGAAAATGGAAAGGAGGGCAAGAAACATGACAATCTATAAGGATGTCTTCGCCACAAAAGAGCGGGTTGAGGATATGGAGATGTATGTTGGAGCCAGAGACGTCAATGAGCAGTTGGCTCGGTACGGAGTGAAATTCGGGATATATAAGAATAACGAGTTTAAAGAGCAGCTTTTTCCATTCGATATGATTCCAAGGGTGATAGATAAAGGCGAGTTTAATTACCTCGAAGAGGGGTTGAAGCAAAGGGTAAAGGCGCTGAATCTTTTCATCGAGGACATTTACAGCGAAAAACGTATTGTAAAAGACGGCGTGATTCCTGAAGAATTTATCTACGCAGGAAGTGGATATCTTTCGCAATGTGAAGGAATAAGACCTCCGAAAGGAATATACTCACATATTTCGGGAATCGATCTTGTTCAGGGCAAAGACGGAGAATGGTATGTTCTTGAGGATAACTTAAGGATCCCTTCGGGAGCGTCTTATCCAATGATAGCCAGAAACATATCAAGACGCAGTGCGCCAAATATGTACAGTGGCAGGCACATAGAGGATAACAGGAATTATACGAAGCTCTTGCGCATGGCCATAGATAATGTGAATGTTGGCGGACATACGGTGATATTGACTCCCGGAAGACATAATGCGGCATATTTTGAACATTCCTTTTTTGCCGAAAAGACAGGAGCGCACCTTGTTTCGGGAAGTGAGCTTATTGTTGAGAACGATCATCTGTATTATATCGACTATTCGGGAAGAAAAGAGCGGATTGGAGCAGTATACAGGCGTATTTCGGATGAATATCTCGATCCAATGAATTTTAACAGAACGTCGGTAATAGGCATTCCTCACATCTTTGATATCTACAGAAAGGGCAATCTGGCGCTTATAAATGCTCCCGGAAACGGAGTTGCTGACGATAAGGGAATTTACTACTTTGTACCAAAGATGATCAAATACTATCTGGGAGAGGAGGCGATACTCAACAATGCGCCCACATATCTGCCTTTCTACGAGGAAGACATGAAGTATGTTATGGAGCATTTTGACGACCTGGTACTTAAAGATGTTGCCGAGGCGGGAGGATACGGCGTTGTATTTGGCAGTAAGATGACGTCGGAGGAAAAAGAAAAATTTAAATGCATGTTACGGAACGAACCAAGAAGATTCATTGCTCAGGAGGTGATTGATTTCCTCGATATAGACATTATGGAAAAAGGAGAACTGGTTCCCAGAAAAGCGGATTTACGAGCTTTTGTGCTGATGGCTGACGAGCCTATGGTCTGGAAGAGCGGACTTACAAGATTTTCAAGGAATCCGGATTCGTTCATAGTTAATTCTTCGCAGGGAGGAGGTTTTAAAGATACATGGGTATTATCTCAGTAGAGAATACAGACAGATTATACTGGCTTGGCAGATATAGCGAGCGTGTGTATTCAACCATAAAGATCTTCGAGGCAAGATTTGATTCTATGATCGATCTGGATGATATAGAGTACGCGGAGTTTTGCAAGAGTCAGGACATACCGAACATTTATAAGTCCAGAGAAGACTTTAGCAGAAAATATTGCTTTTCACTGGAGGATGAAAATTCGATTTTTTCCAACCTTATGAGAGCGTATGACAATGCGGTTGTTCTGAGAGAAGAATTAGGGAGCGACACGCTTTCATATATCCAGCTCGCCGTGTATGCGATGAATCAGGCGGCTGTCTATGGCGCACCGCTTATAGGACTTCAGAAGGTGACGGACAATATAGTTGCATTTTGGGGAATGGCGGATGATGCAATAGATGAATCGCAGATAAGAAACATGATAAAAGTTGGTAAGCTTGTGGAACGTATAGATCTGTATGCACGTCTTAAGGAACCTCCGGAAAAGATAAGGAGAGAGGCACGAAGGCTTACAAACAGAATCGATAAGAGCACCATGAGGTACAAGCAAAAGACACTTGCTCATGTGAACTATCTTGTTCAACTGGATGAGCTTCCGTATGAAACACTTATAGAAGCTATTGAAAAACTGGTAGGTGATGATGTGTGAAAAAACTCAGATTCGAGTATGACATGAAGCTCTTGTTTAGCGGTGCGGTTAACAACCATCGTTTTTCGCTTAAGTGCATACCACATGATACTGATATGCAGCGCATTGACAAACTTTCGGTATCGGTTTATCCGGATCATATTTTGAGCGAAGATACCGATTCCTACGGCAATTTGACATTGTTTGGGTATACAAACGATTATCACAACAGTTTTGGTTTTGATATTAAAGGCATTGCCACAACCGGGTTATCCGATTTTGAAAACTCAAGGGAGCGACATCTTGTAGGTATGTACAGGTATAGCACACCGATAACCACACCCGGAAGAGCTATATGTGATTTTTACAACGGACTTCATTTGTCCGAAATGAAGGATACAAAAGAAAAAGCTATGCATATTATGAACAGCCTGTATGATTCTTTTACTTACGGCGGAGGATATACAGGTATGGAAACAACAGCTGAACAGGCTCTCACCGGTGGGGTGGGAGTCTGTCAGGATTATGCGCATATAATGCTTGCATTATGCAGAATGGAAAAAATCCCATGCAGATACGTTGCGGGTATGATGATGGGCGAAGGAAGCTCACATGCCTGGGTTGAAGTATGGGATAACAAAAAATGGATTGGATATGATCCTACAAACAGAAAACTTGTAGATGATGGATATATAAAGATCTCAAACGGCAGAGATTCGGCTGATTGTCTCGTAAATCAGGGAATATTTACAGGAAACGTTACGCAGACACAGGAAATCAGCGTTATTGTTGAAGAGGTACAGGATGAGTGAAGTGATTGAATCTATACAGGACGTGGTGAGTATACCGCTTCCCGTGGATGAAGAATATGTAATAAAAAGACACAGATTTGCGCCGTCATGTGAAGGTGAAAAAAAGCGCATATGCATTGTGACGGGAATACACGGAGATGAGCTCGAGGGACAATATGTATGTTATGAGGTTGCAAGGCTTATAAGAGAATCTTCAAAAAACTTAAGCGGGATAGTGGACATATATCCTGCAATGAATCCCTTTGGTATAGATTCCATAACCAGAGGAATACCGGCTTTTGATCTGGATATGAACAGGATATTTCCCGGAAACATGGACGGAGATATGAACGAATACATGGCGTTCAAGATTGTCGGTGAGCTGCAGGGCGCGGATCTTGTCATTGATATTCACGCGAGTAATATTTTTTTGACAGAGATTCCCCAGATAAGAATAAATGAATTACATGCAAAAGAGCTTGTTCCCATTGCGCAAAAAGCAAATATGGATCTTATATGGGTGCATGGAGCGAGCACGGTTCTAGAATCGACGCTTGCGTATTCACTAAACAGCAAAGGAACCAACACGCTTGTTGTCGAAATGGGAGTCGGAATGAGAATAACGCCCGAATACGGCAGACAGATGACGGACGGTATTTTTTCACTTATGAGCGAATTTGGCATATGGACGGGTGATACACCTTCGGTAAGAGAATCTATCGTTGCTTATGATGCCGACGGAGATGACGTCTGTTACCTCAACGCGCCATGTTCGGGAATATATATGAAAGAAAAGGAACACGGAAGTCTTGTAAAAAAAGATGAGCTTGTTGGAAGGATAATCAACCCGCTGAGCGGAGAAGTGATCGCTGATATAAAAGCACCTGAGAGCGGCATGCTTTTTACAGTCAGGGAATATCCCGTGGTAGAAGATGGTTCGCTTATGGGACGAGTGTTAAAAGAGAAAGTTTTAACGGAGAAAGTGGTATGAAAGAGACAATAATATACTCTTTTAAGGGACTATACAGAGATGATTTCAGAGTCAGGGGATATGAGTTTGGAAACGGCGAAAAGTCGGTATGCATACTCGGAAGTCTGAGAGGAAACGAGTATCAGCAAATATACGTATGCAGTCGTCTTATAACCAAATTGAAAAAACTTGAGCAGAACGGCAATATCACTGAAGGCAAGTCAATCATGGTCATACCTTGCGGAAATCCGTATTCGGTAAATATTAAAAAGAGATTTTGGAGTATAGACAATACTGATATAAACCGCATGTTTCCGGGGTACGACAAGGGTGAGACTACGCAGAGGATAGCTGCAGGCATATTTGATAAGATAAATGACTATAAATACGGAGTGCAGTTCGCTTCTTTTTATATGCCCGGGTACTTTGTCCCGCAGGTAAGAATGATGAAAACGGGAAACGAGAATGTGGATATGGCAAAAAAATTCGGACTTCCCTATGTTGTACTTCACAGCCCGAGACCGTTTGATACCGCGACGCTCAATTATAACTGGCAGATCTGGGAAACAAACGCTTTTTCCATATATACCTCCAGTACGGAAAAAATAGATAAGGCAAGCGCAGATCAAGGTGTAAATGCAGTTCTAAGTTTTCTTGCAAAAGAAGGTTTAATAGAATATCATAATATATCGGAACGAAAAACCAAAGTTGTTGAAAGCGATAAGTTCTTGAGTGTCAGGGCAAACAATGCGGGATTTCTGGAATCTCTCGTAAAAGCGGGAGAGCACGTCATAAAAGGACAAGTCATGGCATACGTGACCGATCCTTATACATCAGATGTTCTTCAAACAGTAACTGCAAGCGAAGACGCCGTAGTGGCGTTTGAATATGACAGCCCGATCGCGTATAAAAATACGGCACTGTTCAAATTAATCTTGGACTGATACATAACTATTCAAAGAAGCAATCAAATGGTTGCTTCTTTTTGTTTTAAATGTGAACTGAGCGTTTGTTGAATCGCCCATGGCAATTAAATATAATATATGTGTTTTTGTTTTAGATTTTATATACAAAGATAAGGATAAATATGGAAAAGAATATTGATTTTACCGAAGGGAAAATAGTAGCACCCCTTTTAAAATTTGCAGGCCCTGTTCTGATGGCTCTGTTTTTGCAGGCAATGTACGGCGCGGTCGATCTTCTTGTTGTAGGTAAGTTCGCAGGTTCTGCGGATGTTTCTGCCGTTTCGACAGGCTCGCAGATAATGACGACGATAACCAATCTCATCAGCAGCCTTTGCATGGGAATGACGATATTACTGGGGCAGAAGATAGGTGAAAAGAAAGCGGAAGAGGGCGGTAAGATCGTAGGAAGCGGTCTTTTGATGTTCGCGGCGCTTGGACTCGTACTCGCATTTCTTGTGCCGTTTTTTGCACCAAATCTTGCTGCGACAATGAATGCGCCCGAGAAAGCTTATAAGCTTACCGTATGGTACATAAGGATCTGCGGTGGAGGCGCTGTTGTCATAATTGCATATAACCTTATAGGCGGTATATTCAGAGGACTCGGAGATTCCGCAACTCCTCTTGTTACGGTTCTCATCGCATGTATCAGCAATATAATAGGCGATCTTTTCTTCGTTGCGGGACTTCACATGGGAACAATTGGAGCTGCGATAGCTACTGTTGTTGCGCAGTTTATCAGCGTTGTTATTTCCTGCAAACTCATATCCGGGAAAAAACTTCCTTTTACATTTAATCGAAAGCAGATAAGATGGGACGGCGATGTCATAAGAAGAATCATATCTATAGGCACGCCCATTGCATTGCAGGATTTCCTCGTGGGAATATCATTCCTGGTAATCCTTTCAATCGTAAATTCCATAGGACTTAACCAGTCGGCGGGAGCGGGTGTTGCGCAGAAAGTTTGCGTATTTATCATGCTCGTACCTCTTTCATTCATGCAGTCTATGTCTGCATTTGTCGCTCAGAACAGAGGAGCGGGCAAGATTGACAGAGCTCTGAAGGGCTTTAGATCGGCGGTTCTTATATCATTTATATTTGGCGTTGTTATGTTTGTATTTTCTTTCTTCCGCGGAGACCTTCCGGCATCTGTCTTTTCGAACAATCACGATGTCATTCTTGCAGCGGCGGATTATCTTAGAGCGTATGCAATCGACTGCCTGTTTACATGTTTCCTGTTCTGCTTTATCGGCTTTTTTAACGGAATGGGACATACAGGTTTTGTAATGGTACAGGGAATTATCGGCGCATTTGCGATTCGTGTTCCGTTTTCATTTATTATGAGTAAGATAGAGCCCGTAACTCTGTTTCGTATCGGACTCGCAACGCCTTGTTCTACGATAGTTCAGATAGTATTGTGCTTTGGATATCTAATGTTCATGAGAAGGAAAAAAGAATTATGAAAAAAGTTTTTATCGTTGAGGATGATGAGATAATAGCAAGTCAGGTGGCAAAGCACCTTGAGACCTGGCAGATGAAAGCAAAGGCAGCAGAGGATTTTCAGAATATCATGGCAGAATTTGAGGAATTTAAGCCTGACATTGTGCTTATGGACTTAAAGCTTCCTGCCTACAACGGATTCTACTGGTGCGGTGAGATCAGGAAGGTTTCGCAGGTACCTATCGTATTCGTATCATCTGCCGATGAGAATATGAACATCGTGATGGCTATGAATATGGGAGCCGACGACTTTATATCAAAGCCCTTCGACCTCCAGGTTCTTACAGCCAAGATTCAGGCAGTTCTTAGAAGGAGCTACGGAGAGAGCATTTCGGTACATGAGCTTGAGGTAAAAAATGTGCGCCTCAACCTTGATGATACTTCCGTTACAGCAGGAAATAGCAGGCTTGAGCTTACAAAGAACGAGTATCTGATCTTAAAGACACTTATGGAACAGCCCGGCAAAGTCGTATCGAGAGAGAGCATAATGGAGAGACTTTGGGGTGCGGAAGAGTTTGTCGATGACAACACACTGACCGTCAATATCACAAGAATCCGCAAGAAGCTGGAGGCAGCAGGATCGGAAGGATTTATTACAACCAAGAGAGGATTGGGATATATCGTTGGTGATTAAAAAAATCTGGGAGAACAACCGAATTTATTTTGTGGCAAATCTCATATATATGCTTGCAGTATGGGGAATTGGAGTTCTCTATAATATTGAGACTGAATTCATTTTCTATGAAATATCTTTTGCCCTGATAATAACAGTAATCGCTGCAATCGTTAACCGTAAGCCCAATGCTGATACGACGGGGATCGGCGGTGAGCGCGACATCGAGCAGGAAAAAGATAAGATGAGGTGGGAGAAAGTAAGAGAAAAAGAGGATTTCTTCGCACTCTGGGCACATCAGGTGAAGACACCGATTGCTGCGCTAAAGCTCCTTCTTGAAGATGAGAACCCCAATAACTACTCTTGCAAGAGAGAACTTTTTAAGATAGAGAACTACGTTGAGATGGCGCTTAATTACTTGAGGTTTGATGAGCTGTCAAGTGATCTTGTCCTTGAAAAGTGCAGGCTTTTACCGCTTGTAAAGCAGGTGGTAAAAAAGTTTTCGACAATATTCATCCATCAGCATCTTTCAATCGAACTTAAAAATCTTGACTGCGATATACTTACGGATGATAAGTGGTTTTCTTTTGTCCTTGAACAGGTACTGTCAAATGCGCTTAAATACACCAAAGAGGGCGGCATCAAGATTTTTTCCCGTGATACGGATGAGGGAAAAGAGATCGTTGTAAGCGACAGCGGTGTCGGAATAAAGAGCGATGATCTTCCGAGAGTCTTTGAAAAAGGCTATACCGGCTACAATGGCCGTGTAGATAAGAAGGCAAGCGGGATCGGGCTGTATTTATGTAAAGGTGTGTGCAACAAGCTCGGCCACGGCATACGTATAGAGTCGGAACTTGGCAAGGGATGCGATGTCATAATTACGGTCCGCAAAGAAGCGGTAAATGCGCGGGATTCAAAGTATATCTGAAGAAATATCGCTTAACTTACATAAACGTAAGATTAGCAGTGGGAAATGTAAGCCAATGAAAAGGTATTGCATTTCCCTTTTTGTTATTATGATATAGGTTTCAAAAGTGTGTTGGCTATAGAATTGCGGGAATGACGATAGTCATGGAGCAATTCGTTTATCATGATTAATACAAAAATAAAACATCGGAGGAAGATAAAATGGCAGTACTTGAAGTTGAGCACGTAAAAAAGGTATACAAGACAAAAATGGGAATAGATTCAGTCACAGCGCTTAAGGATGTGCATTTCAGCGTAGAGAAGGGCGAGTTCGTTGCAATCATGGGCGAGTCCGGAAGCGGTAAGACAACTCTTTTGAATATTCTTGCAAGCCTTGATGTTCCAACAGCCGGCAAAGTACTGGTTAACGGCAAGGACTTCTCGGCTCTCAAAGACAATGAGAGAGCGATCATGAGAAGAAACAACCTTGGATTTATCTTTCAGGATTTTAACCTTCTTGATAATTTCACGATTGAAGACAATATCAAGCTTCCGCTTGTTCTTGCAGGAGAAAGTCATACCACAATGGACGATAAAGTTCTTCCTCTTGTAAAAGAACTTGGAATTGCGGACCTTATTCATAAATACCCTTACGAGGTTTCGGGCGGTCAGAAGCAGAGAACTGCAGTTGCAAGAGCGCTTATCACCAAGCCTCAGATACTTCTTGCCGATGAGCCTACAGGAGCGCTTGATTCGAAGGCGGCAACAAATCTTATGCACCAGCTCAGGGATATCCATAAGAGCGGACAGACAATCCTTATGGTAACTCACAGTAACGTTGCGGCAAGCTACGCGAACAGGGTTATGTTTATAAGAGACGGCGAAGTGTTCCACCAGATCTACAGAGGAAACCTCAAGAGAAGCGAAATGCTTGATAAGATCTGCGATGCAGTGACAGTACTGATGAGAGGAGGAGAGGACAGTGAATAACAATTTGCTTTCAAAACTGGCGTTTACGGGACTTAAGAATAATAAGAAGACAGTAATTCCTTATATTGCCTTGTGTTCCGTTACAATTACTGTTTTTCATATATTGTTGTCATTGGTGAACAGTAAGTTTCTTATACAAAATGGAAATCCGGCATTTTATGGAGCAGATTTTCTTCGTTTCTGCATGACGATAGGCTGTATAGCTGTTGGAATATTTGCGGTAATCTTTGTTTTCTACGGAAACAGTTTTGTAATGAAAGGTCGCAGAAAGGAAATTGGTCTTTACGGCGTACTTGGACTTAGTAAAAAGAATGTTACTTTTGTCATGTTAATCGAGAGTCTTGTTCAGAGTACATGTTCAATAGGGGTTGGTATTTTTGCAGGAGCTTTTTTGAATAAGATTTCAGTCCTTTTTCTTTTCAAGATTGTAAAGCAACCATTTGTGAAAGGACTGGATTTTTCGCTTAAAGCAACGCTGATCACACTTGTATTTTTTATGGTTATTTTTGCGGTATGTCTTATCTACAATATTCTTACTGTTAATATGGCAAATCCGATATCAGTTCTGAAGAGTGAGAATGTCGGAGAAAAAGAGCCTAAAGTAAAGATTATATTGCTTATTATCGGTGTTGTCGCAATTACTTACGGTTACTATATGGCTCTTACAGCTAAGAGCACCCTGGTTGCAATGACAAGTCTTTTTAAAGCGATAGTACTTGTATCTGTGGGAACATATGCACTTTTTATATCCGGAAGTATTTTTGTTCTGAAAATGCTTAAAAAGAATAAGGATTATTATTACAAAACAAAGCATTTTATAAGTGTTTCAAATCTTATGTTCAGGATGAAACATAATGCTGCGGGACTTGCGTCTATATGTATTCTTTCGACGGGAGTGATTCTGTTACTTGCTTGTACTTCATCACTTATGATGCTTGGTGAGCAGAATATTGATATCATGTATCCCCACGATGTTGCTATAAGTCTGGCATCTGATGATGGTTTATCCTTGGAGGAAGTAGGAAAGTCAGTTGATGAAGCACTTGATAAATCAGGTATTGAGGCCGAAAACAGGATTGGTAGAAGATATAGTATTTCTTTTGGTGAAATAACAGAAAAAGGGGTAGAACCGGATTGCTTTCCGCGTGAAGATTTAAGCAATACATGTTGCTTATATATAGTGACTTTGGATGATTATTATCTATATACCGGAGAGAAAGAAACTCTTAGTCCCGGAGAGATTTTACGATACAGTACAGATAATAAAGTAAAAGAGGGTGAGAACTTTTCAATATTCGGAACAGAGTTTTATGTAAAAAAGAGCATAGATGGAAACGTTATAGGGGATGATGATTCTTATGCCAATTTTTGTGACGTTGAATATATAGTTATTGCAAATGAAGCAGAAAAAGATTTGATAATTCAAAATAATCCCGATGTTCCTCAGTTGTCCAATACACTTACAATCTCGTTTGATGTAGACGAAAAAACTACTGATGAACAGATACAGATTTTAAAAGATGAGATAAACGGAAAATACGGATTTAGCACCTTTTCTTATAAAAACGAGGAAAGAGAATTGTTCTACAGTCTTTACGGTGGAGTTTTCTTCGTTGGAATATTCCTCACGATACTTTTCCTTATCGCGACAGTTATGCTCATTTTTTACAAGCAGATGTCTGAAGGCATGGAGGATAAAAAGAGATTTGAGATCCTGTCAAATGCAGGACTTTCAGATAAAGAGGCAAGAGGAGTAATAAAGAGTCAGGTAATGCTCATGTTCTTTTTGCCGGTATGCACTGCAATCGTGCATATGATGTTCGCAAGCAAAATCTTAAAATTGTTTATGGGTATGATCCTATATGTCAAAATGTCTACTTTTTGCTGTGCGATTGCGATAGTCTGTCTGGTGTTTTTGTTAATTTATACACTTGTTTACAGAATTACTTCAAATCAATACTACAACATAGTTTACGGGGAGAATAAGTATAATGAAAGTGTTAAAGAAAATCGCGAAAGTTTTGTTGGTAATTATAGTTACGGTGAGTGTGGCTCTGGTAATAGGGCTTAACTATAAGACAGTACTTGCAAGTCACAAGATCAAGGAAGTTGTTGATGCGGCGGTTCCCGTTGAAGGAATCGAGATTCCGGATAACGTTCAGATTGTTGGTCTTGGAGAAGCAAGTCACGGAAGCAAAGAGTTTCAGGAGTCCAAGCTTGAAATGCTTAAGATGCTTGTGGAAAAGAAAGACTATCGTGCAATCGTGGTTGAAGCGGATTTTGGTGATTGTCTTGCCGCAAATGCTTATGTTCAAGGCGGCGACGGCGATGCAAGGGAAATCGTAAACAACATGAGTTTTACAATCTATCACACCAAGGAGATGGCGGATATCCTCGATTGGATGAAGCAGTACAACGCATCGGCACCTGAGAATAAGAAACTTAGATTTTACGGCTTTGATATGCAGAATCCCGAGCAGGGCATTAGATTTCTTTTTGACTACATTAAAAATAGCAGTATAACAGGCGCAGATCTTTCCGCAACAAGCAGTATTATCGATGAGAACAGGACAGAACCCTTAAGCGACGATCAGCGCAATAAGGTTAAGAGCGAAATGGCTGAACTTAAGTCGGCTATTGAAGGTGTTTCCGGAAGCGAACGCGATTTTGATACAATATGCGCTCTTAAGATTACTGACAATGTATGTACCGCAATGGACTACGGAATGCAGGATACTCAGGAAATGAACAATTTCAGAGACGCAGCAATGGCTGAGAATGTAAGCTGGATACTTGATCTTGAAAAAGAGATCGGATCGGGCAAGATAATGCTAGCGGGACACGACGGCCACATTGCAAAGAAGGGACAGAGCATGTTTATGAAGGTCACAATGGGCGGTGTTCTTAAGGAAAAATACGGTGATGCATACTACAGCCTCGGAACAGATTTCTTTAAGGGAAAATCCAATATCAGAGTTTATCTTGGAGGCCCCGGTGAATATAAGCGTAAGGACTATTATGTGACAACAGCGGATCCTATTGCTTATCAGGCCAAGTATGTTGATGGAAAGCGATTCTTTCTTGACTTTGGATCTCTTTCATCTGAAAACAACGCTAAGCTCCATTCTATTGTGAACTCTAAAGTTTCAATGGGTTCTCTCGGAGAAGGCTTTTCAGGAATATATTATCTTATGCATTCAAGCTATCGTGTTGAGATGGCGCCTACAGATCTTTACGACGGAATGATATTCTACTATGAAGTCGGCGCGATAGATCCGCAGTATTAAGCTGACTTGAGCCAAGAATTAAAAGACATTGACTATATGCTATTTTATAACTATAATGTAACAAATATCGGAGGAAATTTTGATATTTGACAAAATTGTTTGGCATCGATGGGGAAGCCTGTTAATAAATATGGCAGGTTCGGTGCTTTGGACAATATAGCAAAAAAATTAATATTTAGTAACGTTTTTTAAGGAAGGGTAAAGGTTTTATCAATATGAAAAAATCGGACACTTTTTTTCTGGTGCACAATTATAATACCGTGCCGAAGGAACTGATTGAATATTGCAACGATTACCTTATAATCGATTGTTCTGATGACGGCAAGACACCGGATGAGTTAAAGGCAGCAGGCTATAACTTTATTCATGTTGAGAATACAGGTCATAATCTGACAAGCTATTTTCATTACTTTATCGATAACTACGACAATCTACCTGAGCATATCGCTCTTTTAAAGGGAAATATCATCGGAAGACACGTGTCAAAAGAGTTTTTTGACAGGATTTACAACAACAATTGGTTCACATATATTTATCAGGATAAAAAAATGTGGGAGAGGTACAAAAAAGGCGGCGATGAGACCTCAATCGCTTCGCTCCTTTCCGAAGAGGATTATATGGAACTTAACAGCTCATGGTACATGAATCAGAGTCATGCTTACAGATATTTCTACAATATGGATGATTTCTATAGATTTGTGTATAAGGATCCCGTAATCCCGAGATACTGTGAATTTAGTCCGGGCGGCTGCTACATAATAAGCAGAGAGCAGGTACTTAAAAATTCAAAGACCTTCTACAAGAATCTGAATACTCTCATGGAGTATAGAAAAGAAGTAAACTTTCCTGCCGAAGCATATCTTGTTGAGAGACTTATGCCGTGGATATTCACATCAAGATATGAAGTGAATCCCTGGATGGAGGATGAGGAAGAGTTTGCAAAGATGCTCGAAAAATGTGAACAGAGCGTAGAGAGATACCGCGCATGGAACAGCCTTAGATTAAAGAGAATCAGGCTGTTGCTCGGACAGAAAGCACCGGTATTTCTTAAAGCCTGAGAAAATGGGGAAATGCTGATATGATCGGTGTTTCCCCTAAATTTTTTTTCCGATTTTGCCGATATACATGGAAACGGGTTACTATTTCTTTTAACACCGATCAAATATCATATGGAGGTAGGTTATGAAAGTTCAGCAGAACACGGATGTTCAGATGAGTAATGTTCAGAACCAAGATTATTTTTCAAAAAATAACGCAGAAACTCCAAAAGGAAAAAGGAAAGAAAAAGATAATACTCAGTCAATATCAGGGGCAGATCTTACAGGGGAAAGTCTTGTCGTGCAGAGAAGAAAAATAGCCAGAAAGCAGGCGCTTAAAGTTGTGGCGGATGCTTTTAAAGGCGAGCTCGGAATCGATGCACAGCTAAAAAGCATCAGAGACAAAATACACAGTTTAAAAGACGAGCTGGCCGAAGTTAAAGAAAATGCGCGAGACAGAATAAAGTCCATGATGATAGGATTTGGCGTCGATCCCGAGAGCGAAGAAGCCAAAAAGGCAATGGATATTGCGGATGAAGTCATGGCGCATCATGAAGAATATATGAAATATAAGTTTCCTCAAGTTGTTGTAGTAGAGGAAGCGGAGCAGGAACAGGAGCAGGAACAGGAGCAGGAACAGGAGCAGGAACAGGAGCAGGAGCAGAGCTACGATGAAATTGTTATAAATAAAGTCGATGCAGAGGTGGTATCCGATCTGACCGAATTCCAGAAAGCAGTGGTAGATAGCCTTGGAACAGTGGTTAAAGCAATTAAGAATCTTAATGATGAAATTACACAGAATGTTCTGACTCATAAGGCTATAAAGAGTAAACGCGCAGAGTCTCTCAATATGCTGAAAGCACAGAAGGAGGCCGAGAAAATTATGAATACTTCCACAAGAGAAGTAATCGAAATTCTTGCAAATGAAGCCGTAAACCACCTTGAAGAAGAAGAAAAAGAGCGCGAAGAAGAGGCAAAGAAAGCTGCGGAAGAAAAGAAAGAAGAGAAGAAGGAAGAAGCCAGAAAGCTTGAAAAAGAAGCAATGCAACAGGAGATGATCGCCAATATAAGAGAACATGCTGAATTGAGCGAGAAGACAAGCGCTGATGTGAAAAAAGCTATCGCAAGAAGAGAGCGGACGGAAGCTCTTTTGCTGGATCCCGATAATGTGTCGCAGAAGATAGTGATTCCGGATGCAACTTCACTTGAAGATGCGCAGAGTGCGGTAAATTCGGCAATTACCAATATCCTTAACAGTAACTTTCTTGTTACGGATGATATAAAGGGAAGCGCTGTTGATAACCAGGTATAAAAAGAATAAATGAATGTTTGATTCTCCCAAGTAAGGTAAAAAGCCTATGCTTGGGAGCTTTTTATATTATAGAAATTGCTTTCTTAGTTACGGGAAAATAATCTGTAGATTTATTACACACTTTTTTCATGCTTATTTGCTATATTTAAAGTAAATACTACTTGAGGAGCGGGCTTATGGTGAAAAAGATGAATTTTTGTGTGGTGTTAACTGTTGTTGTCTTGACTGGGTGCACTCCGATTCCAAGTGATTATCAATCGGTGTCTACTGATTCTTCTACGGCTGATGTGGCGGATTCTTCAGAGGAGGAAGCAAGCACATCGGCTACATCCGGTTCTGAAAATTCCCTTGCAATTGATGAATTTGAATATAACGGAAAAACAATTTCTGTTTTAAATGATGTGCCAAGCATATTGGAAAAGTTTGGAACACCTGATAAAAGAGAACCTTTCCAGCCGGTAAATACACTTCCCAGCTTTTCATATTCTTATAACTCAGATAAAATCGAATTTAATGCTGTTGAAGTTGGTGGAGAGGAGCTTCCTTTATACATCAGTATTTATGATGAAAATGTGAAATTACCTGAAGGCATCCATATCGGATGTACGGATGAGGAAATAAAAGCAGCATATGGTGAACCAAGTTGGGATGCTTGGGGAGATATATATTTTATGTGCTATGAAAATGAAAAATGTGAGATTTCATTTAATTTTGATTCTGAAACGGAAAACGACCACAAGTTGAGCGGGATTATTTATACAAATGTTGATACCAGTTCAATATACTATTCTGATCACAAAAAGAGATTGAGCAGCGATGTAGATACAGTCCCTGCTTCAGGAGATTCTGCCAACGGATTGGCAGGTGAAGAGTTCTTATATAATGGAAAGGAAATATCAGTATTAGATAAACCTCATGAAAAGGTAATTCCCAATCTTGGCGCACCTTTTCGAATAGATGACCTTAGTCCGGAAGGTGTCTTTTTATATTATTTTGGTTCCGAAACAGAACATATCAGGTTAGAAACGTATACATATAACGGGGAAGAGCTTACTGAGTCCCTATTTATAAATGATAAAACCATAAAAACAAATAAAGGTATTGGCGTTGGAAGCACAACAGCAGATGTTTTAGCTGCTTATGGCGATCCGCTTCCCCCTACCGACAAAAATGATTTTTCTATGTGCTACAAATTTGGACAATATGAGATCGCGTTCCACCGCAATTCTAAAGATGGAGATATAGTGTCATTCGCTTACATCAATCTTGATACTTTTGAGAAATATCTTAATGATTGATATTTCTATAGCTTATGGTAGATTTTGTTGAATATATAAATGTTGATACCAAGTCAATGCATAGTTATTGAGAATAGATGATAATTTGATTTTTTCTGAAGATGGATATACAATGTATACACATAGAGGAGGTGTTGTTTATGCAAGCTCAAGTTAAAGCATGGGGCAACAGTCAAGGAATTAGAATATCAAAAGAGGTGCTTCAAGAAGCAGATATTTCTGTAGATGATGTTTTGGATGTTAAGGTTTCAAATGGAATGATAATGCTTGTTAAGCCTTTTAGACATAAAACATTGGAAGAGCGTGCTGCTGAATTTGGCGGAAAACTCAATCTTGATGGAGAATTTGACTGGGGTGAACCGGTAGGAAGAGAGATTTGGTAATGAAAGAAGAACTACATCAGGGAGATATACTCAAGATTGAACGAATCAAACAACCGGTTCTTGTTGTTAGTAAGGATTTCTTTAATCAGACACATGAGATAATTGGTTGCCCTATATATGAAAAAGGAGAAGCAGGACCTTTACACATACACATAAGTACAAACGATGTTGAAGGATATGTACAATGTGAAAAAATGGCATTGTTGGATATGGGAATTAGAGGATATTCAAAAATCGATACGATACATTATTCTGATATCATAAATATTACAGATGCTATTCAGGGAATCTTTGATTACATCTAATTCGATGAAAACATATGTCAAATATGTGCTTTTGCAAAAAAAACTTGACTGTAAACCTTCTTTACAGCTTAGAGTTATGGCATAAATTCTAAGGAGGCTGCACTGATGACAATTAAAGAAGTTGAGGAATTACTGGAGGTTCCGAGAGCTACTGTAAGATTCTATGAAAAAGAAGGACTCATAAATCCTCAGAGAGAAGGGAACAGATACAGAGATTATTCAGCAGAAGATGTTGAGCAACTTAAGAAGATAATCATATTGCGTAAGGCAGGCTTATCTGTAAGTGATATTGCAGATCTTTTTGACGGAGCAAAGCAGATTGATGCGGTTCTCGAAGAAAACCTAGAAAACCTTAATAAGCAGATGGAAGAGCTGAAAGGTTCAATAAACCTTTGCAAGAAGATAAAAGAAGATTCTCCCGAAATAGATTCTTTTAACTCAGAAGTTTACTGGAACTACATCGAGGAGGAAGAAAAGAAGGGCAATGCGTTTATCGATATCGCAAAAGAACTTGCGCATGAAGAGAAGAAGATAATTGCAAGCCATCTTGGCAGTTGCGATTGCGAAGGAAATCTCTATGAACCGATAAAATCTATAATCGGTACTATACTGGTATCTGCAGGTGTTGGCATGCTTTATTGTATAAAGGAGAAAGAATGGAGCAGAAATAATCTTCTGTTTGGCGCAAAAATCGTGGTTATGGGGATAATAATAGAATCGGTAATTTCTATTCCGTTATATTTCCTTGGGAAAAAATATCCGCAGATAGCGAGTAGGAAGAAAAGATATTATTTGTTGTCATTACTTGCCATTACGTTGATTCTCATTGTAGGCGTCATCGTTTTGAATATTTACAATTTATAGTGAAATGTATATTATTACATAGTATGAAAACAGCAGGGGTGAGCACAGAATAATTGAATCAACGTCGGGCATTCGTATTAATGGGCTATTAGGGAGCTGCATTAATGGAGTGCTTATTATAACAATTTTGGTCTTTAGTTATCTAAAGACCTTTTTAAATGTAATGAAAACATGATATCAGAAGAACTCTGCTGGATAAAAGTATGAAAAAGCAAATATTCACAAAGGAGTATAGCAATGAAGGGGATGCAAATGAATAAGTTAATTAGATTGGTATTAAGTATCATAATTGTATTAGCAAGTATGAATATATATACGACGGATTGCTATGCAGAAAGCTATAAGGAATACATTTTAATGTTGGATAAAGCGTTACCTGATTCAGCAGGCTTTGTAGATAGTGTATATAATTCGTTGGAGAGCGGTGGATATTCAAAATTAGCTCAAGATTTAATTGATGGTAGCGGAAGATTTAATGCTCAATGTATAAGAATATCTGTAGATAATGGATATATGCTTGAATATGTTGACAAGTTCAAGGAGAGTGGCAAGCTTGATGCAAACTGGCAACCACCTGCTTCGACCAAATCTAGTGGTGAAAACACAGCAACACAGCCAAAACCAAAAACAGAATATACTGTTGAAGATGTTGAATCATATACAGCATGGACAATAAAGAATTGTAACATTCGTTCAGGAGCAGATACTACTTATGATAAAGTAGGTTCTCTGAAAAAGTTTGAAGAAGTAAAAGTTACTGGTAAAGCTTCAACAGGATGGTATAGAATTACAACTTCTTCAGGAGCAGAAGCATATATTTCAAATTCATTGCTTACAACAGACGATCCCAAAAAGGTCACAGTTCAGACAGTCGAAAAAAACGGTGAAGTTGTCACAACGACAGTCGAAGGAGAAAATCCTTCGGCTGTTGCACAAGTTGTTGAAGAAATAAAGGCAGAAGAAGTTTCTGACGAGGAATCAAATGAAGAAGAACCTACTTATACTTCTGAAGTAACAAAAGAAGCAACATGTACTGAGAAGGGAATCATCACTTATACGAGCGAAAATGGTGACAGCTATACAGAAGAAATCCCAATGCTTGAGCATGTACCTGGCGATTGGGAGGTATCAAAAGAGCCTAGTCTTACAAAAAATGGGGAGAAGGTAAAGAAGTGTACTGTTTGCGGAGAGATTCTTGAAACACAGAAGATTCCGGCAAAAACTAACGTACTGATTGGAATAATCATTGGATGTGTAGTTGTTATCGGTGGTTGTATCGCAGGAGTTGTCTTATATAAAAACAAAAAAATGAAGGACAAGAAATAATGGCTAATAGAATATTTAACGTAATTATAGCTTCATTGATGGTGATGGCATTAGTTGTTTCTTCTACGAAAGTTATATATGCAGGGCAGCCTGATGTGGAAGACCTAGTATCCAGTTATGGAATGCAAATTAAAAGCGGTTCAAGAACGGAGGCTCAAGTTGCGCAGGTAATAATTGACGGTTATAACCGAGGACTAACAAATGCAGGTGGCGCGGCTAATATATTAGTAAACCAGTATGGAATGTTAGCTGATTATGTTGACGAGTTTAGGGAGGCAGGAATTACTATTGATGATAATGGTAGCTCGTCAAATAACCCTAAATCAAATACGACATCACAGCCAAAACCAAAAACTGAATATACTGTTGAGGATGTTGAACCCTATAGTGCATGGACAACAAAGAATTGTAATATCCGTTCAGGTGCAGATACCACTTATGATAAAGTTGGTTCTCTGAAAAAGTTTGAAGAAGTAAAAGTTACCGGTAAAGCTTCAACAGGATGGTGTAGAATTACAACTTCTTCAGGAGCAGAAGCATATATTTCAAATTCACTGCTTACAACAGAAGATCCCAAAACGGTCACAGTGCAGACATCCGAAAAAAGCGACGAAGTAGTAACAACGGTCGAGGGTGAGAAACCATCAACTGCCGCACAAGTTGTTGATGAAATAAAGGCAGAGGAAGCTTCAGAAGAACCCAAAGAAGAACCTAAAGAAGAGGAACTTACTTATACTTCTGAAATAACAAAAGAGACAACATGTACTGAGAAGGGAATCATTACATATACAAGTGAAAATGGTGACAGTTATACAGAAGAAATCCCGATGCTTGAGCATGTACCTGGCGATTGGGAGGTATCAAAAGAGCCTAGTCTTACAAAAGATGGTGAGAAAGTAAAAAAGTGTACTGTTTGCGGAGAAATTCTCGAAACGCAGAAGATTCCGGCAAAAACTAATGTACTGATTGGACTAATCATTGCATGTGTAGTTGCTATCGGTGGTTGTATCGCAGGAGTTGTTTTATACAAAAAACAAAAAAAGGATTGAGCATTCTCTTTTGATGAAAAGGATAAGAAGGAGAAAGATGATGAGGTAGAAAAGGAAAAGAAAGATGCTTCTGAATCTAAGAATGAATACTCTGATCACAGGGAAGTTGAAAAAGCTTTTTTTGAAAAAGGTGTTTATGAGTTGCTTGGTAGCAGAGAATATAGGATTGTACAAGAAGGTAAGATAAAAGGAAAGCGTTTTGACGGCTTGGCAATTTCAGAGATTGATTCCAAGGACAATATTTTTGCAGTAAAGTGGTGGCATAATTATAGAAACATGGAAGCAATAGGCAGTGCATGCAGGCGATTGAATGCTGCTAAAAAGAGTTATGAAGAAGTTACCAATAGAGAATGTGAAGCTAGGATAGTTATCATAACATTAAGGATATTCGAAGATAGAATGAAAAAATGGGTTGATGATATTCCGCGAAAAATTGACACTTATGGTTTCAAGATTCAAGTGATGGCCGAAGAAGATTTGTAATGAAAGTTTAGAGTAGAATATATATATTAATGCGAAAATCAGGTTTTGCATTAAGGTAATGCTTATTTTAAGAAAAAGGTCTTTAGTTATCTAAAGGCTTTTTTACGTATAAAGAAGAACTGTTGGAATTGCAGCTTTTTCCGTAATCAACAGGTGTGTTCGAAATCTTCTTTGTTGAACTGAGCGGCAGTGGGTGGTTCAGATTATGGATTAAACACTGCCTGTGCTTTTTGTAGACACACCTTGTCCGGTGATAAAATACGGCATTTCTCGCTTTGTGTAGTGGTAATATTCGGACGTGTTTCATATACTCTGATTGGAAGAGGAGGAAAAATAAGAGTGGATCAGCAAAAGAAGAGGCACAAGCTATTGTTTATAAAAGGAAATGTAATTGAATGTCAATATATGAAACCGCCGGAAAAACACCCCCTATAGCCATTGCCAGAAGAGAAAGGACTGAGTCTGTTCAGATAAATGTCGGGGAGCTTTCCGAGAAGATAGTGATTTCCGACGATATATCACTTGAAGAAGCGCAGGAAGCGGTCAACTCCGAAATCACCAACATTTTGAACAAATTTCTCCTTACTCCAAGCGATATAAAAGGCGGTGTCGTCGACGATCAGGTATAAAGAAAGTCAAAAATATGCATTGATTGACGGTTTTACGTATATTATAATTTTTATGATATACGTGTCATGACTCATAATGATGTCAAAAATAGAAGTTAACAAAATACGGCAGTTCTTTATATGTGTTTATTGAATGATCAAGGAGTTATTCTATGAAAACAAAGAGAGGATCTCTAAAAAGAACCCTGTTAACCAAGATTATTATCTATTCTGCAGTTATCATCATTATTATTTCTCAGATAGGTATAAAACTTGCAGTAGATAATATTGAGCCAATGACCTACAGCATACTTGCCGATGAATCTGTAGCTTACGCAAAAGAGATACAGAGCTGGTGGAACAATGTAAAAGAGAGGGTGGCTCAGACAGCTTCAGTTATCGGTAATTCACCGAATATTTCCCATGCGGACATGCAGAGTCTTCTTACGAAGCTTACACAGGAAGATCCTGATTCACAGGATGTTTATATGGCTTATGGAAATGAGCCTTTCTTTATTGACGGATCGGGATGGGTTCCCGACAGTACATTTGTATTTACCGACAGGCCGTGGTATATAGGAGCACTTTCAAATAATGGAAGCGTCTATTCATCAGAGCCTTACATTGATGCATCTACAGGTAAGACCTGTCTTGCGTGCTCGGTAATGATAAGTGACAATGTTGTCCTTAGCAGTGACATCAACTTTGACAAGGTTGTTGAGAAAGTCGACAACTTTAGTTCCTATGCTCAGGATACAAGATATTACATCATAAACAAAGAGACCAAAGACATTCTCATAAGCAGTATTAAGGAAAGTGTGGGACAGACACTTTTAGATACTACAGATCCTGTAGCAAAGGCACTTGCAGGTGTATGTGATTCTCTTAATACTTCTGTTGTTGCCGATAAGAGCAAGATAAAGACTATCAAAACAGATATCGGAGGAATGATGGTTGCCGCAACAGATATTGAGGGAACATCATGGATTGTTGTAAGTGCTGCACCCTCCACACTTTTAGGTAACAGCATAGTTAGAGTAATGACACTTACAATGTCCGTTGGTCTGATACTTATGATACTGATGTCGGTAATAATGTACTTTACCATCAGTAAATCGATAGGTCCTGTAAATACGGTAACTGAGAGACTTACAGATATCAGCAGAGGTGATTTTACAGTAGCGCTTGTTCCTGAAGGAAACAACGAGATTACAACTTTGAGCGAAAGCCTCAATGCTTATATAGAAAAAATGAGATCTACGCTTAACAGCTTGTCCGGTATATCAAGTGAAATGAACAGCCGGGCGGGAGAGTGCTTTGACATTTCGCACAGCCTTTCGGGAGCCAACGAGAATCAGAGTGAGTCGATAGAAAAGCTTAATAGGACGCTAAATTCCATGACGGAAGCGATAAAAGAGATTGCAGATGCGGCAGGAGATCTTGCAACAACTTCCGGCCAGCTTGCAACAAGTGCCGAGGATGTACGTGTCCTTTGTGATGAGACTATGGAAGCTTCCGGAAAAGGAAAAGAAGAGATGGGCCTTATGACAAGAAGTGTTAAGACGCTCAATAATACCATAAATGAGCTGACATCTCTTATTAAGGCTACGGCAAAGTCGGTTGAGGAAATCACGGGAATTACCGAGACTATCAATGCAATTTCCGCTCAGACCAACCTTCTTTCACTAAATGCGTCCATTGAAGCTGCAAGAGCGGGGGAGATGGGTAAAGGATTTGCGGTTGTAGCTCAGGAAGTCGGAGCTCTTGCAAATCAGTCCTCGGAAGCCACAGACAATATCAGAAGACTTATCGACGACGTAACAAAGAATATAGAAGATATAAATAAAAAAGCCGATATCTGCGTAAAAGATATGGAAGCCTGCATGAGCGGTGTTGAAGGCGCAAACGGATCGTTTAATAAAATTTATGAAGATGTAAGCAAGGCTACGGACGGAATTGTCGAGATCGCAGGTGGCATAGAGAGAATAAACGGCGTTGCTTCAAATAATGCGGAAACTACCAAAGAGCAGGTTCAAAGCATAAATGAAGTTCTCGGACTTAGCGACGTTATTGTCACAGAGAGCAATAAACTTCGAAGAGAGACTGAAAATATAACAACCGTATCCGAAAACCTCAGTAAATACTCGGATGAGATCAACTCAGATCTTGCACAGTACACGCTGTGAGCGGTATTATCCGGCAAATAGACACATTTTTTCACAAGTAAAAAAATAATCACAAACTCCCGGACTCGATATGAGTTCGGGAGTTTGTTATGTAACGGCAAGACAGGACACCGGTACATTGTGACAAATGTCATATCAAAAATGACTCCGTACACTATTCTGCGGGGATTTAAGAAAGTATTATGGTTTCATAAGAGATAGCGAACAAGATGCCAAGCTGATCGGCGTCAGAAAAAATATTGAATTAAAATACGGAAAAGGGAGATGGATATGAGTACAAGTGTAGTTGCAATAGACAATCTGGTAAAAAGATACGGTGACAAAGTTGCGGTCGATCACTTTTCGCTTGACGTAAAAGAAGGTGAGATACTTGGCCTTTTGGGGCCGAACGGATCGGGAAAGACAACAACCATTAACTGTCTTCTTGCGCTTCTTAAGTATGACAAGGGTTCGGTGACGATCTTTGGAAAAGAGATGAAACCCGAAAGCTATGATATAAAGTCGGAAATCGGCGTTGTTATGCAGAATGTGGCAGTTGTTGAGACTTTAAATGTATATGAGAATGTGGATTTCTTTTGCGGATTGTATATAAAAGACAAGGCTTTAAGAAAAAAGTATGTTGAAGAAGCACTTGAATTTACAGGGCTCACTGAATATAAGAAGTACAAGCCGATGAAATTGTCGGGAGGACTTCTTCGAAGACTCAATATAGCCTGCGGAATAGCGCATAAGCCAAAACTCATAATCTTCGATGAGCCGACCGTTGCGGTAGATCCTCAGTCGAGAAATGCGATCCTTGAAGGCATCAGGAAGATAAATAAGGACGGCGCAACGATCATATATACGTCTCACTACATGGAAGAGGTTGAAGAACTTTGCACCAGGATCGTAATCATGGATCACGGCAGGAATGTAGCGAGCGGAACAGCAAAGGAGCTAAAATCATCACTTGTAAATCGTGAGACCATAAGGATCGGTGTTCCCAACAGAACCGATAAGGTCTTTGCCGATATCAAAGAGATAAATCACGTTTATAAGGTCAAAGAGGATGGCGAAGATCTTGTGATCAAGTGCGACGGAGGAGAGCACAATCTCGTTCATGTTCTAAGTTATCTCACCGACAATAACATTCCTTTTGGTCATGTATCGACGCAGCTGCCTACACTCAACGACGTATTTCTTGAGATCACGGGAAAGGAGCTCAGAGACTGATGTTTGGAAGAATGTTCATATATAAATTAAAAGAACTTGTAAGAAACCGCTTCCTTATCGGATGGAATTTTCTTTTTCCCCTTGTTCTTGCGACAGCTTTTTATCTTGGATTCGGAAATATGATAAAAGACGATCCGGATTCTTTTAAGGCAATAGATGTCGGATATGTAAACACTGCCGGAGAAGATACGAATTTTCACAAGGTGATCGGTGAACTGTCGGTGGAAACAGGTGACCATGCTGACATCTTAAACGTGCGTGAGTATACTTCCGAAGAAGAGGCAATGAAAGACCTTAAAGGCGAGGGTGGGATCTACGGAATATATGTCGATGACGGCAATGAGATCAAGACGATAGTTCCTTTCAACGGATATAGAGCTACAGCTCTTAATCAGATAGTGCGCGAATATGAAAACAAGATAACCCTTATTGGGAATATTGCGAAGGATCATCCTGAGAATCTGGACACTGCGCTTGAGCTTGTGACAAAAGACATGAATATTGCAAAAGAGTATGATTTTGGATCCGGTATTTCTCTTTACCTTCAGTATTTCTTTGCTCTTATTGCGATGGCTTCACTTTTTGGCTCGTGGATAAGTACAGAGATGGTCGAGGGTATGTGCGCAAATCATACGGAGAAGGGTAAAAGATTTGAATGTGCACCCGTAAGTAAGCTTATGTCGATAGCCTCCGGCGTTCTTGCGGGAGCATCCATGCAAGCCGTATCAAATGCGATAGTTGTCATTTATATAGAGTATGTACTTAAAATAAAATTCGGTATTCCGCTGTGGAACGTGATACTTATCACAACTCTCGGAAGCGGACTTGGAATATCGATGGGAGTCCTTATTGGAGCACTCGTAAAAAACAAAAGACTCTTTAATATTATTCCCATTGTATTTTCTATGACCTGCTCATTTTGCAGCGGACTTATGTGGGATCAGATAAGGCAGATGATACAAGCCAATGCTCCGATCCTTAATAAGATCAATCCTGCGGCACTGCTGGTTGATTGCCTGTATACGAGAGCTACTTACGGAACCATAGATGTATATTATCAGGATATCGGAATTATGATCATTATGATAATGGGCGCTTTGTCAATAAGTGCAGTTTTGTTAAGGAGGAGAAGCTATGTCAGTCTTTAATGCGATGATAATATCATTAAAAGCATATGTGATCACGATACTGGTATACTTTCTATTGTTTGCGGTTGTCGGAAATATGCAGGCAAAAGCTGCTTCATCAGAAAAGAGCAATATCTTTGAAGAAGTTGTGATATCGGTTGCGGTTACAGATAATGATAATACAGGCTTAAGTAAGGCACTTGTAGATTATCTGAAAGAAACCCAGAATGTTGTAGATCCCAAAACAGACGACCTAAGGACTATGAATGACAATGTAAGATTTTCAATTTATGACTATGCACTCATAATCCCACAGGGATTTGAAGATAAGATCCTATCTGGTGACACGGAGGGTGCTGTGTCATACATAGTTCCCGGAACAACGGCGTCGCAGTTTCTTCTTACAGAAAAAATAGATAACTATCTAAGCGATGTTGTAATATACTTAAAGAGTGGTTACAGCAAGGATGAAGCCATTAAACTTACGCACGATCAGATGATGGATCTTTCCGATACGCATGTTGTGGTTATGGACAATGATGATAATAATCATAAATCTTTTTATGCATCCATGTTTTCGTTTAACGGCTACACACTCATGATGCTCTTGTGTGTCTGCTGTGCATGCACATGGTCTGTTATGAAGGACAGAAACGTGTCTGAGCGTATTGCCGTAAGCGGTATGCACTTTTTTACCAGAAATGCAGCGGCGGTAGGAGCCGTGCTTACTATCGGCTTTGCGATAACATCACTTGTAATAGTGGTAGTCAGGATCATGGGACGCGGGAATGTTGACGATAAGTTTATGTACTATGCGCTTGATGTATATGCTCTAATGACCGTAGGGATCGGAATGGCATATTTTATTTGCTCGATCACTGTCAGTGACAATCTGATCAACATGATAGCCAATATGATCGTGCTGTCTATGAGCTTTTTGTGCGGTATATTTGTGGATGCGCAGTTTTTATCTGAATCTATACTTAAGGTTGCTCATTTTCTGCCTCTTTACTGGTATGCCAGAGCCCTTAAATTTATTAACGATACGAAGGTTGATCAAATTTTGGGAGGACAGTTTATAACCTACCTTGTTATAGAAGTCTTATTTGCTCTTGTTTTCTTTGCGGCAGGTATGGTTATATCCAAGAAAAAAGAACAATATGCTGTTTGATGTAATTATCCGTTTACTGTTGGCAGTTGGTTTAATAAGTTTTATAAATGCAAATGGCATTACAACCGGCGGGGTTGTAGTGTCTGTTTGCGTTTTTTTGATATTGGAAGTGAGTCTTCTTTGTGACAATAAAAATGTATGCTATGCGCTTACTGCATCTTCATTTGTTATCGCAGCTCTTTTTTCGGGAAAGCCTTTTAACGGCGCACATTTTATGATGCTTGTGATGTTTGGTGGCTTTGCGATCATCTCACTTATCCTTTATGAAAAGATGATGAAGTACAAGAAGCTTTTGAATATGACAAGGGATGACAGTAAAGAGCTTGAAAAGATGCTTGAAGAAAAGAATAAGCGCCTTATGTCAGAACAAGATCAGCAGGTTCATCTTGCAACTCTTGCTGAGAGAAACAGGATAGCAAGAGAGATCCATGACAATGTAGGACACCTTCTTTCAAGGGGGATACTTCTGCTTGGCGCGATCGCAACGGTCAATAAGGATGAAAAACTAAAACCTCAGCTTGATATGCTTGCGGGAACACTGGATGAATCCATGGAAAAGATGAGATCTTCCGTGCACGATCTTCATGATGATTCCATCGATCTTAAAAAGAATCTCGAAGATATAATAAGTGAGCTAAAAAACTATGAAGTAACTACAGACCTTGATCTTGACGAGGAATTTGATATTAAGATCAAGCTGTCGCTAATAGGTATATTAAAAGAAGCCGTTACCAACATATTAAAACACTCAAACGGTGACAGTGTCTCAATAATACTTCAAAGAAATCACAGTTTTTGCAGTCTTTCCGTGACGGATAACGGGAATGTTCCGGATGATGAAAAAGACAGGATCTTTGCCGGAAACATAGAAGGTATAGGGCTTCAAAATATATTAAACAGAGCAAGGTCCCTGGGGGGCGATGCCTATTTTTATACAGACGAAGGATTTACCGTCTTTGCAAGACTTCCGTTAGAACACTGAGAATGGAGCATGTATATGGCGACTAATGACAATAAAGATAATAAAGACAAAAAGATATTGCTGATAGATGATGATGAACTGATCACCGTTGCACTTGAGACAATCATTAATTCCGAAGAAGGTTTTACGATCGTCGGTAAAGGAGGAAGCGGGCGCGAGGGCGTCGAGCTATATGATAAGCTAAGCCCCGATCTTCTTTTGATGGACATCAGAATGGCTGATATGAACGGCCTTGAAGCAGCAGAGGAAATCTTAAAAAAGCACAAAGATGCCGTAATTCTGTTCCTGACAACGTTTTCGGATGATGAATATATAGTAAAAGCATTAAAGCTCGGCGTCAGAGGATATCTTTTAAAACAGGACTATAAGTCGCTTCCGTCTGCGCTAAAAGCGGCGATAAGCGGTCAGAGCGTGTTTGGAGGAGCTATAGTCGATAAGATCCCAACACTTATGAATGTCCCTGCCGCCTCGGGTGAATCGCAGTTTGATTACGGATCCAAAGATATCACAGAAAAAGAGTATGAAGTCATTCAGCTTGTGGCCGAAGGATATTCAAACAAGGAGATAGCGGGTAAGCTTTTTCTTTCGGAGGGAACTGTCAGAAATTACCTCTCAGTGATACTTGAAAAACTTGAGCTTCGTGACAGAACTCAGCTTGCAATTTTTTATCTTAAAAACTGCGAAAAATAACCGAATATACGAAAAAGCCTTGACTGTAAACCTTCTTTACAGCTTAAAGTTATGGCATAATTTGTAAGGAGGTCGCATAAATGACGATTAAAGAAGTCGAGCAAATTTTGGAAGTTCCGAGGGCCACGATCAGATTTTATGAAAAAGAAGGTCTTATAGACCCAAAGCGTGAAGGTAACAGATACAGAGATTATTCGGAAGAAGATGTTGAGCAGTTAAAGAGGATAATCATATTACGAAAGGCGGGGCTGCCTTTAAGTGATATCTCGGATCTTTTTGACGGAGCAGAATCCATCGATTCGGTGCTCACGGACAATTTGTTAAGTCTTCAAAAGCAGATGGAGGAACTGAAAGGTTCGATAAATCTTTGCAGGAAGATAAAAGAAGACGCGCCTGAAATTAGTTCTTTTAACCCGGAAATCTACTGGAATTATATCGAAGAAGAAGAGAAAAAGGGCAATGCGTTTGTGAATATCGCAAAAGAACTTGCGCATGAAGAAAAGAAGATCCTTGCAAGGCATCTTGGATGGAACCTTGACAGAGACGGCAATATATATGACATAAAACAGATTCCGTTCGCTACAATTATCGTTTTTGCAGTGGTTGGCGCGGTTTATTGCTTTGCGGACAATAAATGGAGTATTGACGGATGGGTTAAAGCTGTAAAATTCATAGTGCAGCTGATATTATTTGAAACTGTTTTTATGATCCCGATATATTTCCTTGGGAAGAAACATCCCGGGATAGCAAAGAAACCCGGAAAATATATGTTACTTGCTATGCTTGTTTTTGTGCTTATTATTTTTGTACTTACCGCATCCGTTGGGTAATGAATGTGGTGATTTAGTTGTTGGAGAATATATAAACATGGATACAAAAATTTTTTTACTTGAAGATGACGATGCAATAGGAATGGGGCTTACATACTCGCTCGAAAAAGAGGGCTACGCGGTTACTCATGTAAAGACATGCAAAGAGGCGCGTAGCGAGTGGGCATCCGATAAGTGCGATATTGCAATTCTCGATATCAACCTTCCTGACGGAAACGGTTATGATATCTGCAAGATGATAAAGGAAAAAGGCAACGTTCCCGTGATATTTCTGACTGCGTCCGATGCGGAAGTGAACGTGGTTATGGGACTTGAAATGGGCGCTGATGATTATATATGCAAGCCGTTTAGAGTAAACGAGCTAATGGCAAGGATCAGAGCAGTTCTAAGACGAAGCGGAAACGTCAATGATAATGCTCAAGGAGACTTTGCGAATGACAACGGTGCTCAAGGAGGCAACGCCCAAAATGGCAATTTTGCCTCAAATATAATAAAAATAGCCGACATCACCATATACACAAATGAAGCAAAAGTCACAAGATTTAACAGCGACACAAACGCTGAAGAATCAATCGAGCTTACGGCTCTTGAATACAGACTTCTTCTTGCTTTTTGCAACAACAGAGGAATAGTCCTTTCAAGGAAAAATCTCCTTGAAGATATGTGGGATGTAAGCGGCGATTTCGTAAATGGAAATACACTTACCGTATATATAAAAAGGCTTCGCGACAAGATAGAAAAAGACCCCGCAAATCCGCTTATCATCAAAACAGTTCGCGGACTCGGCTACATTGTAAAGTAAGATTGAAAAAATTCAGATGACGCGCAGATGCACCTAAGAAAATCTGTCTGTTTATTCAGATTCGTTATGCTCTCTTGTTTTTCTAAAGGTCAGATTACTTTCCTTTCCTGCATGCTTCAGACATTTTTCTCCGCATGCAGGAAAGTAATCTATGCCCTTAAGAAAAACAGACGAGGGTATAAAATGAATCTGCATAAACAGACAGATTCTTTTTGTCGTTGAATAAGTATATTTTACGTGGTAATATGTTAATACATTATTAAATAATGTTTCGAAAATAGAAATAAATGAGGTGCATAATGGCAGAAAACAAGGTTTTTATGGATACCGGAATATTTACCGATATTGTTGAGGATATAAGAGGCACAGCGTCTGAATGTGTGTTTCCTGAC
>JAEEGH010005927.1_pt1 | contig 30277 bp, 18 predicted proteins | sample 9134181 | NCBI WGS metagenome assembly JAEEGH01 (sample SAMN16246544, study PRJNA631951) | gut metagenome | biome: gut microbiome; feature: rumen; material: DP-attached | host: Bos | place: Iran: Karaj | collected 2018-10
ACCTGTGGTATCGATTCAGCGAATATTTGTAGTTTTTCTTCACGTCAAAAATTGACAACAGCCATGTGTCTTTCTAAGAATGAACTGTTTTCAAAAATGTAGCTTTGCTGTGTGGACACCCAGTTAAGATCTATGGCAGTTTTCAAAATGATTCTATGAGGGTGTTTGGGGCTCATGATACATTCACTAAGAAAAATTAAAAAGCAGGTTTTGTATATATTTGCACCATGGCACATTCGACATCGTGTCTCAGCGTGACCACTGCTGCCGCCATCCTAGCGGCAGCTGCAAATATATTACAAAACCTGCTTTATATTTTTCTAAGTTCATTCCAAAATCGCCCATAACACCCTCAGAACCATTTTTAAACTGCCATCTACGCGTACGGTGTGTCCGCACAGTAGCTACTTTTTTGAAAACTGTGGAGGCTTGAAAAAGACACATGCCTATAAGAGATGTGAACTTTGCATATATGAAAAACATAATATTCTTGCAAGGTTTCCACACCCCGGTGGCGGCCCAGGCAGGGCGGGGCAGGGATTTTAGCCTACTTGGCGCTGTGAATAAAAGGGTTATAAGCTGAATATAAATAGTAAGATGGCTGCATAGTATGTGGCTAGATTTATAAAGTGGACTATGCGCTTGATTGATTTGCTTCTGTAGTGATAGAAATATAAGAATATGATTGTGAAGTCGCTAATCCAGAAGAGGATTCCGGCAATGGCAAGCCATAGCATGCCCTGTAAACCGCATTCTAGGGCCTTTAGCGTCATTGTAGTGATGAAGTAGCAGTAGATTAGGCATGGCACGAATAAACTGCCCATATGGAGCCTAAAGTGGCTTCTTAGCCATGCCAGTAAGACACATGATATACAAGGCAGAATGTAGATTAGGGCACTAGTTCTGTCTGTTATTCGACACATATAGTTTAATAGACCAACGTGACCTATCATAAAGGATATAATGCCAAGTATCATAAACTCCTTCCGGGTGTAGGTGTTGTAGAGACCCATTAGAATATCACCTACAAAGCACGCAAAAAGAGCCCACATCATCATTGTCAGCTTCTCTGAAAAGTAATGGTTAATGAATAGAATAGCCAAAAAGGAGGCACTACATACCACCTTAAATGGGACATAGTACCTCCTTGATAAGCTATTATCACATACCATAAATAATCCAATTATTAATGCCACATAAATAATAGTTTCAATAATCATTTTTCCACCTGTTTAATACTCATCTCTCTGGCTTTCAAGTATTGCTTCTAACTTCTTCTGGCGACTGAAAAGAATTGCGCCTGCTCCAAGTAAGAAGATTGCAAGGCAAAGAAGATATCTGTTATCAAATCCGTCGGCTGTCTTAGGAGTGCTGTCCTGTGTGTGTCCTGAAGAAATTGAGCCGTCTGAACTTACCTTGTATGTAACGGTGGTTGTTGTCTTGCCAGCAGTTGTTGTAGCTGCTGTACCGCCTGTAATTTTAAGTGTTGTAAATGCATAACCATCTGTGTACTGGAACTGCACAGCATGATCACCATTTGCAAGGTTAGCTACGTACTCTTTTGTAAGAGTAATGATTGTAGAACCAGACTCCATTGTGTAGTTTGCTTTGTCTACTTCATTGCCATCTATTAATAGATATGCAAATTTGTCAACTGGACCATCACATACGATACGTACTGGGCCTGAGCCAGCTACTACTGTCTGGTTAGCACCCTCTGTGATGTGATACTTGTTTGTTGTCTGTGCCTCAGCTGATACAGTACCTGGTTTCACAACAGGAGCAGGGGTGCTGCTCTCGCTAGATGAGCCACCGCCGGAACCACCTCCACCGGTGCCACCACCGCTACCATTTTTAGTGTAGGTAAATGTAACTGACTGATTGTCAGCTGCCACTACTGTATAAGTTGTAGGAGCCTGTGCTGTATAGCCATCATGAGGTGTTGCGCTTATTGTAGCACCTGCCTCATATTGATTTGTCTCGTTCTTAAATACTGTGCCATCTGCCGCCTGCTCTACAACAGTTACATTGTACTTGGTTGTAGGAGTAGGTCCTGGTCCTGGTGGCTCTGGACCTGGTGGTGTAGGTCCTGGAGAATCCTTGGTGTAAGTAAAGCTAATTGTGTCGTCAGCATCTGCTGTTATTACCTTAGAAGAATCTCCGCTAATTGTGTAGCCATCATAAGATTTTGCATTGACAGTGAGCTCGATGCCCTCTGTCTTAAATGTTGTATATGTATCAAATGTAGTGCCATCGCATACAGCGTTTACTGTGATTGTGTATGTTGTGGAAGCACCGTCTAAGATTACGTTTGGATAATTGTGTGAGAAATACTCAACTATAGGACTTGTAGGTCCTGCGCCTGTTATATTAATGTGTGTTCCATCTGTAGGCCATTTTTCATGTGTTCCAATAGTCTGGATGCTAGAAGCACTGTTATTCTGGAATGAAAGATTAGTAATTGATGTATCATCAAGTGCATAGTCACCGATAACTGTTGTGCCTTCTTTTATGATGTATTTGTTGTCTGAAACAGCCTTACTTGGAACATATATAAGCTTTGTGCCTGTATAAAGTCCCTTGTTGTGGATGTAATAATCACCGCCAGAAATACTAAATGCAATATTAGTACAGCCAAGGAATGTAGTTGCATCTGCACCTGACATGCTCTCGCATGAAACGCTGCTTAATGCTTCGTCGCCCTTTAATGAACTATGACCTAGATTAAGATTTCCATTTACTTTTATAGTTGAAAGTGAATTGAATCCTGAAAGAGCACTGTCATCGATAGTAAGATTGCCATCGCAGGTAACTCCTGTGAGGGTGTCTTCATATCCCATCAGCTCTCCTAGCTCGATATGTCCATCTGTAACTACATAGGTACTGCCTTCCCAGGTACCTTCTGCTTCTGAAGTTGTCGAGCCAAAGAAAGTAAAGCCCGTCAGAATAATAGATGCGCTAATAAGAATACATCCTAGTTTTTTCAAAAATCCCTTTTTCATCTTAGCCATAGCATTCCCATCCCTAAATCCAAATGTTTAAAGATTATAGTTTATTGTATTTATTTTATTCTCTTAGCCACAACAAACATTCTGCCGTTTTCGGTGTATGTATTGCATGTGCTTAGAGTTAATAATTTGTCATCGCTAGTAATATCAATAGTCTCGTCAAATACCGATAAACTTTGGATATTATCTATAAACTCCTGAAGCTCCTCACCTGTCAGGGCATCTATAAAATCATAGTACTTGTAGGTGTCATCGTCCTCGTAACCTACTTCGGAAAGTCCCACGCCTACTACCTGATAAGTCTGCTCCTCATATAGAGTTTTAAATATTATAGTCTTATGCGCCTGATAATAATCATAATCAAGATATCTCTTGAGGCCACCAAACATGGTACCTGAGCGCATGTTATGTCCGTAGATAATTGTATTAGTGGTAGGATTAACTATGTCACACCTATAATCCACAAATAGAGTCCCTGCTGTGCTGCTCTCACCATAAAAATCACGTCTCAAATAGTACTCTGGATCGCTAGGTGTCTGCATAACCGGATAGTTGATATCTGTATCTACTACTGTAAGAACTCCTACAAAATCATTATTTTGAGAGTATAATTCATTCATTTCAGGAAGGATTGGTCTCTCTCCTGCTGCATAATTTGCATCCCACTGACTATGGATATAATCATCATCAATTTCATTTGCAGGTGCAGTATTTCCTGATTCACCCCCATTTTGGTTCTCTACAGAATGTATATCGTCAATTACATTACTATTATTAACATTATTTTGTGAATTATTAGTGTTTCCTGTGGCATTTGCGGCACTCTGTACCTGGTCGTCAAGCTTTGCCAACTTCCTAGTGTGAATTATTTCCTTGATCTCCACACTTGCAAACACTCCAATAAGCACTACCGCAAGTCCCACAAAAACATACCCCAATGCCTTTGTGCTCTTGGCTCTACCAGCTGCTTCCTCGATAATCTCTCTATCATCAAGAAGTCCTGCTGATTTCTTGGCAACTATATCTGCTACATGCTCTGCGTACTGCTGTCCAATTGGACTGTTAAAAGTAATAATACCGTCTCTTATATCATTATAAAGGCGCAATGCCACCTCCGGGTCTTGAATATCAAGTTCCTGGTTGATGCACTCTATTTTTCTAACGTCCTCCTGGGCTCCTCGGTACTCATAGTAGGTCTCAAATTCGAAGCCGCCTATGATGAACTTTTTTCTTTCAGACATACCTTCCCTATCCTAATATCAATAGATACTTAAATTGTATAGAAAAACGCTTGTTCTTACAATACTTTTCTTGTTTTTATTAAGGCAAAAAACAGCCTCATCCGAAGATGAGGCTGCCTAAATTTAGTTTATTTTGCCTTTGCGCTTACATAATCAGATTCTGATACAAGCTCTAGGTCTTTGTTGCTGTCAAGGTAGTAGCCTTGTACGTAGTAATAGTAGGTCTTTCCACTTGTTAAGCCAGAATTGGTGTAGCTTGTTTCGGCACCAGATGACTTAGGAATTACTGCTATAAGTGTATCGTCTGCCTTAGATGTTGTGTTGTCATCTCGGTAGATGTAGTACATGGTTACGCTTGCAGAATTTGTACATGTAATTGTCATTGAACCAGCTGAGTTACTTGCAACTCTAAATGCTGCTGTTGAAATCTCAGTTGCCTGTTCGATGCTTACATCCTTAGAGCTAAATATTCCAGTTCCCACATAAGCACGTGCTGAAATTCTGTACTTTGTGCTACCTGTAAGGTTCTTGAATGTGTAGCTTGTTGCCTTGCCTTCTACTCTGACTGTCTGAGTTGCGCCTGTTCCAAGGTTCTCAATATCAAGCTCTGTTCCCTCTGAATACATATCTCTTGCCCATGCTACTGAAATGCTATCCTGAGTATATGCTGTAACATGTAAGTTAACTATTGGCCAAAGAGCTATTTCAAAGTTATCAAGTCTTGTTCCTGAGAAGTTGCCAGTACCCTTAATTGTAATTGTACCTGTGCCGCTTATCTCTCCACCGTATGTAACAGTGTAGTCAGAATCCTTGAGAGTATATACTCTAGCCTTGCCATCAATATCCTCAACCTTAAGGAATATTGTAAAGCTTGGAGTCTGGGCCTTACCTGTGTATCTCTGAGTCTTAGCAAGTACTACCTTACAATCGTCGATTGGACGCTCTATAATCTTGTACTCTACTGTCTGCTCACCTGTCTGAGTAGGATCACTTTCTACGAACCAGTGAACTGTAGCTGCTATAGTTCCTACATTCTTAAGGTCATCATCTGAAGTAACTGGTACGTCAGTGTATGAACCATTTGGATTGTAAGTTCTTCTGAAGTATTCTGTGAGACTATCATCTACTAAAATATTAGGATAATTTGTCTCAAAGTCAGGCTTAATAGCTCGGCCTGTGTACATGTACTCCTCATTGAAGTTGATAATCTTTATAAGGCTCTTATCAAGAGCGATATTGAAGTTACCTACCTTTTCTCCTCTGAAATAAGGATTCTTAGCTGTAATTGTAACCTTACCTGTTGTTGTATAGTTGTCATCAGAAGATACAACTACTGTATAATCAGTATTCTTTGTAAGAGTCATGTATGTTCCATCTGATCTGTAGAGAATTACCGCAAATATTGGGTCAATCTCCTGACCTGTAAGGAACTGATCTGGAATGCCTTCAACAGATGTATCAATTGTTACACCGTCAGGCTTGTAGCCTACAAATGTACACTGATCCATGTTAGCCATAATCTTGTACTCTCTGTAAAGGACTCCCTTGTAGCTTCCTATACCTTCTACATATACATATCCCTTGCCAGGATCTCTTGGCTGCTTCTTGTTAGCCTCAATCAGGCTTTCAGTTGAAGTGTCTTCCAACAACTCAGTTGTATAGTAAACTCTGTAATCTGTGCCTTCCTTAAGCTTAGCATCAGATGTGTTAGATACTACAACTGCTGGAGTTATATATGTACCTGTGTAGTCAAATGCATAATCTAATAGCTGAAGCTCATCTTCACGCTCAAACTGTACCTTGAACTTACCATCTCCGATAGAGCTCTGGCCTATTATGAAGTAAGCCTTAATAGTAGTTGTTGAACCTGCATAGTTACCTGAATCTGTTGGGAATGTAACTGTTACGCATGCCATCTTAGCATCAGGAACTGTTGGGTCATAGTACTTATTGTTGTCGTCGTATCTTACTGTGTAATCAACATTTTCTCTAAGTACCTGTGCTGTAGAGCCGCTTGCAAGACCTCCATCAGTAATTGTGATAGTAGGTGTAATTGGCTTTCCATCATATTCCTGATAATAATAACCTGCGAATGAAGCATCGCCAAATATCTCAGATGACTTAGCTGCTGTAAGTGTAGTAAGGTCAGGTCCCTCTAATTTAAGAGTAACCTTATCAATATTTACTCCACTTGTATCGCGAGTATAACTATTCTTCCATGTAACCTCACCTTCAAGGATTCTTGTATTAATCTTGTAAGAATCAGTTACTGTGCCGTAATATCTTCCCTTACCGATGATGTTTACAGTCTTAACACCTGCGTTTACTGTATCAACATCTCCAGATTCATTTACTACCTGAATTTCAAAGTCAGTACCTTCTGTAAGAGTTGTGTGTGTTCCATCATCCTCTACAACATATACTTCTGTAAGCTTAGGTAAATGACTTACTCCATCGTATGTAAACTCCTGAATATATGTGCCGTCCTTGTGGTATGAGAACTTGCCTTCTGCTGCAAGATCAGGGAGTGACTTACCAACACTAAATGGTACCTTAAATTGCTCGCCACTATAGTTGCCTGTACCTGTGATAACCACGTAAGGTGAACCTTCTTTTACATCATAGTTTCCGTAAGAATCCTGAGTCTTTGAAGTATCCCATCCACCTTCGCCGGATTTATCATTTCCAACTACAGTAATTGTATAGTCTGTTGGCTTTGTAGGATCTGAACCATCGTTCAATGTAACTGGATTCTCTGCTGATGCTCCAGCCACACCTGCATCCTTAATAACTACTGTTGGTGTGCCGCCAATTGTAGATACATCACCTATTGCAATAGAGATTTTTCCTGTTCCATTTAAATAGTTTGCAGGAATTGATCTGTCTGTAACAGTAAATCTCTTTGTTATTGACTGGTCACAACTTCTGATACCAGTAATTGTGATTGTATAATCTCCCTTATCTACTATCTCAGATACAGGAACATTATTTGAATTAAGGATAGTTAATTCATAGTCGCTATTGTATTCAAGTATTGTACCGTTTACCTCAAGACTTAACATGCTGCTGTCAAGTGGCACAGGATCTCCTGTGTATTCGGCACTTGTCTTTCCAATAGTTACTGTTGTGCTACGTAAATCTAATTTATTAATTCTAAAGTCTTTATTTAAAGCTCCACCGGCAATTGAATAATTACCATTTGTACCAGGTGTAATTGTTACTGATGGATAAGCAGTAAATGGCTGACCTATCCTGGTGGCCTCAGCCTCAAGATAATCAGTCGCACCGATGTCATTGTTCTTGTATGCCGTCTCATCATTAATCTGATAGTCTGTACCGCGCTTAAGTGTAAGAGTACCATAAGTAATTCTTACAGCTGGCTTTACTGGAACACCAGGGCCTGCATATACTGCCTGCTCTACGCTTATACTACACTTAGATAAATCAACAGGTGTAATTCTATAGGACATATTAAATGTACCAGAGTATGCACCCATACCTGTAACTGTTACGTATGTGCTATTGTCTTCCTTAGTAGCATTTATACAGTTGTGGTACTCAAGTGTGTAATCCACATTTCTAACAAGTGTTGTAGCACTATCTGCTTCAGGCTTAATTAAGACATTAGGCTTAATATCACTGCCTGTAAATTCTGCAGTATATGATTCAGCATATGAGCCATCGCTCTGCTTAAAGGCCTTATAGTAATCTGTGATATCAATACCACTTACCTCAAGCTCTATTGTCTGAGGATCTCCCATTACATCTGTTGCTGTTTCGCCCTTAGAAATTGTAATAGTATGAGTTCCAACATTCTTTACTGTCTTTGAGCTAGGGTCGATTGCAAGTGAAGCAGAAGGAACTGTCTTTCCTCCACATACAACAGTCACACTAAATGAAATATCAGAGCCTGTGTATGCTGCACGATATACTCCATCTGCACCGTAAGTAATTCCTGTTCCAGAAAGAGAAATTTCTGCATCATTCAAATCGTATTTAATATTGTATGTAAGCTGAACTGAACCAGTGTAATAAGCAGAATCAGGCTTTGCTGTAAGTGTAATCTTCTTAGCACCTACTGACTTGATATCTGTTGGATATGTAACTGTGTAGTCCACATCCTTCTCACCGTATGCAAGTGCAATGTATGCATCAACATTTACATCGCCACCTGTGTATGCAAAGTCACTCTGGAGCAGTCTTGCATTTGCAACGTCGCTCCTTATAGGTGTCTTAAATGGAACATTGTCAAATGTAATGTTTCCACTGACGAAATTCTTAGCGCCGCTGCTCTGACCTGTAACTGTTACCGAGCCCTTACCTGGTCGCTGGCTTCCTGTAACAGTGTAGTTGTACTCTGTAGCAGAGCCTACTGTGTATGAAGCCTCAATAGCTGATGACCATGTATCAGTTCCAGTAGAATAGTAAACATAAGCTGTAGGTGTCTCGCCTGCTGTAAATGTTGTGTTATCAAGCTCTACCTTTACAAGGCCATTCTTGGCAACAAGCTTGCTGCCCTCCTGGGAAATGCTCATATTTCTAAGCATCAGGTAAATATTAATATTTGCCTTTTTAGTTCCTTGGTATTTGCCCTTACCTGTTACCTGAACATAATTCTCGCTAAGGTTCTTACCAGGAACTGTATTTGTACCATAGCTTAATGTATAGTCTGTATCTTCTCTAAGAAGAGTTGTTCCGTAGTATACAGTAATATCTGCTGGCTTAATCTGACTTCCTGTAAATTCATAGTAAGGAGAACCTACTATTATCTTGAAGTCATCGCCGCCTACATCAATTGCACGGACCTCGAATGTAGCTGTCGCAGTAGATGTAGTTGCATAATTACCAGCGCCAGTTGCTGTGATTGTAATTGTTCCAATTCCATTTACAAGGCCTGATGTATCATAGCTTAATGTATAATCTCTACCCTGTGTAAGTGGCTTATCGCCAGAATTGTATACGGTTAAATTTGTATCAATATTAATTGCAGAGCCAGTGTAGTATACCCAGTATACGCCACTGTCGTCTTTGTAAACCTGACCACCTTCAGCAATATCAATTTTCTTTAATTCACCATCACCAATTGTATAGGTGTAATTGAATCCATTCTTGTAATTGCTTTCTGCTGTTGCGGCAACAGAGACAGATGTAACTCCCTTTGCTGGTCCGATGGTTTCTGGAGTCATTGTATAGTCGTTATCCGCACCATACTTAAGCTCCTCTGAGAAAGAACCCACCTTGTATGTAATAGTCAGCTCACCATCTCCAGCAGTAGTATGTGCCACATTCATCTCTTCGCCTGTGAACTTTCTAGTAGCAGGATTATTTTCACATGTAATTGAAACATGAGAATTGCTTGGAGTGCTTCCGTTTACTGATAAATCAATTCTCTTGATTCTATACTTGTATGTGTATGTACCGTAGTAACCCTTATCCTCATTACCCTTAAGTACTACAGTGATAATGTTCTGATCACCATGTGAATTATAAAGGTCATATCCAGCATCAGAAGTCCTGCTTTCTACCAGATACTGATAATTAGAAGGACTAGTCTCGGAAGAGTTCAAAGTAGCACCATCTACTGTAAGCACTTCGTAAGGAGTCTTATCAGAGCCTATATAATCAACCTGATAGTATCCCTCTGAAAGTGAATAATTCTCTGTTGCATCATAAGGATTCTTAAGTACAACTGTTGTAGGATTTGAAATATCATGACCAACACCGTAGGTCTCTTCTACTGTTCCAGTATAGTTGCCCTTACCTGTAATAGTAGCTGTATAGCCTGAGCCAGCCTTTATAGCTGTGCTGTCAGCTGTTACTGAATAATCATTGACAGGATCAAGGGCTAGACCGCGTTTGCTTGATATCAAATCTGAGCCATTATCAACAATTGTAATTACTGGACTATATGTTCCAGTGTGGCTTGCTGACCAATCAGGTGCAGCAACTGTTATATCTATTGTACTTGCACTTATGTCTCTAGGCTGGATTTCAAAGAAGACATAGATATCTCCTGTTCCATAATAGTTGCCCTTACCACTAATCTTTACATAGCTGGCCTTTAATGTAGACACATTTGATGAATTATATTCAACCACATTTATATTGTTAACATATGTGTATGTAAAGTCTGTACTGCTAAGCTGTGCTGCTCCATCAAATACTTCTACACTAGGCTTAAGCTTCTTTCCACTATATTTTGGCTTATAGCTTGAGCAATACTTATATAAATCACTTGAACCACTTGCTGGGCTAAACTCGCTATCAGTGACCTGATATCCGTTGAGCTTTATTGTTAAATTAGCTGCACTTCTAGATGTGATTGTAAATGACTTAGGCACTGCACCAGTAAGGTTGTTAACACCAGTTACTGTAACTGTAGCTGTTCCTGCTGCAATATTATTAGCGTATGAAAGTGTATAATTGCTAGCACTTACAAAGTTGCCATTATCAAGTGTCAGTGTAACACCCGGCTTATTTTCTGCGCCAGTGTATGCAATGCTAGTGTATTCAAGGGTAATATTGCTGTCCTTAATTGTTGCTGGTGTAATTGCAAAAGTACCACTTAATGAACCTGTGTAATTGTTCTCAGATGCCTTGATTGTGAAGCTTGCTGAATTTGTTACATCAGTGTGATTGTTATTGTAAACAATTGTAAAGTCCTTATCAGCGCCTTCTACAAGGTCTGTTCCATTAAATGATAATGTATAGTCTGTTCTCTTAAGCTCTACAGGTTCTGCTGTATAAGTAAAGGATGTAGTATTTAAATTAAAGCTTATATCTGTATTTGTTCCAATATTTACCTTTGAAACTGTATACTCTGCTGCAGCGCAGAATCCTTTATACTTACCAGTACCAACACAGACAAGATACTTTGTTCCTGCATTAGCTGTAAGCTCAGATGCCTTGTGTTTATCAGAAGTAACGCTATCTGCCCACTCTACATAGTAACCATCTGCTGTACTATTTACCTGAGTCTGAGTCAAACGAGTACCACCCAAGTATAAGTGTGCAGTTGGTTGAATCACGCTTCCAGTATATACTCTCGAATATCCTGACTTCCATCCTGTACTGCTAGAAGCCTTATAATTACCGTTCTGATTTACCCAGATTACAGCATCATCTGTAAAGTTAGGTGTAATTGTAAATGATTTTGTCTGCTGACCTGTAAAGTTTCCAATACCCTTTATTGTAATGGTAGCTATGCCTGCTGCTGTGTTATTAGCATAGGTAAGCTCATAGTCTGTATCCTTTACAAGTGTCTTTGTCGTAGACTCATCTACCTTAAATGTAACAGTAAGATCGCTTTCAGGTCTTATTTCTTCGCCTGTGCGTGTGTACTCTGACTTAGCAAGTGTTGCTACTACACTACTATTATTGCTGATTGATAGTTCATAAATATTAAAGTGAAGTGTAAGTGTACCCTTGTAACCCTCTACAGCAAAGCTAATTGTAGCATCACCTACATTTTCATTATCAGTGTATGTAGCAGTTGTATTGCCACCAGTTGATGTCTTTGGTGCAACCCAGCTTGCTACTTTCTTTGTGCCTGCCTCATAGAATATAAAGTAATTTGTCCAATCGTCTGTTGGAGTTGTGATTGCCTTTCCTGTATATTCAAATGAAGGCTCCTCATCATTTACCCAATGTACTTCAAGGTACTTTGAGATATCATCTGCACTTGTGTCTACAACATAAGTTCCGTAATTAGAGCCATCTTCTGTCTTGTAGTTACCCTTACCTGTAATAGTAACTTTATAGCTTATTCCTGCTGTACCAGTAGTCTTATCAGAAAGTGCTACTGTGTAATCAGTACCCAGTGTAAGTGGAACATCTGTAAGACCACTTGTTGCTCCAGTAACTGAAGATACAGTGTTCTTTGATGTATCAATTACAAAATTAGCGCTTGCAAAGTTAGCATCCCATGTCAAAAGCTTAGGAGTAATAGTAAAGTCTTTTGCAAATGTGTAAGTCACTCCACCAGAGCTTGTATATGGAATATTTACTGTTGCTGTGCCAGCATCCTTGTTGCTTGAGTAGCTAATGTTTCCAAGCTGGTCCTCACCATAGTTTGTTGTTCCATCAGAAAGCTTTACATGAGGCTTCTGTGGCTGAGCATTATACTCAACTGAATAATTTGTTGTGTATGAACCTGATGTTGTATCAGAAAGTGAAATAGCAAATACAATAATTGTTACCTTTGCAAATATAGTATCACTGTATTTTGCCTGAACTACTGCTGTACCTGCAGAATTTGCTGTGATGCTTCCGTCTGAGCCTAAGCTGATACAACTTCCTGAATCTATTGTCCACTTAATTGATCTTGCATAATTAGGTGTCAGTGTGGCAATTAACTTATCTGTCTCACCAACTGAATAGTAAATCTTGTCTCCATCTAATGTTTTGTTCTGAGATGTTATAGTAATTCCTGTCACATCATCTGGAGCATCTATTTCTTCAGGATCAATAAAGATAGCTCCTGCCTCTCCTTGCTGTAGCGAAGCTGAATCCCCATCTACGAAATAAGTATTATGAGAGCTAAGCCCAACCTTTACATCATAAGCATCTCCTTCAAAACCAGAAATTACTATTGAATAATAATCTCCTGGATTTACATAAGAATCAGTTCCTGCTGCGTATGAGAAAACAAATTCTGCCTTATACCAACCAGCGCTAGATGCAGTAATTCCAGCACATGTTGCTGTTGCTATTGCAGTACCGGCTCCTGGTCTATCATTTGTTGAGCTATTGCTATCATAGAATGTAGCTGTAAGTGTAGGCGCATCCTCTTCTGCATCAAGCTCAATATATATATGTGCCGTTTTTATTCTTGTATATTTTGTAGCCTGTACACTTGTTCCAAGACTTGTTCCAGGTGGGATGGTAATTGATTCTTCTGGCAAAGTCTCCTCAGCAGAAATAATAATGTATGAGAAGTGCTCTGACTCAAATGTTACGTCGGAACCACTTACGCTGGAGTCAAGCTTTGTAACTCCATTGCCTTCCTCTACACGGTGTACCTCTACTGCACTATCCTCTACATCATTTAACTCACCAATACCACTTACTGTGATTTCAACAGCGCCACCATCGGTCTGTGGTTGATACTTGTTTCAATCAGCATCGTAAATTGTAATATCGTAAGCTCTAAATACTTCGTTGTTTTCTTTTCCAGCATTGTCCAGAATCTGCTCAGCGTAATCAAGGCTGATTGGCTGAATCTCTACAGTTGCATTCTCTGGCATTTCACCCTTTACAGTAATTACTACGCCATCGATTGTCTTTGAGATTCTTGTATATACAAGCTTGTAGCCCATGTCTTCCATCTTGAATCCACAATGGATACATACGCCGTCAGCGTCAAACTCGCATTCCTCTGTCTCGTCAGAGATTTCTTCTTCGCCTGTTTTATTATTGCGCTTTATAGTTCTCTTAATATGAGTTCCATCACCATTTGGTGTGTATTCATACTCATACTCGTATTCGTCTTCTTTTTCTTCAGTGTATCCACAGTGAATACATGCTCCATCTTCCATAGAGCAGTCTTCAGTCACTGATTCACCACAGAGAGCACAAATCTTCTCATGTGTGCCATCGCCATTGCTAATGTAGCTCCACTCGTGTTTGCACTCTTTTTCCTTCTCTTCCTTTTCTTCTAACTCTTCTTTTTCCTCAAGCTCTTCATCAGATTCTTCCTCTTCCTCAACCTTAGGAGTTTCGACTCCTTCTTCTGTTACTTCCTCATTTGTAGAGCTTGGTTTTTCTGTAGTTTCGTTATTTGTATTTGTCTCATCATTTGGTGTATCTATAGGATTAGGGTTGTTGGCATCATTATTAGCCCCATCTTGATTTGAGGCTTCATTTCCATCTTCTGGAGTAATAATATTTCCGTTTTCGTCTACTATTACAGGATTATCAATACCTGTATTATCCTGGCCTGTGATATTGCCATCTACTCCAGGTTCTCCCGTAATTTCTCCTGTTCCAGTCTCATCCACTGGTGCAGCTTCATTTACAGAAGCTTCTCCCTCTGGTGCAGTATACTCGCCTCCAGCACTCTCCTCAGGTGCCGCTGCGCTTTCCTCGCCTCCGGATTCTTCTGTGCTTTCTACGACTTCACCTTCAGCCCTAGTGTAAAAGTCGTCTCCAACCATTGTTGTTACAAGCAACAATGCTAGCAAGAAAGCCATTAATCTTCTCAAAATATTCATGCTATTATTCATGTGCCAACCCTCTTTTTCTGTTATTTTTTATACAAAAAATAGACGTAGATATACCACTACGATTTCCATATCGGCATAATCTATTATTAATTTTATATATTAACGCAGTTTTTCTTATGAAATTTATGTGAAATTAATATGTTAAAAGCCCCTAGAACAGAGGCTTTAGAATATGTTGGCACATTTACCGAAACATGTGTATTATTTCGCTATTCCATTTCCACAAGACATCCATACAAAAGTTCCTCAAAAGGCTGATAATTTAGCACTGAACTTTCCTTGCTTGCCAATATCATATCGTTCTTTGTAGTCTTAGAAAAATCGATATCAAAATGGTTACTATTCTTGCAGATATACTCTATAAATACTCGCTGAGCGCGGCCATTACCTTCCCTAAATGGATGAATCATATTAATCTCACCAATCAGGTAGGCAAGCTTCTCAGCCATTTCTGTCTTATTATCCACATCCTTTAGATAATTATTATGAATTATCCACTCATGGACCCTTTTAAATTCTATCTCTATAAACTGAGTCAGGCAGAAAATAGTGCCCTTTGAAATATCTACGGTGCGAATCTGACCCGCCCACTCGTATATATCCTGAAACAAGTACCTATGAATGGCACAAAGATGTTCTAAAGAAAAATCTCCTAGAATCGGACGCTGGCTAATCTCAAAATATCTCGCCGAGCTAAGCTCCTGCTCCACCTTGAACAGCTCGTCCTTATCCCTAATATCAAGTTTGTTCTTGAGGACATGAGTGTGTGGATAGCAGTACTGGCCGTTATCCTCATACTCATAGCGATAATATTCATCCATCATGGGCTTATCCTACCGAAACATACCTAGATGTAATCTGTCGAACTACATCCTCCACATCAACCTCTTTTTCGATAATCATTCTCCCACGCTCTATCTCCTCAGGAGTGAGTATCATGTCTTCCATAGCAAAGGAAGCTCTTACGCTTGCAATTTTTTCATCTGTAGACATTAGTCTCTCCTTAGATATCGACTTAAATTCCATTCTTCAACACCTTATACGTCGAAATGCTAAACAACGGTCCAAAAAAACTTAGTTACATTATATCACAATTGTCTGACATTTCATACCCACCCCGCCTAGGTTGAAATACACACCAACTATCCAGCTAAATCCCGCCTCATCCCCTGCCCTTCATAGCATTTCAAGTTTGCCACCTGGCGCCCCCAGCCCCACATCCCGCTTGACTAAGTATAGCTTATATGGCTCTATACATGCATTAAGAGGCACCTGTGGTATCACAGCATGAATATTTGGTTTTTCTACACGCAAATTGGCAACAGACATTTCATGTGTCTTTCTCAAGCCTTTACAGTTTTCAAAAAAGTAGCTCATGTGTGGACACCCCTATACACTTTGATGGCAGTTTAAAAATGGTTCTGAGGGTGTTATGGGCGATTTTGGAATGAGCTTAGAGAAATAAAAAAGAGTTTTGTAATTTATAGGCACGAGCCGCCACGGACGGCGGCGAGAGTGCGTAAGCAACAGGACGTTGCATGGAGCACGGCGCCTATATATACAAAACTCTTTTTTAATTTCTCTTAGCGAATGTATCATGAGCCCATAACACTCTCTTAGAATCATTTTGCAAACTGCCATAGATACTAATTGGGTGTCCACACCTCAAAGCTACATTTTTGAAAACAGTTCATTCTTAGAAAGACACATGGCTGTTGCCAATTTTTGACGTGAAGAAAAACTACAAATATTCGCTGAATCGATACCACAGGTGCCCTTATGCATATCTAGAGCCATAAAAGTTCCTACTTGCGGGATGTGGGGCTAGGGGCGCCGGGTATCAGTTGTGTGCTATGAAGGGCGGTTGGCTTAGGCGTTTTGGATTTTGCCAGTGTATAGTTGGTAGTATTTACCGCCTTCTTTGATGAGCTCATCGTGGCTACCACGCTCTATGATGCGACCCTGGTCAAGGACCATGATGCAGTCAGAGTTGCGGATGGTAGAGAGGCGGTGGGCAATGACGAATGTAGTACGTCCATGCATAAGCTTGTCCATTCCGTCCTGCACGATTTTCTCGGTACGTGTATCGATTGATGATGTAGCCTCATCTAGGATAAGTACTGGTGGATCTGCGATAGCAGCTCTTGCTATGGCAAGAAGCTGTCTCTGTCCTTGTGAAAGGTTGCCTCCGTCTCCCTTGATTACTGTGTCGTAACCATTAGGAAGTCTTCTGATGAAGCTGTCGGCATTGGCAAGCTTTGCTGCTGCAATTACCTCTTCTTCTGTGGCGTCAAGCTTACCGTAGCGGATGTTGTCAGCGATTGTACCTGTAAAAAGGTGTGTATCCTGAAGTACTATACCAAGTGAATGGCGTAGGTCAGCCTTTTTGATTTTGTTAATGTTGATTCCGTCGTAGCGGATTTTACCGTCTGCTATGTCGTAGAATCTGTTGATAAGGTTGGTGATGGTTGTTTTACCTGCACCTGTTGCACCAACAAATGCTATTTTCTGACCTGGTGTTGCAAATAGCTTGATGTTGTGAAGTACTGTTTTGTCTGGATTGTATGCAAAGTCTACGTCGTCGAATACGATGTCACCTTCAAGCTTAACGTAGGTTGTTGTGCCTTCGGCCTTGTGATAATGCTTCCAAGCCCACATGCCTGTGCGCTCCTTGCATTCTACAATCTGTCCGTTTTCTTCCTTGGCGTTAACAAGCATTACGTAGCCTTCGTCTGTCTCAGGAGTCTCGTCAATTAAGTCAAATACTCGCTCGGCACCTGCCATTGCAAGTACGATAGACTGGAACTGCTGTGATACCTGGAATATAGGCATGTTAAATGAACGGTTAAACTGAAGGAATGCAATTAATGCACCAATTGTAAGACCCATCCAGCCATTGATTGCAAGTGTGCCACCTACTACTGCACATGCTACGTAGCTGACATTTCCCATTTGCATATTGATAGGTCCAAGGCTGTTGGCAAGTCTGTTGGCTTTGTATGCATTGTTGTAAAGCTCTTCATTGAGCTCATTGAATTTTTCAATTGCCTCCTGCTCGTGGCAGAATACCTTAACGACCCTCTGGCCGTTCATGATTTCCTCGATATTTCCGTTCACGGCGCCAAGGGACTGCTGCTGCTTGCGGAAATAATTACCTGAGCGTCCTGCAACCTGCGCTGTTGTAAAGGCAATGAGAACAATCATTAATATACTCACAATAGTAAGTGCCCATGAGGTCATTACCATGTATATAAATACTGTTACGATAGAGATTACACTGTTAAATATCTGAGGAAAACTCTGGGAAATCATCTGTCGCATTGTATCAATATCATTGGTATAAATCGACATTACATCACCGTGGGCATGTGTGTCGAAATAGCGGATTGGCAAATCTTCCATCTTCTCAAACATGTCATCTCGAAGATCCCTAAGAGTTCCCTGTCCTACATAAATCATCAAATAATTGTATAAATAAGTGGCTACTATACCCACTGCATAATAGACAACAATAGTTTTTATAGCATGAGCTAAACCAGTGAAATCGGTGCTTCCACTTTTTACCATTGGTGTAATATAGTCATCTACTAGAGTCTGCATAAAAGCAGTACCCTTTGCGTTGCACTGTACACCAACGAAAATACTGATAACCACTATAATTAAGTGGAGCCAATATCTCTGTCCAACATATTTAAATACTCGGCCAAGGGCGCCGCGTCTTTTGGCCTTCTGCTCTTTTGTGAGCTTTGGCATCTGTCCTGGTACTGGTCTTCTAGCCAATGTCGGCACCTCCTTCCTGATCTTCCTTGTCAAAATCACCGCTACCTGCGCCTGTCTGCTGCTGGTATATGTCGCGATAGATTTCATTTCTAGCAAGCAACTCTTCATGAGTTCCAAAATCATCTATCTTTCCATCATCCATTACAATAATTCTGTCTGAATCCATAACAGATGAAATACGCTGTGCAATAATAAGCTTTGTTGTGCCAGGGATTTCTTCTCTGAAGGCACGTCTTATATTTGCATCTGTAGCTGTATCTACTGCAGATGTAGAGTCATCTAAAATAAGAATCTTTGGCTTCTTAAGAAGGGCTCTTGCAATACAAAGTCTCTGGCGCTGTCCACCTGATACGTTAGTTCCACCCTGCTCAATGTGAGTGTTATATCCATCAGGGAACTTTTCAATGAACTCATCAGCGCATGCCAGCCTAGCTGCTCTTTTAATATCCTCATCGCTGGCTTCTTTATCACCCCATCTAAGGTTTTCAGCAATAGTACCTGAGAAAAGCACATTGTTCTGAAGTACTACAGAGACCTGATTTCTCACTGTCTCCACATCGTAGTCCTTAACATTGTGGCCGCCGATTAGAACCTGACCCTCATCTACATCATAAAGTCGTGAAATCATAGAGACTAATGTAGTCTTGGCAGAACCAGTTCCACCTAGAATTCCTATAGTCTCTCCTGACTTAATCTCTAGATTAATATGGTCAAGTACTGGCTTTTCAGCTGTCTTATTGTAGCCAAATACTACATCTTTAAACTGAATAGAGCCATCTGGCACTTCATAAATTGGATCATCACCATTTGTGATTGCAGTCTTTTCCTCAAGCACCTCATAGATACGCTGCATGCTTGCAATAGACATTGTTACCATGATAAAAATCATAGCAAAGAACATAAGTGACATAAGCATACTCATGCAGTATCCGTAAAGCGAAAGCAAATCACCTGTCTCAAGTGTCTTGTCGATAACTATAAATTTAGCTCCAAACCAGCTAATAAGAACGATACATGTATAAACAACAGAGGTCATAAATGGCATTGTAAATACAACCATTTTTTCAGCTGCAGTAGCAAAATTGTAAATGCCGCCGCTTCCCTCTTTAAATTTGCTCTTCTCGTAGTCCTCTCTAACGTATGCCTTAACAACACGCATTCCAGTAATATTTTCCTGAACTGATGCATTTAAAGCATCGTATTTCTTAAACAAAGTATCAAAAAGCGGACGTGCCTTTGTCATTACAAAAGCCATTACTATGAGGAGTAAAATCATTGCAACCAAGAAAATAGATGCAATCTTTGGGCTGATAGTAAACGACAAAATCATAGCTGATATTACAGTCACAGGGGCTCTAAATCCCATTCGAAGAATCATGATAAAAGCATTTTGAATGTTAGTAACATCAGTTGTAAGACGAGTTACAAGACCTGCAGTTGAAAACTTATCAATGTTTTCAAAAGAAAAAGTCTGGATGTTTTCAAACATGCTCTTTCTCAGGTTCTTCGCCAAACCTGCTGATGCTTTGCTTCCAAATACAGCACCCATGATTCCACCAAACAGCCCAACTGCTGCACTGATAAGCATCATGGCACCTATTTTATAGATAGCAGACAAGTCGCCTTTTTCTACTCCTTCACTTACTAAATCTCCCACAAGTCGCAGGATATACATCTCCATTGCAACTTCAAGAATCATAAAAAAAGGAGTGAGAAAAGCGGCAGCTTTATATTCCTTTATTTCATGCAATATCCTTTTAACCAAAACTTAATCCTCCTTTTTCAGCTCTACATAAGACTTATAGTCCTTAGCGTTTTGCTGAATTTTCTCAAATATTTCAACCAGCAAATCAATCTGATCCTCTGGAATCCCCCTTGTAATGTAGTCCTCAACCGCCATAATTTCTTTCTCAGCAAGTGTGCTGAAGTTCTTTCCTTTTTCGGTGACAACTATCTGTTTTTTTCTGGCATCTGTATCCACAGGAGCCTTAGCCAAATATCCCGATTTCTCCAAACACTGAATCATGTCAGCCAGTGTGGATTTAGGGAAATGAAATGTCTTTTCTAAGTCCTTTTGGAATACTGGGTCACTTTGGCGCTCAATGTATCCTACAAGCCATGCATTCTTTAAATTGCATGGAACTTCACCCATTTCTATTACGCCTCGGCCAACAGCTTTTTTAATTTCTCGAGCAGCATTATCAAGCATAAAGCCAAAATGCCTTCTCTTATCGAACTCTTCTCCTATCATAATTTTCCTTTCTTTCCCTTGATTTAATCCTCTTAATCGATTATATTTAACTTAATTGCGCACTACTTGTTCGTTTCCGAATAGTCCGATTCCGAACTAAGAGTTAGTATACACTCTTAAATGTGTCCAATCAACAAACAAATTATAAAAAATCTATTAAAACTTACTCGGGCTGATTTTTCCGTGGTATAGTAGACAAAGATACATCAAATATGTTAGTCTTGCAGTTGTGCATTCTATTTATGTATCAATTTTTGAGGGTCAATATAAACATCTTACAATGTTGAAGGAGTATTATAATGAGAGAAAGAAGTAAGGATTTAAGGGTTAGAAGAACTTTAACTTCTATAAGAAAGTCATTTTATGAACTTGTTCTTGAGAAGAATTACAACGAGATTTCTATTACTGAACTTACTGACAGGGCTGGCATCAATAGAAAGACATTTTACTTACACTATTCATCACTTGATGATTTAGTAAAAGAAATTGAGGAGGAAATTGTATCAGACATTCTCGAAAGCATTGGCTCATACGCTGAAGCTTTTGACCTTCCAGGATGTATCAAAAACTTCTATATTTACTTGGAATCATGTAACGAAGTACAAAAGAAGCTTCTTTGCGACGATCACTATTCATTCTTCTATGAATCAGTCACAGATTCTGTACTTCGCAGTGAACCATTTGCAAAGTTCTTTGAAAGAACTGACTATCCATCAATCGTTCGTTCATACACAATCTCTATTACATTTATTTATAGAGACTGGCTTAAGGGCGGCCGTAAAATCGATTTCGACACACTCACAACTCAGGCATCAAATATCGTAGAGAATGGATATGCAGGAGTTTTAAAAAAATAATTTAAACCCTTGATTAAAAAAGACTTGTAACTTTGGCTGAAGTTACAAGTCTTTTTTTCGTGTTATTATCAATCTAATTTCAAATTAAAGGATAAGCTTCATCGCTCCATAGATACCTGCGTCGTTTCCAAGTGTTGCAAGAATAATTTTAGTATTGCGGCATCCGTGGAATGCAATTTGGTTGAATCTATACTCAACTTCATCGATAAGAATCTGTCCAGCCTTAGAAACTCCGCCTCCGATAACAAATGCCTCTGGGTTTACAACGGCTGAAATAACCTGAAGACCTTGAGCCAAGTACTCGCATGCGCGCTTTACAACTTCTTTTGCGACTACATCGCCCTTCTTAGCCTCGTCAAATACTGCCTTTGCATCAATGTTCTCTGTAGGAATAGCTCTAAGTCCGCTTTCATCCTCATTCATAGCAAGGCGAATCTTTGCAAGACGAGCGATACCTGTAGCTGAGCAATACTGCTCGAGACATCCATGATTACCGCATCCGCAAGTCATCTCCTCTGTATAGTTTACTCTGATATGTCCAATCTCACCTGCTGCACCTGCTGCACCTGTGATGATTTCATCATTGATAATTACTCCGCCGCCTACACCAGTTCCAAGTGTAACCATTACTGAGCTTGAATATTCCTTAGCTGCTCCCATCCAAGCCTCGCCAAGAGCTGCTACATTTGCGTCATTGCCTGCTTTTACCTTTATTCCGCCAAGCTCATCTGAGAATTCTTTTTCTACATTGAAAACGCCCCAACCTAAGTTTACACAGCGATTTACAACACCATCTCCTGATACAGGTCCTGGAATACCGATACCTACACCTGAAACATCATCAGCTGAGATGTTTTTCTCTGCCATCTTTTCCTTAACTGTTGCAGCTAAGTTCTTAAGAATATTAACTCCACCATTGCTAGTATCTGTAGGCACTTCCCACTTATCAAGTAGTTCTCCTTCATTTGTAAATAAGCCGCACTTACATGTTGTGCCACCTAAATCCAACCCAAATCCATACTTTGCCATACTCTCCTAAATCCTCCATTACTTTATTATTACTGACCTTCTGTAGTCGTAGTAATCTGTATATCTGTTGCGTTCTCAGGAATTACCCCCGGTGGAATCTCAGTTCCGTCAAATGTCTGAGTCACCAGCTGATAAGTTACTGTATCCTCCTCTTCTTGAGGATTCTCCTGATCAAATTCCCCCTGGCCCTCCTGGTCCTCAGGGCTTTCTTCATCATCTATCACCGGTTCTTCCTGCTGCTCTTCAGTACCAATGTATTCCACTGGCCTTAAAAACTCTGCCGGAAGCAAACCCTCATGAATATCCATCATGTATTCCTGCCAAATAGCTGCCGGATAAGATGAACCTGTCAGTCCAGGCATCTGTTTTGGAATGTCATATCCCACCCACACGCTAGTGGTGTAATACTGAGTGTATCCAACAAACCATCCATCTCGGTTACTATTAGTAGTTCCTGTTTTACCAGCACAAGGCATTTCACCTAAATCATTTCCCTTTGCTGTACCGACCGCTATTACTGATTGTAGCATATCTGTCATAGTTCTGGCAGCATTTTCTTGATAAACTTGCACTTCTTCCTGGTTGGCTTCGTATAGGATATTTCCAGCTGCATCTGTTATCTTCATGATGCACCCTGGATCTCTCATATAACCATCGTTAAATATGGTTGCATAACCCTTTGCCATCTCTAGAGGACTTACACCTACTGTAAGTCCACCAAGGCACGCCGCCATTCCATAATCATCCTTTTCTATATGACTAAATCCAAGGGTATTCAAGTATCCAATGCCCTTTTCCGGTGTCACCTGCTCATATAGCTGCCATGCTACTGTATTCTTTGAATATGCTACAGCATCTCTAAGTGTTATTTCTCCAGCATATTTTCCTCCAGCATTTTCAGGCCCACCTTCAAATTTCTCATCCATCACTATGTCATCTGGAGCGTAGCCCATCTCTAGAGCTGGGGTATAAACAATAAGCGGCTTTATAGAACTTCCCGGCTGTCTAAAGCTTTGAAATGCCCTATTTAAAGTGTAACCTGAAACGTCCTGACTCCTACCACCAACTATAGCCACTGTCATTCCAGTGCTATTATCTATGCATACTCCTGCCCCCTGAAGAGCAAGTATTCCTTCGTCATTTACATCTGTAAATTCTTCTAGCTTTGTGTCTATGGTTGTTTGTAGTTTCTGCTGTTTATTTAAATCTATGGATGTGTATATTCTATAGCCCGATGTAAAAAGACTTGCATTACAATTGTTGTAAGCTTCCTCGTAAGCTCTTTCATATGCTTCTTTTGCCTCTTCTGATGCAAAATCATTTTTAAATTCAAAGCCTTCTGTCTCCATCAATGCCTTTGTAGCACAATAATATACGTAAGTTTCTACATAATTGTTTTTTACGCTATCAGGCCTTTCAAGTACAATCTCCTGTTTTTTTGCATTGTTATAAGTCTTCTCATCTATTACTCCATCCTTGTACATAGATGTAAGAATCAAATCTCTTCTAGTAATTGTATTCTGAGGATTAATTACAGGATCATAATATGTAGGACTGTTTGGAATCGCTAGTAAATAGCATATTTCAGACAAGCTAAGCTCTGACACATCCTTACTGAAATAACCCTTTGCTGCCGCCTGAATTCCATAATATCCATTAGCAAAATATACATTGTTAAGATAGAACTCAAGAATTTGCTCTTTTGAGTATTTTTTCTCCATTTCAGAGGCTATATATATTTCCTCTACTTTTCTCTGCCATGTTTTCTCATTGCTTAAGAAAATAGTTCTGGCAAGCTGCTGAGTTATAGTACTTCCGCCCTGAGTTACCTCGCCATCTTTCACCATAGCAAAAATAGCTCTAGCTATAGCTTTATAATCCACTCCGCTGTGCTTATAGAATTTCTTATCCTCAATGGAAATAAGGGCCTCACAGACATAAGTCGGGATATGATCGTAGGTGATATAATATACATCCTTTTCGCCCTTAAGAATTGAAATGGTATTACCATTTGAATCGTAAACCTCGCTAGTCTCTATCTGCCTAAACGTATCTACACTAGAATGTTTTACAATATTAATAGCCTCTGCTTTCAGTGCAGAGACTTCAGCTGCGTACCCACTGGCGTAGTAATAGGTAATACCTGCCACAAGAATGAGTAATAGTACGATTTGCAATTTTATTAATCGAAAGATTTTTTTATCTGCTATCCTTCGTTTTTTCGCCGATTCACTCATATTTTTATTTTAATCATTCTCAAAATCATTAACAAGACAAATGGCATTTCTTTGACATTTACGCTTCGAAATTTTGCTTAAATACAGCTTAAATCTTGTATTTACCCCATTAGACCTTTATCATTATCTATGTGGTCTTTTATGACACAGCGGGATTTTATTTTAAATTTTCAGGGAGGTTTTCACGTGGAAAAAGAAAAATTAGGCGTCACTAAAAACGGCGAAGATATCATTGCTTACACACTTGTAAATAAAAATGGTATGCAAGCTAAAATAATGAACTATGGATGCAACCTATTAGAGCTTTGGGTTCCAGATTCTGAGGGCATCCTTTCAGATGTTGTTTTAGGATATGAGAAAATCGAAGACTATTTTGTAAATGGTCCTGGTTTTGGCTGCTGCATCTGCCCTAACGGCAACCGCATCGGCGATTCTAAATTCACTTTAAATGGTGTTGAGTACAAGCTTGATGCCAATGACGGCAAGAACAACTTGCACTCTGGATTCAATCCAATGCATAAGCGCATTTGGAATGTTGAGTCAGTTGACGATAGCCATATTACATTTACTTGCCACAAGGCAGATATGGAATGTGGTTTCCCAGGTGAGATGGACATCACTATCACATATACTCTTTCTGATGACAATGCTTTAAAGCTTGAATATTCAGGGGTTTCTGATGTTGATACAATCTTCAACCCAACTAACCATTCTTACTTTAACCTTAATGGTCATGACTCAGGTTCCGTAATGAACGAGATAGTATGGATTGATGCTGATAAGTACACACACACTGATTCTGAGTCTATTCCACACGGAGAATGCCGCGATGTTAAGGGCACTCCAATGGATTTCACTACTCCAAAGCCACTTATTAAGGATACAGAAGCAGATTATGATCAGCTTAAATGGGCTGGTGGTTTTGACCACAATTACTGCTTAAATAACCCTTCTCTCACTAAGCCAAGTTGTACACTTGAAGACCCTGAGAGCGGCAGAAAGATGGAAGTTTATACAGATTTACCTGGCGTACAGCTTTATGCTGGTAACTATCTTGATTCTTCACATATTGGAAAGGGTGATTTCCCATATGACAAGCGCTACGGTGTTTGCTTTGAATCACAGTTCTTCCCTAATGCTATCAATGTACCAGAGTTTGCGCAGCCAATTGCAAAAGCTGGCGTAAAGGCTCACTCTACTACAATTTACAAGTTCGTATAAATATGAATTACTACGCCGAGCTGACTTGCCTCTACAGTGCCTGTTAGCTCGGCTTTTTCTATGTAGGAAAGCGCTTCGCTGTCAGTATATATTACTGGTCTAGTAACAATAGTACCATCTTCTAATATTTCACCATTATTCTCGATGAATAGTTTACATTCTTTTCCTTCACTATCAGTTCCTTCAACAATATATCTTGCTGAAAGAGTCACATTTTCTCCTGGCTTTTGTCTTTGAGTGTCTACTCCTCCCGGCATTATCTTCCCTTTAAAAGCATCACAATCTATATAGCCTTCAAATAGTATCATCTTCGCTGAGCCAGATTGTCCCTTTACTTCATACTCTTCTTTTATATCTACATTAACAGTTAACACTTCTTTTAACATATTCCCCACCTATACGTAATCAACTTACAACTTTATCTATTGAAAATTTTCTAATGAAAAAAGGCACATCACATGGATGTGCCCTTAATAATTATCTTATAAAAAAGCCTTAATCTGCTTGTAAATTCCTGCTGCATCAAGCTCATACTTCTCAAGAAGCTTAACAGCTGGACCTGACTCACCAAATGTGTCCTTAACACCGATACGAAGCATCTTTGTTGGGCACTTCTCAGAAAGAACTTCTGCTACAGCACCACCGAGACCACCGATAACTGAGTGCTCCTCAACTGTAACAACCTTTCCTGTCTTTGATGCGCTCTTTACAATAAGGTCTGCATCGATTGGCTTGATTGTATGGATGTTGATTACTTCTGCATCAATTCCGTCCTCTGCAAGCTTCTTAGCAGCCTCAAGAGACTCATTTACTTCAAGACCTGTAGCGATGATTGTAAGGTCCTTGCCCTCTTTAAGAACTACGCCCTTACCAATCTCAAACTTGTAATCAGCGTTGTCGTTGATTACAGGTACTGCAAGACGGCCAAATCTAAGGTAAACTGGACCATCCATCTTATATGCTGCCTCAACTGCAGCCTTTGCCTCTACATCATCAGAAGGATTGATGATTGTCATGCCTGGGATTGTACGCATAAGTGCGATATCCTCGTTACACTGGTGTGATGCACCATCCTCACCAACTGAAATACCAGCGTGAGTAGCACCAATCTTAACATTGAGATGTGGGTAACCAACTGAGTTACGAACCTGCTCAAATGCACGACCTGCTGCGAACATTGCGAATGAACTGCAGAATGGAACCTTTCCTGTACTAGCAAGACCAGCTGCAATGCCAACCATATTTGACTCTGCAATACCACAATCAATGTGACGGTCTGGATAAGCTTTCTTAAAAATTCCTGTCTTTGTAGCCTCTGCAAGGTCTGCATCTAAAACTACAAGATTATCATATTTTTCGCCTAAAGCGACAAGAGCATTACCGTAGCTCTCACGAGTTGCGATTTTCTTAACGTCTGCCATACTTACTCACCAGCCTTTCCCAATTCTTCCATAGCGATAGCATACTCCTCGTCGTTAGGAGCTTTTCCATGCCATCCTACCTGGTTCTCCATGAATGAAACGCCCTTGCCCTTAACAGTCTTCATGATGATAGCTGTTGGCTGGCCTTTTGTCTCACGTGCCTCTTTGAAAGCTGCTCTGAGCTGATCAAAATCATTTCCGTCTGCAACTTCTACTACATGGAAATTAAATGCTCTGAACTTGTCTGGAATAGGATATGGGCTGTTAACATCCTCAATACGTCCATCAATCTGGAGTCCGTTGTTATCAACGATTACACAAAGGTTATCAAGGTTCTTTGCTGCTGCGAACATTGATGCTTCCCATACCTGACCTTCCTGAATCTCACCATCTCCAAGAAGAGTATATACTCTATATGATTCATTTGAGAGCTTTGCAGAAAGAGCCATTCCTACTGCAACAGATATACCCTGTCCAAGTGAACCAGATGATGCGTCAATACCAGGTGTATGCTGCACACATGGATGACCCTGAAGGTGTGAGCCAATGCTACGAAGGCCCTTTAAATCTTCTACTGGGAAAAAACCCCTCTGAGCAAGTGTAGAATAAAGACCTGGAGCAGTATGTCCCTTTGAAAGCACAAATCTATCACGATCTGCCTTCTTTGGATTCTTTGGGTCAATATTCATCTCTTCAAAGTAAAGGTAAGTAAATACCTCTGTTGCTGATAAAGATCCGCCTGGATGACCAGCCTTAGCTGCGTGAACACCTTCGATGATGCCCTTGCGAACCTCATTAGCTGTTTTCTTTAGCTCTTGATTTGTCATTGTTCTCCTCCTAAAACATGTACCTAGTCAGCCTGCCTGACCGGGTCAATATTATCTCATTTCATCTAAGGTAATCAACATAATATTTTTGATTGCTGATGAAATGGTAATAGCATTTTCATGGAAGCCTGCATTTGCAAATACTATGTAGAATGCATCTCCCTGACGGTGAAGCTGTTTTGTCTTCTCAATAAGCGACTTAAGCTGTGCAACTTCAATTGGCTCATTGTTGTAGTAACACTGCGCGAAAATAGTAGCTGCCTTATTCTCGCATTTACCAAGTGAAACTAAATCAAAGCCATCAGTTGTGCCGGCTTCATCATCATTAACCCACCAGTTTCCAATCTCCTCAACAGTGAATGGAAGCTGATTCTTATCACTTTCATTTTCAAGGTATTCTCCACAAATTTTAATGAATACCTCTTTCATATAGTCTTGAATATTTTCTTTTATATGGTCCCACATGCCGTCAATATCACCTGACATGTACATATCGAAATTAGGAACCACATATTTGTACCAGAAAAGTGTACTTGTATTTACAATTGAATATCTTGTCTTTTTTCTATTAGTAACCTCAGTAATAGCTGTATCTTTAGTACATACGCCAATTGCCATAAGTGAATTCAAATAAGGAACTACTACGTCCTTTGGCTTATCTACTGCAGCTGATATCTGATTAACTCTATTAAGGCCACTAGCCAATGTTACAAGCATGTAATTATAATATGCTAGCTCTCTAAGCTCTGTGGACATTACCTGCTCTGGATTAAGACCAACACTTGATCTACCACATAGGAAAAGTCTAGCAGCAACCTGCTTGATCTTGTCCTCTTCTGAAACCTGTGTAAGGCCAAAATCTTCAAATCCTGATACGCCTAGTAATGCAGCAACTCTAGCAAGATTATAAGGAATACCACCTGTAATACCATAAAGAAATGCTGCTTCCTTAGGACTAGCATCATCAAAAAACTCACATGAATCATAGAAGCCCAATGGCTCTAATACTAAATCCAAGTCAATATTCTTGCTCCAGATGGCCTTTTTCCCCTTAATATACTTGTCTACAAGCATAAAAGCATCAGAACACAATATTAATTTAATTGGTAAATCCTTCCATTCTCCAACAACAAAATCATGGAGCACTTTATCAAATTCCGGATCTGCCTTCACAATATTTGGATATTGATCAATGATAATAAGCTGTTTTTCTTTTGCAGCTCTCTTTGAAATTTCTTTGCAGAAGCCTGCTGGATCAAAGGTTTTCTTGCTGCCCATGTATGAGCTGAGACGCTCCATCTGGTGCTTGCCAGTAGTCTCATATGCCTCAAAAAATAACCCCTTTTTATCCTGTGCAAACTCTTGAAGTAATGTAGTCTTTCCAATACCTATCTGACCGGATACAACCGCGATAGCGCATTTGTCCCCTTCGTAAAAACCACTTAGTTTTTCTACTTCGTTCTTTCTACCTATAAACATAACACCTCTCCTTTGCACTGCTTTACTGGCGCGTGCAAATCCATGGTATCACGTTTCAACTATTGATGCAATAGTCTGTAAATTTTAATTCATTTTTCAAAAAACCAAATATCTTAATAAATCCCGCCACTTTTAGAATTATCCTATATTTTAGGCTTTCTTGGTGGCTCTTTTTTTACCTTTTAGGTGCAAAAAGTAATCTTTACTTAAAAATTACGAAAAGTATTCTTTTGACTATATAACAAAAAAAGCCTTTAGGAATTAACCTAAAGACTATAGTTGACATAAAAATAGTGCCCAGAGTCGGAATCGAACCAACGACACGAGGATTTTCAGTCCTCTGCTCTACCAACTGAGCTATCTGGGCACAAAATTTCAAGATTCGCGAAGCAAATCATGAACAGCGACGAGCCTCTTTGCCGTCAGGCAATCATAATGGCGAGTCACCGAGTTGCGGGAGATGGATTTGAACCACCGACCTCCGGGTTATGAGCCCGGCGAGCTTCCAGACTGCTCCATCCCGCGATATTAAAAAAGATGGGCGGTGGTGGATTCGAACCACCGAAGCAATTTGCAGCAGATTTACAGTCTGTCCCCTTTGGCCACTCGGGAAACCGCCCATGTTATTAACATATATCTATATTCACTTAAATGGGACCTACAGGGCTCGAACCTGTGACCCTCTGCTTGTAAGGCAGATGCT
>JAEEGH010005933.1_pt1 | contig 30263 bp, 26 predicted proteins | sample 9134181 | NCBI WGS metagenome assembly JAEEGH01 (sample SAMN16246544, study PRJNA631951) | gut metagenome | biome: gut microbiome; feature: rumen; material: DP-attached | host: Bos | place: Iran: Karaj | collected 2018-10
CGTATGGTACCGCTACAAAAACGGTAGACGCAGTGACTTGATAAATGCGCTGATGGCGCTAAAGAAATACGAATTCCTGATTCACCAGCTGGTATCCAGAGACTTCAAAACTAAATACAAAAGGTCCGTCTTGGGCATATTCTGGAGCTTCTTAAATCCGCTTTTGATGATGATAGTCCAATATGTCGTATTTTCAACGATATTTAGGTTCGACATAGAAAACTACGTAGTATACCTCTTGATTGGTATCGTTTCCTTTAACTTCTTCAGTGAAGTCTGCAGTATGAGTATGACTTCAATCCTCGGAAACGCTAGCTTGATTACAAAAGTATACTTACCAAAATATATATATCCATTAACTAGAACTATGTCATCGGGGGTAAACTTGCTGATATCTCTGCTCCCTTTGATTTTAATGTGTATTGCAACCGGATTGCACCTTCATAAGTCGGCGGTTTTAGCACTGTTTTTCTTGGGTTGCTTGGCAATTTTCAGCCTAGGCATGGGATTGCTGTTATCTTCGTCCATGGTATTCTTCAGAGATACCCAATATCTTTGGGGCATTCTTTCAATGGCGTGGATGTATGCGACCCCCATTTTTTATCCGGCAAGTTTATTACAGGACCACGCAAAGATACTGCTGACCATAAACCCGATTTACCACTTTATAGATGGCATGAGGGTTTGCATCATGGACGGCATTTCGCCGGAACCAATTATATACATTCAGTGTATGGCGATTGCGATTGCCATGCTGCTCGTCGGAGCCGCAATATTCAAGAAATCTCAAAACAAGTTTGTTCTTTATCTGTAGGGTGACACAATGGACAACTATGCAATAGAGGTCAAGGATGTGACCATGCGATTCCACATGAATAACGACAAAATTATGTCGCTAAAGGAATTCGCCACTGCAAAGCTAAGAGGAAAAATAAAATACGAGGATTTTACCGCTTTGGATAACGTCAGCTTTAATGTCCGCAAAGGCGAAACTCTAGGTCTAATCGGCAGAAACGGCGCCGGAAAGAGCACTATACTAAAAGTAATTTCCGGCATACTGAGACCTACCGAGGGTGAAGTAATATCCCGCGGCAACATAGTTCCGATGTTGGAGCTTGGTTCGGGATTCGACATGGACCTCACCGGCAAAGAGAACATATTCTTAAATGGTGCAATTCTGGGCTATTCTGAGGAGTTCCTAAATTCCAAATACGATGAAATCCTAGAGTTCTCCGAGCTCGGCGATTTTATAAACAACCCGATCCGAAACTATTCATCCGGAATGCTGGCAAGACTGGCATTCTCCGTAGCAACGGTAGTAAAACCGGAGATTCTGATAGTTGACGAAATCCTTTCTGTTGGTGACGCGGCGTTTCAAGAAAAATCCCGTGCACGCATGATGGAGCTGATGGGCGGTGGCACAACGGTATTGTTTGTGAGCCATAGCCTAGATCAAATCCGAGAAATGTGTAACCATGTGGTGTGGTTGGAACACGGCCGGATGAAAATGTTTGGAGAAACAGATGAAGTGTGCGATGCATATGCATCGGTATAACCGTGAAAATATAGTAAAGCAGAATTGTTTAGTATAAAAAAGATAGGAGTATAGATTTTCAATGAAAGGAATAATCCTGGCCGGGGGTAGTGGGACCAGACTCTATCCGCTAACAATGGTAACGAGCAAGCAGCTCCTCCCCGTATATGATAAACCCATGATTTATTACCCGATGAGCGTTCTGATGCTCGCGGGCATTAAAGAGATACTAATAATTTCAACACCTACGGATTTGCCTAATTTTGAAAGATTGCTTGGCGACGGCAGTCATTTTGGGGTGAATCTTTCGTATAAAGTTCAGCCGTCACCTGACGGACTGGCACAGGCATTCACCATAGGCGAAGAGTTTATCGGTGACGATGCGTGTGCGATGGTACTGGGTGACAACATATTCTATGGCAATGGCTTTGGTGAATCCCTCAAAAAAGCATACTTTAATGCAAATGAAGGCAGAGCTACAATTTTTGGTTATTATGTAAACGATCCCGAGCGTTTTGGTATCGTCGAGTTTGACGAAAATGGTAAAGTTCTTTCTGTTGAGGAAAAGCCAAAGAATCCAAAGAGCAATTACTGCATAACGGGGCTCTACTTTTATCCAAAGGGTGTAAGTGCAAAGGCTCACGAAGTGCGACCTAGCGCAAGGGGTGAACTTGAGATAACAACACTGAATGACATGTATCTCCAAGAAGACAGACTGGATGTGCAGCTCCTTGGTCGTGGCTACGCTTGGCTTGACACAGGAACTATGGATTCGCTCGTGGAAGCCTCAGATTTCGTGAGAACCATAGAGACACGTCAAAGTAGCCAAATCGCGGCCCTCGAGGAAATCGCTTTCCATAGCGGCTGGATAGATAAAAAGACCTTACTTGAATCGGCAGATTTATATGGAAAATCTCCTTATGGTCAGCATTTACGCAACGTAGCTGAAGGCAAAATTAGATATTAAGGGAACTCAAGTATTATGAAGACAATAGGGAACTTTACATTTCTAGATACAGAAATTAAAGATGTTTACATCATAGAAACAAAGCATTACGGAGACAACAGAGGATACTTTATGGAAACCTACAAAAAAGCCGATTTCGATGCGGCAGGTCTTGTTTATGACTTTGTTCAGGACAACCAATCTAGCTCACGCAAAGGCGTTCTGCGTGGATTGCATTTCCAAAAGACACATCCACAGGCAAAACTGGTTCGCGTGTTGCGAGGCGAGGTCTTTGATGTCGGAGTGGATTTGCGAAAAGGAAGTCCTACCTACGGCAAATGGGTAGGCGCATTACTTTCCGCTGAAAATGGCAGACAGTTAATGATTCCACGTGGCTTTGCCCATGGTTTTGTAGTTGTAAGCGACGAAGCCGAGTTCGCCTATAAATGCGATGAGTTCTACCACCCTGAGGATGAAGGTGGCATCGCATGGAATGACCCGACGGTCAATGTAAAATGGCCGGAGGTTGGAGAAATTATACTTAGCGAAAAAGACAAAAAGAACTCAACTCTTGCGGAGTGCAAGATGGAGTTTTAAGGAATCACGAATAATGAATATTATAGTCACCGGTGGAGCCGGATTTATCGGAAGCAATTTTATATTTTACGAGCTTGAAAGGCATCCCGAGGACAGAATAATCTGCCTCGATAAACTGACTTATGCGGGGAATCTATCAACGCTTAAAGGCATCATGGAAAATCCGCAGTTTAGTTTTGTAAAGGGCGATATTTGTGATAGAGAATTGGTAAACGGCCTTTTTGAAGAAGAGCATCCGGATATAGTTGTCAACTTTGCGGCGGAAAGCCATGTTGACCGCAGCATAGAAAATCCGGGAGTTTTTCTTGAGACAAACATAATGGGCACTGCAACTATGATGGATGCTTGCCGCAAATATGGTATTAAACGCTATCATCAAGTGAGCACAGACGAAGTCTATGGTGACCTACCCCTTGATAGACCGAACCTCTTTTTTACGGAAGAGACTCCGATTCACACGAGTAGCCCATATTCAAGTTCAAAAGCGGCCGCTGATTTGCTGGTTTTGGCATATCATAGGACATACGAACTCCCAGTCAGCATTTCGCGCTGTTCGAATAACTATGGCCCTTATCACTTTCCTGAAAAGCTGATACCACTCATGATAGCGAACGCATTAAACGACAAACCACTTCCGGTATATGGCAAGGGCGAAAACGTGCGCGATTGGCTCTATGTAGAGGATCATTGTCATGCAATCGACCTCGTGATGCGAAAGGGTCGTGAGGGCGAGGTTTACAATATTGGCGGACACAACGAGATGCGAAACATCGATATTGTTAAGTTGATTTGTAAAGAACTAGGAAAGCCCGAGAGTCTAATTACATACGTAACAGACCGCAAAGGTCACGATTTACGCTATGCAATCGACCCGACAAAGATTCATTCAGAGCTTGGATGGTTACCGGAAACTAAATTTACGGATGGCTTGAAGAAAACAATAAAGTGGTATTTGGATAATCGTTCTTGGTGGGAAGAAATCATCAGTGGAGAATATAAGGATTATTACGAAAAGATGTATGGAAACAGATAAGAAACCTCTGATTTCAATATTGATGGCGGTGTATGAACCCAGAATGGATTGGTTGCGCGAACAGCTTGAATCACTGAACATTCAAACCTATCCAAATCTGCGTCTCTACGTTCGCGATGACTGTTCTCCCACTGTGCCGCTTGAAGATGTGAAGGCATTGGTAGACGAGTGCATTACAGCATTCCCATACACGATAGAGCAAAACGAAGAAAACCTTGGATCGAACCTAACATTTGAGAGATTGACAAAAGAGGCCGAGGGAGAATATTTTGCGTATTGTGACCAGGACGATGTATGGTTACCTGAAAAACTCACAGTGTTGCAAGAAATAATAGAAAAGGAGCGAGCAGAGCTTGTTTGCTCCGATATGTATATTATAGACGGGAATGGAAAACAGGTAGCGGATAGTATCACAAAGGTCAGGAAGCACCATCATTTAAAGACAGGAAGTAACCTCGCATCGGAACTTCTGACATCTAATTTTGTGACCGGCTGCACCATGATGATTCATTCGGATCTTGCAAAAGAGGCAATCCCGTTTTGCCCACACATGGTTCATGATCACTATTTGGCGCTGTACTCCGCAACCAAGGGAAAGATATTTTCAATTCGGAGACCTTTAATACAGTATCGGATTCATGGCAACAACCAGACAGAAATGATGGCCGGAGTAAAAGATAAAGAAAGTTATCTCAGAATCCGAATTATAGAATTGATTAAAAGATTCGAATGGCTAAAGGATAGATTTAGTACGGAAAGAGAGCTGCTACCGGAAATTAGGGCAGCGATTAGATGGGCAAATGCTCGCAAAAATAATTTTGAAGGAAACAAGAAAGCAAAGAAAATCGTATTTGATTATCGTAGGTTTAGTCCACTAACTTCATTGTTTGAAATCGCATTTTCGGGTGCACCTACGGGACTTTTTATGTTTTTTATAGGGCTGAAAAGGAGAAACATAGTTTGAAGGTTTTTGTTACGGGAGTAAATGGGCAACTCGGTCATGATGTGATTAACGAACTAGAAAAGAGAGGGCATTTCTGCACAGGTAGCGATATTACAGAAGCATATATAGGGATAGCAGATGGTAGCGCAGTCACAAAGACCGAATATGTTCAAATGGATATAACAGACAAAACCCAAGTTGATACTACCATTTCAAATATCCACCCCGACGCTGTAATACATTGCGCCGCATGGACCAATGTTGATGGAGCCGAAGAACCCGGGAACCGCGAAAAGGTATTTACTATAAATGAGAACGGAACTCGAAACATAGCCCGAGCATGTAAATCAATCGACTGTAAGATGCTTTATATTTCCACTGACTATGTTTTTAATGGTCAGGGTACAGAGCCGTGGAAACCCGATGATAAAAACTATGCGCCATTAAATGTATATGGTGAGTCAAAATTAAAGGGCGAGCTGGCAGTTGTCGAAAACCTCGATAAATATTTCATAGTTCGCATAGCGTGGGTGTTTGGCATTAATGGAAAGAACTTCATAAAGACTATGCTGAATCTAGGCAAAACACATGATGAGGTTTGTGTGGTAAACGACCAAATTGGAACGCCGACTTACACTAAAGATTTGGCAAGACTCCTCGTGGATATGACAGAGACCGAAAAGTATGGTTACTATCATGCTACTAACGAAGGCGGATATATCAGCTGGTATGATTTCACAAAAGAAATTTATAGACAAGTAGGCTTAAAAACAAAGGTTACCCCTGTCACAACGGTAGAATACGGATTGAGCAAAGCGAAGAGGCCTTTTAATAGTCGGCTAGCAAAAAGTAAGCTGTCGGAATGCGAATTTGAACTATTACCGGATTGGCGCGATGCTCTGACGCGTTACCTAAAAGAATTAGAATAAAAATTTTCTGCATGAGTGGGTTTAGTGTGTGATGAAACGAAAACTTCTTCACAATTAACTTTTGGAAGCATGCTCTAAAGATGAGTCAAAGTAAAGTAATGATAGGAGAATGTCTTGATATGAAAGAGCTATATAATCATGAATATTATCATAATTGTTGTGGCCCAATCCCTTATGAAAGCGATTCGCATTTTCTTGAATTTTTTCGAGGCATCGCAAATAGGATTGTTGCAGATTTTCACCCCAAAACAGTACTTGATGCGGGTTGTGCAATGGGATATTTAGTAGCTGCATTGAGGGATTTGGGGGTTGAAGCATATGGTGTCGACATTTCCGAATACGCTATATCTATGGTAAGAGACGATATAAAGCCATATTGTTTTGTGGGATCGTTAGCAGAGGATCTTCCGAGAGAATTGCCAAAGCATTTTGATATTGTGACAAGCATTGAAGTGTTAGAACATATGTATGCAGAGGATGGAGAAAAGGCAATTCATAATATTTGTGCGGTTGCGGATAGAATTCTTTTTTCTTCAAGTCCAAACGACTTTACTGAGAATACACATTTTAATGTCCAACAGCGTGAATATTGGGCAAAGTGTTTTGCAACAGAAGGCTTTCTAGATGAAGTAAATTATGAACCTAGTTACATTACAAGTTGGGCTGTTTGCTATGTTAAGAGCGACAATTGGCTAAAACAAGTAGAAGATTATGAGCGAAGCCTAAGGATTACAAAAACTGAAATGGTACTTAAGATAGAAGCAAAGAATCAAGAAATAGAGCGTTTATCTACGGAGGGAATTTCTTTGCGCGAAAAGTTTTCAAAAATTGAGGAAGAAAACAATTTTCATTTAGAAGAATTGACAAACGAAAAAAAGCGGTACGTGCAGCTTGAGAACGAGTTGTCGGAACTACAAAAATCTAGAGATAATTTTAGTGGTTTGGTTGTTGCGCTAAGCGCCGAAAGAGGTAACCTTTGTAAAGAACTTGCATTGGCGGAGACCAAGGTTAATAATTCTCAAAAAGAATTAGAAAGAGTAAAAGCAGAACTATCTGTTGTAATTGATGCATATAACGAAATGTCGAATGCATTCTTTTGGAAAATATCAAAGCCAGCAAGAGTGATTTTGGATATGCTAAAGAGATTAAAATTAAAAGAGAAGGGGGAAATAAAAGATGATAAATTTGTTAAAAGAGATAAAGTTACCTGTGGACAAGACGGGAACCTTCTTAAAAAAAAAATAATGACTAAAAGTAGTTATGAGATTCCAGAGAGTACAAAAATAAACGCGAGAGAAAGTGTATCAGACATAGGAGCGCGGCTTAATCTTGTGATCCCATCTATTTTAGTAGAACACACTTTTGGGGGAGTTGCAACGGCAATACGTTTTTTTGAAGAATTGTGCGATGAATATGATTGTGCTTCGAGAATTATAGTGACAGATGCCTTTGTCAAGAACGGAGACCGTAGTTCTTTTCATGACTATACTATTATTGATGCAATGGATGATGTTACTTTGAGGAAACAAATAGTCGAAATGGTGGGACCAGAACGCAAAATGAAATCCATACCAGTTTCGGCAGAAGACATATTTGTTGTAACTGCATGGTGGACGGCATGTTCAATAGCAGATGTGATCCGTTGGCAGGCTGAGAAATATGGAAAAAAAGCCAAGCCACTGATTTATTTGATTCAAGATTATGAGCCAGGTTTTTATCCTTGGTCATCACGTTATATGTTAGCGGAAAGCACCTATAGATTTGAATTTCCTACTTATGCAGTAATAAACTCTAAGTTGCTTTGTGATTTTTTTGATCAAAAGAAATACATATTCGAAAAAAAGTGGTATTTTGAGCCGATGATTAACCCAACCCTTAAAAAGTTTTTGCCTAGAGAAAACGGTGATGTTTCAAAGAAGAAGCAAATTCTCTTTTATGGTAGACCAACTGCGGCTACGAGGAATATGTTTGAATTAATTATCTCCGCTTTAAGTATTTGGTGTGAGAAAGAGCCTAATGCTGCAGAATGGGCAATATTTTCAGCAGGAGAAAAACACGAAAATATTGTTATAGGAAGAGGAGTAGAGATCCAATCACTCGGGAAGTTGAGCATAGAAGATTATGCAAAAGTAATGATTGAATCATATGCTGGGATTTCTTTAATGGCATCACCGCATCCAAGTTATCCTCCACTAGAGATGTCTTCCTTTGGTATGAAGACAATAACAAATTGTTTCGAAAACAAAGATATGGCGAATTTCAATCAAAATATTATCAGTGTAAAGTCATGCGCACCATTGGTAATCGCAAACGAACTGTTAAAAATTACTCAAAGCTACAATGGCAAAGGCTATATTAGCATTGATTCTAATTATATTGCTAAAACAGGAGAATTCGATGAGATTCCTTCAAAATTAGCAACAGTGCTGCGAAGTAATTGAGGAAAGGATATCTCATATGGAGAAAGCAATGAAGAATAAAGAATGTGGAAAGCTAGAGCCTTGCACATTCACAACAAGATTAGGGATTTTTTTAAGTTATGACAAAGATGGAATAATTGATGACTATATCTGTTACATGCTAGAAGACTTGTGTAAAAACTTGACGGAATTGGTCGTTGTTGTAAATGGAGTATTAACTGCAGAAGGGCGACTAAGGTTAGAAAAATATACAAAGAATATTTTCGTGCGAGAAAATAAGGGTTTTGATGCAGGTGCGTGGAAAGACGCAATGATTTCTTACATAGGTTGGAATACATTATCTGTGTACGATGAAATAATTTTGTTAAATGACAGTTTTTATGGTCCGCTTTACCCTTTTAATGTAATGTTTGAGGAAATGAAAACGCACCAAGTTGATTTTTGGGGCATTACTGATCATGCGGAACAAGATGTGCCGATAAACTCTAAGCTATACGATCACATGCCAGCACATATTCAGAGCTACTTTACAGTATTTAGGAAGGAGCTACATAATAGTGAAGTTTTCAAAATATATTGGGAAAACCTGCCTTATTTTGAAAGCCTTTGGGAAACCACGTGTGGCCATGAAGTGGTAGTTACACAATATTTCAAAGATCATGGCTTTTCTTGGGAGGCATATTCAAGCACATTAGATTTAGATGGCACTTATCCTAATAATCAGCCAGTTATTCCTCATTGCTTTGCAGATACTTATGATTTAATTAAATTATACAAGTGCCCTATTATTAAGAGACATTGTTTTGGTTTTGATTATGCAAATCACTTAAATTGGGCGAGTGGCTTACAGCTGAAGAAAAGCATTGACTACATTAGTAAAACTACAAACTACGACGTTTCATTAATTTATAAGAATTTATTGCGTCAATATAATGTTGCAGATTTGTTTTTTAATTTGCACCTTCAATATATATTGCCTAAAAGGTCATTAACAGTTAAACGCGAAATTAAAAGTCGTGCAGTTATGGTTTTTCACATTAGTTATCTAGAGAAAATAGATCTGATAAAACCATATATTTGTGAGCTTCCAGAAAGTGTTGACGTGATTATTACCACAAAACCAAAGAAAAACTGTGCCGAAATATCCGGAATATTTGAACAACTTCTCGGAAATAGGTTGAGGGTTCTTGAAGCAAAAGATCCAGGTAGAGATCTTTCGGCACTTTTAGTGACAGCTTCAGCATATTTGAAGGAATATGACTATATTGGATACTGTCATGATAAGAGATCTCATGAAGGGGAATACATTACTGTCGGAAAGACTTTTCAGGAATTAATTGTAGAAAATATAATAGGTAGTGGTGCATATGTTGAGAACATAATATCGTTTTTAGATGAACATACAGACATCGGGTTGTTATGTCCTCCGCACCCTTGCTTTTCTTACTTCACAGACGGTATACAAAACCTTGGATGGTGCACGGACTTTGATGTTACAAATGCACTGGCAAAGCGCTTAAGACTTAATGCAAATTTATCTGTTGATAAGATGCCTTTGGCACTAGGAACGTCTTTTTGGTGCAGACGTGAAGCATTAGAACCGCTATTTAATTACCCATGGACTTTCGATGATTTTCCGAAGGAGCCGCTTGCTACAGATGGGACTTTAAACCATGCTTTAGAGCGAATTTTCCCTTTTGTTGCACAGCATCAAGGATATTTAACCGCGTGGGTTATGACGGATGAGTATGCTGCGATGGAGATAAGCAATGACCGCTACTTGATGAACAAAAAAAAGCAACAGATGGTGGCATTCCAAGAGATAATGAGTTCTTCAAGTATTAGAGATAAAGAATTGAGTAAAGCATTAGATGAAGCATTAAAGATGAATGCGCTGTTGGTAGCCCAGCCACAGCAAGTCGGGTTAAAAGGTGCGTTAATTAATTACTTCAGAAAGCATACACCAAAACCTTTCAGAAGGACTGCAAGGTTTATGAAAAGATTACTGCGTTGGTAGAAGAAAGGGTATTAAAAATGAAAGTAGTTATTTTGGCAGGTGGATATGGGACGCGTATAATTGAAGAGAGCCAATTCAAGCCAAAGCCAATGATTGAGCTTGGAGGAATGCCAATTTTATGGCATATAATGAAATTATACTCTCATTATGGATATAACGATTTTGTAATATGCGCCGGGTATAAGCAGCATGTGATAAAGGAATATTTTGCAGAGTATTTCTTGCATACTTCTGACATTACATTTGACTTTACGCAAGGCCGCAGCGACATGACTGTGCATCGCAACAACTCGGAACCGTGGAGGGTAACTGTTGTGGATACGGGGCTTGATACTATGACAGGTGGACGTATAAAGCGTATAAAGGAGTATGTAGGAGATGAACCGTTCATGCTCACATATGGAGATGGTGTTTCTGATGTGGACATAGCAGGGCTGGTGGAATTTCACAAGAAGCATGGAAAGATTGTAACAATGTCAGCATATAATGCGGGTCAGCGCTTTGGAATACTAGATATTGCTGACGACGGTCATATAAAAGAGTTTAGGGAAAAAACTCAAGGGGACGGAAACATGGTAAACATAGGGTTTATGGTTTGCCAGCCGGAATTCATCGATTATATAGATGGTGATATGACTGTTTTAGAAAAAGCGCCATTAGAGCAGGTTGCAAAAGAAAATGAGCTGATGGCATATAAACACGAAGGCTTTTGGCAATGCATGGATACTGCTCGCGAAAAAGAAATGTTGGAAAAACTCTGGACAAGCGGAAATGCGCCTTGGAAGGTTTGGTAAAATAATATGTTGAAGTTTTATAAAAGTAAGCGAGTTTTGATAACTGGGCATACGGGTTTTAAAGGCTCTTGGTTAAGCAAAGTATTACTTTTAGCCGGAGCAGAGGTTTCAGGTTATTCACTAAACCCGGAAATAAAGCCAAATCTCTTTGAAATACTTGGGATTAAAAGGGATATAAATTCAATAACGGGCGATGTTCGCGACATTAATTCTATGAGAGAAGCGTTTAAACAAGTAAAGCCCGAAATAGTATTTCATCTAGCTGCGCAGCCAATAGTACGTATAGGCTACCGAGACCCGGTTGCAACATATTCGACAAATGTAATGGGAACTGTGAACTTTTTGGAGTGTTGCCGCAATATAGATAGTGTTCATAGTATATTAAATGTTACAACGGATAAGGTTTATGAAAATAATCGTTGGTGTTGGGGATATCGTGAAACGGATGCTCTGAATGGGTATGATCCTTACGCAAATTCCAAATCATGTTCAGAATTGGTGACAAATAGCTACAGAAACAGTTTTTTTGAAAATGGAGCGGCAGTAAGCACAGCAAGGGCAGGTAATGTAATAGGTGGCGGAGATTTTTCGCCTGATAGAATAATTCCGGATTGCGTCAGGGCAATGCAGTCAGGTGGCGCGATTAAGGTTAGAAATCCCAACTCAATTAGGCCATATCAGCATGTTTTAGAACCGCTTTCGGCCTATTTGTTAATCGCCCAGCGACAGTATGAAAGTCCTGAATTAGCCGGAAGTTATAATGTCGGACCGGAAACAGAAGACTGTGTAACCACGAGAACCCTAGTGGATGCATTTTGTAGCAATTGGGGATCTGAAGCGAAGTGGGAGCAGGTAGGTGAGTCGGGACCACACGAAGATGCCATATTAAAACTCGATTGCTCTCTTATAAAAGACAAAATGTCTTGGCGACCATTATGGGATGTAAACAGGGCTGTAAAGGAAACTGTAGATTGGACTAAAACCTGGTTACAAGGAGAAAATATAACATTGTTTACAGAAAAGCAGATAAAAGAGTATTTGTCGGAGGGAGCTTACTAAGATGTCTAAGTTTGAATTTTGTCCCACAGAGATTCCTGATTTGGTATTAATAAAACCGTTTTTTGTTTCAGATCAACGGGGGTATTTAACAAAAAGCTTTGAAAAATCCCTTTATGAAAAAAATGGTATATTTATAGATGTTCATGAAGAGCTTCGTTCATGCTCTACAAAGGGAACTTTGAGAGGGCTCCATTTTCAGCGAGAGCATAGCCAAGACAAGATAGTTCAGGTTGAAAAAGGAAAGGTTTTTGATGTTGTAGTGGACCTCCGACCGGAATCTGAAACTTTCGGAAGATGGCAAGGCTTTTGTCTGTCTGCGGAGAATCGAAACATGCTATATATTCCCAAGAGATTTGCGCATGGCTTTTTGGTGCTATCTGAGCAAGCGGAAATGCATTATCTGTGTGGCGATATCTATGATCAGAAAAGTGAGACAGGCATTTTGTGGAATGACATTAGTTTATCTATCGAATGGCCGTTAGAACCTGAGCAGGAACCGTTACTTTCACCTAGAGATTTAAGCTTCCCAACATTTAGCGAGTTTTGTGAGATGATTAGGTCGAAATAGGTGAAAGTATGAAAAAGATATTCATCACAGGAATTACAGGATACATTGGCTCCCAACTTGCAAAGTTTTTGACAAACGATAATGCTGTGTATGGGATTGTACGGGAACACATTAATATGCGTTATTTGCAAAGAGATAGTTCTCAGATTTCATTGTTACATTACGATGGGACTTCAGACAGTATAAAAACAGCGCTTGAAATAGCAAAACCGGATATTGTTTTTCACTTAGCAACATACTATACGGGAGCTCGAAGTCCGCAGATAGCGGACATATTGGCAGAGAGCAATATACATTTAGGCATGCAGCTGTTGGAAGCGATGTGCGAAGTTGGGTGTAAAAAGATAGTTTACGCAACTACGGTTACAACACAGCGCGCGGGTAACGGCTATCAGCCATTAAGCTTGTACGCAGCAACAAAGCAAGCTTTTTCGGATATAATTTCCTATTATACAGATGCCGAATTAATGCAAGCGGTAGAATTGGTACTACCGGACACATACGGACCTAATGATGAAAGACCAAAGGTCTTGAACCTAATAAAAAAAGCTGCATTGCGTGGAGAACCAATGTCATTAACAAGTGGCGAACAGTTTTATGATGTAATCTATATCGATGATGTAGTCCGTGGCTTCGCTTCTTTTCTTGATGCACAAGCGTGGCATGAGTCATATAACCATTTCCAATTGACAAGCGGCAAGGAACAAACCCTCCGTGCTGTTGTAGAAACGCTGCTTTGCGAGAATAAATTGGAATGGCAGCCACAGTGGGGTGAGAAACCGGATGCTTTCAGACAAGCTATCGGTGGTGTGCAAATTTTCCCACTTCCGCCAAACTGGAAACCACAAGTTTCTTTAGAAGAGGGCTTAAAGCGCTTTTGGAAAGAATAAATGGAGGACGTATAAATGGATAATAAACATTGCCGCTTTTGCGGAAAAGAATTAAAACACTCGCTTGTTGACTTAGGGTTATCGCCTCTCGCCAATGGTTATTTACACAAGGAAGATTTAGAACGAGGAGAGATGTTCTTCCCCCTTCGTGTTAATGTTTGCGATGAATGCTTTTTGACACAAGCTGAGATTTTTGAGATGCCAGAGAATATATTCAGTGATTATATGTATTTCAGCTCGTTTTCTGAGAGTTGGCTGGAGCACTGCAAAAAATATGTTGATATGATTGCTGAAAGGTTATCATTAAACAAGAAAAGCAGAGTTCTTGAAGTTGCCTGCAATGACGGATATCTGCTACAGTATTTTTTGCCGTATGGTATTCCCGTTAAAGGGGTGGAGCCGGCAGAAAATGTTGCGAAAGAAGCTCGCGCCAAAGGCATTGATGTGGATTGCTGTTTCTTTGGCACAGATACGGCAAAAGAAATGGTTGCTAAGGAGGGAACTTTCGACTTAGTAATAGGAAACAACGTTTTGGCACATGTTCCAGATATTGATGGATTTGTAGGTGGACTTGGGATTGTACTTAGCCCATTAGGAACAATAACCATGGAATTTCCGCACTTGTTGAACTTGATAAATAAGAATCAGTTTGACACAATTTACCACGAACATTTCCACTATCTGTCACTCTTGACAGTGAAACAGATTTTCGCACATCATGGCATGAAAATTTATGACGTTGAACAATTACCGACTCATGGAGGTTCTTTACGCATATATGCTACGCACAAAGAGAACGAGGCCGTACTGGTAAAAGAATCTGTGACAAACACTTTGGAAGAAGAAAAAAGTTTTGGACTTTCAAATATTGAAACATATACTGCGTTTGCGAGAAAGGTTGAAAAGATAAAGATTGATGCCCTCAAGATGTTTGCCGATATAAAACGGCAAGGCAAACACATTGCAGCCTTTGGGGCTGCAGCAAAGGGGAATACCTTCCTTAATTACTGCGGAATAAAAGCGGACATGATTGATTTTGTAGTGGATTCTAATGTTTACAAACAAGGCTTGTTATTGCCTGGTAGTTTGATTCCAATCGTTGGAATAGAGGCACTTCGCGAAAAGAAGCCAGAGTATTTAGTTATTCTGCCGTGGAATTTAAAAGACGAAATATCCGAAGTGGCATCTTTTGTCAGAGAGTGGGGATGCAAGTTTATTACTTGTATTCCAGAGATATTAGAGTTTTAGCTTATGTTTTTGTCAAGAATAAGTTCATCAAAAAATATATGAAAAATCTTTTTAATGCAAATCACCTGTATCCTTTATTAACAGTTTCGCTGCTTATTGTTTTTGCGATGATAGCTTATGATTATCAGCTTTTCCCAGTACAACTTGAGGAAAAGCAATATGATTCGTTACAAGAGCGCTCAGCTTCAAAAGTGATAACGATTGGTGAATTATCAGAAGGTGTAGTAGTAGCCCAAGAGATACCGTATTTTGGTGAAGATGGAATATCGTTGCTATTCGCAACATGGGGAAATCGCTCCAATTCTGGAGAAATAAGGGTTTGTGTTGTAGGAAACGATAGTGGAATTATTTATGTAGAGAAAATTATTCAAGCTAGTAAGATAAAAGATAATAGTTATGTGGATGTTTTTTTCTCATCACCAAGAGAAATAGAAGAGAAAGAACTTGTGGTGTCGATAGAATCAAATAGTGAGCTAGGGAAGGCGGTTACACTATGGGCTTCTGATAATGATACAATACTCGACCATGCATTGTTTATTAATGGTGTCAAACAAAATGGTGATATTGAGATAAGTTATGTTAATAGGAGTATTTCACATGAGGCGAAGACACTACTGTTTTTCTGCATTTATGGAATAGTATTTGCCATTTCTATTAGAGCAACAAAAAAATTGAAGTCGGACCACACTAAGGGAGTAGTGTATTTTCTTTTACTGTTTATTATTTACGTTATGCATTCACCTGAGGATTTGTTTTCAGCATATCTATGGGCAGAGGATGGAACGGTACTTATACAAGGGTCCATTTTTGACGGACTTAATTCAATCTTTATCCCGTGGAATGGCACAATTTGGGTTATCCCAAAAACAGTAGCGTTAGTATGTTACAGAGTTATGTTGGCGCTAAATCATTTAGATTACTTACCACACATACAGGGAATTAGCTTTAAACTGTTGGCTACAGCGAGCGTTTTCTGGTTTACTAGTGATAAATTTGAGTGTGTTTTACGAGAAAAACAACATCGTTTCTTTATCTGCGTAGCCATCATGTTGTTTCTACCAGCAAACTTATATGATATTACGACTTGCGATCTCCCTTTATCATTTGTGACAAATTTCACAGTATTTTTGTTGGGCCTTTATTTAGTCTGTAGTCCAGAGACCAAAAGGATTTCTTTTCTGCAAACCATATTTTTGTCGCTAATGGCTTTATCAACGGCGGCAGCACCGTTTACTTTTGCGGTGGCCGCGTTGGGAACGTTGCGTTGGTTTATCGCAAGGCAAAGAGATAAGAAGTTACTTATAAAAGAAGTCGGAATTGAAGGCGTTAAGTTAAGTATAGTTGCTATTGCGGTGCTAACGCAATTAGTGTGCGTTGCTTCATCTTCAAGGGCTAGTTCCGAACTTGCACTCGTGCACAGATTTTCCTTGAACATGAAGTATTTTGTGTTTTTCCCTTATTGGGAAAGGCTACATACTTGGACTGCATTTTTCCTTGGATTAATTCTTTGGGTAGCGCTAATTCGTTTTGTTAAAGTTCCTAGTAGGATTATTGCGTATTGTGCAGCGTATAGTTTTACCTTCCTCTATTATTGCTCTATGGTAGGCATACCTGACGAATTCTATGGTGATATTATAACCGGAAGATATGTGCTACTTCCTTATATGATTGCCACACTGTTAATAGGTCTGCAGGTAAAAGGCTTTCTGCAAAATCATTGTGTGCATAAAAGTTTAATTTGTGCTTGTCTAGCTGTTGTTTTAATTGGGCTTACGAATACATACTATATTCCAACAATAGGCCTAGGATATGCAGAAACCTATCTGCAAAACATAGGGGCCTTTGCCGAGGATGGTACTGATATAGTAAGCATACCAATAGGACCGTGGGACCCATGGACTTTATCAATCCCAGCAAATATAACCAATGAACAGCCAAAGGGGAAAATGAGTGTTAGCATAGAATCTATTAATGGTTTATTGCCAGAAGAAGGCATATCTGTGTCTGATGCTGTAGCTGTTTGTAACGGACGGATTAAAGTAGAAAACAATCCTACGACTATTGAACATCTATATGTCAAAGCGGGAAACCATTATCTTGCAGCATATTCTTTAGACTGTAATGGTGGCGAATTTTCCATGAGGATACCTTCTGAATATTACAATCAAGGGACTACTGAATTGGAGTTTATAGCAAAAAGTCAAGACGGAAAAGTCTACAAAGGGAATATGCTGCTTGAAGTGCATGAATAAAGAGTTACAGAAGGCTTTTGCCAGGAACTGGTACTCTTGTTACGCTGTTTTATCCATTTTGTGAAGCGCTTTTTAGGATAAGAAAATAAAATCGGCGCACTAGTCAAACCATTTAACTATTAATTTAAGGAGATTTATAAATGACATTTATTAATTGCTCTATTATTATTACAGTTCTCAATGAAACAGATCTGTTTGAGGAAGAAGTACAATTGCTATTTGACACATGCAAAAAAGAGGACTTAAAAGAACTAATAATAGCGGTACACCCTAAATATACAACGTCAGAAAGCATAGAGTGTATCGAACGAATGGGGCGCCTTGCACAAAGCAAAGGAATAGGATACAAAATTGTCAATCAGAAGCTTCCGGGAATGGGTGGTGCAATGCGTGATGCGTTAGAAGTGGCCGAAGGTTCCCATGTAATTATATTGACAGGAGATCAATCAGCTGATCCATCATGCGTAGCACTTTTAATTGAGTACGCAAAGTTAAAACCCAATAGCATTATAAGTGCATCTAGGTATGCAAAAGGAGGAAGAATAGAAGAGGAAGGATACGGCAAACTTAAAATGGCTTGGAACAAGTTGTCTCAAATATATTGTTCTGTTTTATATCAATCAAGGTTAAGTGACTTCACTTTGGCATACAGGATATGTCCAACGGAGTATTACCATGGAATTGTTTGGGAAGAGACTAAACATCCGTTTGCGTTGGAAACGACTTTAAAGTTTTTAAGGGTTGGCATTCCTGTTTACGAAATTCCATGTATCCAAAAAGGAGGCACACAAACATCGACAAAGGAAAAACTGTCATATTTGCCTGTTTCAATTAAGATACGCTTTATGAGAAAGAAAAAATTTGTTAAAAAAGAATATTTTACTACAAAAGGATACACTGAAAGGAGAAAATAAAGATGAAAGTATTAATATTAGGGGCTGGGCCGGCAGGCTTGACATTAGGTAACAGATTAAAAGAAAAAGGAATTGATTCTTTTCAAATAATCGAAAAAGAGAACTGTGCAGGTGGATTGTGCCGTTCGGTTATGGTTGATGGTTATCCCTTTGATATTGGGGGACCGCACTTTGTTGATGATCGAAATCCCCAAATTGTAGATTATTTGTTTAGTTTCATGCCCAAAAGTGAATTTACAAAGTTTGATCGGAGCGGTCAAGTTTTGCTTCCGGATGGGCAACTGGTCGGAAGTCCGATTGAATCATATATTTGGGAACTAAACCGAAACGATCAGGCTGATTATTTGGAGTCTATTAGTAGAGCAGGATGTAATAGGGATGTTCCGATGCCTGAAAAGTTTATTGATTGGATTTACTGGAAATTGGGTGACAAGATTGCAGATAACTATATGCTTCCATATAACTCAAAATTGTTTGGTGAAAATCTGAACGAACTTGGAACGTATTGGTTATATAAATTACCAAATGTATCGTTTCGTGATACACTTATGAGTTGCCTTGAACATCAATTTTACGGCGTTAGACCAGGTGCTTCCCAATATTACTTTTCGCTTGAACATGGTTCGGGAGAATTATGGAACCGTATGGCTAACCGAATAGGTGAGCATATTAGTTACAACAAAGAGATTGATTATCTGAATATGGATTCGCATATAGTGAGAACAAAAGATGGAGAAGAATATCAGGCAGATATTATTATCTCTTCTATCCCTTGGGCTGAGTTTTCGCATATTGATGGAATGCCAAAAGAACTATTTGACAAGATTTCAAAATTAAAGTCTATTAGCTTGGAGCTAAGATATGTGGAGGAGGAGCTAGAGTCGCCCGCTCATTTTGTTTATTGTTCAGATAAAAAACTTCCTTTCCATCGGGCAAATATAAGAAAGAATTTGTTCCCGGGATCACATGGAATGGCGCTTGAAACTAGGAAGGAAAGAGTTGAACTTTACAAAGATAGCTATCAAGCAAAGTATACATATATGAACAAATATGCATACCCTGTTAATACTATTGGAAAACCTGAAATCATGGATGAGCTTATTAAATATGCAAAGGATAAAAGGGTATATGGAGTCGGAAGGTGGGGTGAACACAAACACCATAACTCTGATGTTGTAGTGGAATTGATGCTAAAATTTGCAGATGAAATGTGGCCGGTTTAACACAAAAAACTATGCAAGAGAAATTGGCTAAATGTCATAAATATGGAGACGTTGTGTCATAAACGATTCAGATATTGCTACGGTACTACGCTACATACAGTGTTTGTGCAGTAGAGCGTAAATTCACAGTATCTGAATGTACCCGACACAATATTAAAATGAAAGGAATAGATGATTTATTGCTTCGCATATATTATCTAAAAGAAGGATGACGCTAAATAAAGACTCAAGAATTTACGTAGCTGGCCACACGGGGCTTTTTGGTTCCGCATTAGTTAGGAGGCTAGAAAAACATGGATTTACAAATCTTCTAACCGTGCCGCATGACGAGTTGGATTTGACTGACGAGGACGCAACGAAAGCTTTTTTTAGAGAAGAAAGCCCAGAATATGTCTATGTCGCAGCTGCAAAAGTTGGCGGAATAAAAGCAAACAATGAGTATATGTTAGATTTCTGCATGGAAAATATGCTTATCACTTGTAATGTCTTAAAATCGGCCCATGAAACTAACGTTAAGAAGCTCCTATATCTTGGATCATCATGTATTTACCCTAGAGAATCTAGCCAACCGGTTAAAGAGGAATACATTCTTACAGGAATACCCGAACCGACAAATGAAGGATATGCCATTGCAAAAATTGCCGGAATAAGGATGTGCGATTACTATAAAAAGCAATATGGAGATAGCTTTATAAGTTGTATCCCAGCAAATGTATATGGCCCAAATGACGATTTGAATGAAGATAGTAGTCATGTAATACCCGCTTTGCTTCAAAGATTTATAAAAGCTAAACGAGAAGGACTTTCATTCGTTGAAATTTGGGGTACAGGGAAGGCAGAAAGAGAGTTTCTATATATCGATGATGCAGCAGAGGCGTGTATTCTCTTGATGAATAAATACGATGGTCCGGGAACTATTAATATAGGAACGGGAAAAACGACATCAATTAGAGAGTTGGCGGAAAAGATTCGCAAAGTAGTTGGATATACCGGTGAAATAAAATACGATATAACAAAACCGGACGGAATGCCGCGCAGATTATTAGATAGCGATAGAATGTTTTCGCTTGGATGGCATCCGACAATAGAGTTAGAAGAAGGATTAAAAATTGAATATGATTGGATTTTAGAAAAGGAGAGATAATCACATGATTAATATACCTCTAATGAGTAACAACATATCTGAGGATGATATCAAAACTTTAATAGATTTCCTAAAAACGTCAGACCGGTTTACTAATGGCCCTAAAGTGGTAGAGTTCGAAAGAGAATGGAGCAACTGGCTTGGAGTGAAGCATAGTCTTATGGTTAACTCAGGGGCTTCGGCGAACTTTATTACAATGGCGGTTCTCAGGGATTTATATGGCGAAGGCGAAATAATAGTACCGCCAATTGCGTGGAGCAGTGATATTTCCTCTGTGTTTCTAGCTGGACATAAACCCGTTTTCGTAGATGTTGATCTGAAGAATCTCGCTATGAAGGAAGATGATATTGTATCGCACATAACACCAAAGACCCGGGCTGTATTTTTAACGCATGTGCTAGGATTTAATGGAATATCGGAATCTTTGCGTGACGAGTTAGCGAAAAGAAATATTTTGCTAATAGAGGATGTATGTGAATCTCATGGAGCGATGCTTAATGGCAAAAAATGCGGAAGCTTAGGCCTTGCTTCAAACTTTTCTTTCTACTATGCACACCACATGAGCACAATAGAGGGTGGCGCTATTTGCACAAACGATGACGAGTTTTATCAGTATTGCCGGCTTTACCGTAGCCATGGAATGATTCGTGAGAGCACAGATGAATCTTTTAAAGAAAAGGTGTGTACAGAATATCCGGAACTTAGACCCGAGTTTTTATTCCTCGTTCCAGGGTTTAACATGAGAAGCACGGAACTTAATGCTGTTATAGGGTTGAATCAACTTAAGCGTCTGGATGGAAGGAATAAAAGAAGGGTCGAGAATTTTAGATTATTTGTAGAGAACCTTAATCCCGAAAAATTCTTCGCAGATTTTGACTTAGAAGGCGCGGTTAATTATGCTTTCGTTATTTTACTTAAAACCCCTGATGATGAGAAGTTTAAGCGTTTAACAGAGATACTACGGAAAGAAAATGTTGAGTTTAGAAGAGGAACAGCCGGCGGTGGAAATCTTGCGAGACAGCCGTTTGTACGCAAGAGAATGCCTGATTTTGATCCTTCGACATTAATCAATGCGGACTATATACATAAATATGGCTTATATACAGGAAATTATCCTGAGCTCGAGAAGGATAAGATTCTCAAATTATGCGATGCAATAAATGCAATTTAAAAAAGATAGACATATGGAGAAACGATATGAGAAAGAAAGCATTAATTACGGGAATAACAGGGATGGTTGGTTCACATCTGGCTGACTACCTGCTTGAGAATACGGATTGGGATATATATGGCGTATGTCGTTGGCGTAGTCCACTTGATAATGTAACACATTTGCTAGAAAGAGTTAACAAAAAAGATAGAGTGTTTTTTGAGTATGCTGATTTGAATGATGAAATCTCCTTAATGACAGCTATAAACAAGATAAAGCCGGATTATGTTTTTCATCTCGCGGCGCAGAGTTACCCGTTAACTAGTTTCACAGCGCCTATTGATACCTTAAATACAAATGTTTTAGGCACCTGCCGTTTGTTAGAAGTAATTCGTGCTAACATGGAAGCGGATAGTAGCTATAAGCCAATCATACATGTATGTGCTTCTTCTGAAGTTTTTGGAAAGATTCCGGTCGAAAAGAAGCCGGATACGGGGATTCATGAAGAATGCCCATTCCATCCTGCATCACCGTACGCAATTTCTAAAGTTGGGACAGATTTGTTGGGCAGATACTATGCAGAAGCATATGGGATGACTGTAATGACAACTCGTATGTTTACACATACAGGGCCACGGCGTGGTGATGTATTCCATGAATCCACTTTTGCGAAGCAGATTGCGATGATTGAGGCAGGGTTAATTGAGCCAAAGGTTATGGTAGGCAATTTAAAATCATTGCGAACATATGCTGATGTTCGGGATGCGGTGCGTGCATACTATATGCTTGTTACAGTAAATCCTATTGCCGGAGAATATTATAATATTGGTGGCGCATACACTTGTGAGGTAGGGGATACGCTAAACACCCTTATTTCATACTCGCCTATGAAGGATAAGATTGAAATTGTAATCGATCCGGAGCGACTTCGCCCTATTGATGCAGATTTACAAATCCCTGATTGCCGTAAGTTTAAATCCCATACTGGATGGGAACCTGAAATCCCATTTGAAAAGACCATGCGAGATTTGTTAGGGTATTGGCGTGAACGTGTTAAAAAAGGTGAGCATTTTCTAACAAGATAAGTGAAAGAGAGATAAGTATAAATGATTATTGCACAAGTACCATTCAGGATGTCTTTTTTTGGAGGAGGAACAGATTTTCCTGCGTTTTACAACGAACATGGTGGAAAGGTTATTTCCACAAGTATAGATAAATATTGTTATGTTAGTGTAAAACACCTGCCGCCATTCTTCGAATATTGCAACGATATTAAATATTCAAAAATTGAACGAACAGATAAAGTTGCTGAGATTGAACATCCGCTTATCAGAGAAGCTATGAAATATCTCGATATGTATGATCTGATTATCAATTACGATGCTGACCTGCCTGCGCGCTCCGGATTGGGAACAAGTAGCTCTTTTGCAGTAGCATTGCTTTTGGCTTTCCATACACTAAAAGGAAAATATGTGGATAAAAGACGCCTTGCAGAAGAGGCTATTTATTTGGAAAGAGAGCTATGTAAAGAAATTGGGGGGGTGCAAGACCAGATAGCAGTTGCCTTTGGCGGAATGAACAAAATTGTTTTTTCAGATAATAATTTCGAAATCAGCCCGATTGTAATTTCACCAAAGCGCAAAGAACAGTTAAATAATAATTTGATGATGTTTTTCACTGGTTTTTCGCGGTTTTCATCTAACATCCAAATCGGACACGAAAAGGCCCTGAAAACTAAAGAAAAAGAATTATTGGAGATTCTTTCACTGGTTGATAAAGCGGAGGAAATCCTCACACAGGGTGACATTAATGAATTTGGTGAATTACTAGACTACACTTGGCAATTAAAAAGGGGCATTAACAAAGCAGTTACGACAGAAACCATTGACGAATTTTATGATAAAGCGAAAAAAGCCGGTGCGATAGGAGGTAAGCTGCTTGGCGCAGGTGGAGGAGGCTTTTTTGTGTTTTATGTTCCGCAGGAAAAACAGGAGAGTGTGCGCAAGGCATTGCCTAACTTAAAAGAGATTCCATTCCGCTTTGAGACCGGCGGAGCTCGCATATTGTACTATGCAGCAGAGGAATATAATATACCGACGAAAGAAGAGACAACGAATGGTTAATATGAACGAAAATAAGAAGCAAAGTATAGGGATTACCTTGATGCTTTGTTGTGCAATGTTTATGTGCTTCGGACAGTTTGTATGGAAGTATTATGGCGGACCGATTTCTTTGCTGGCGGGATTTGTAATATATGGTATCGGTGCAATGATGATGTTAGCGGCATATAGATTCGGTCGCCTTTCAGTGTTACAACCGATTAACAGCATTAGTTATGTTTTTGCTGCATTAGTTGGAGCATTGGTTTTTGATGAAGCAGTTAATGGGATACGCATCTTTGGCATTGTCGTTATTATTGTAGGCATAGTATTACTTGCAGGCGGAGAGGAGAAACGTATAGAATGACAGTACAGTTTATTCCTCTTATATCAATCGTCGGGATGGGTGTGTTAGCCTCGCTCGGCAGCTACTTCCTAAAGAAAACTGCAATGGGTGGAATTTCGCCAAAAAAGCTTTTGGTGTGCCGCTATCTTTATATTGGCGGGTTCTTGTATGTGGCGTCAGCGCTTTTGAACTACTATTTACTTAAAATATATCCATTTTCTTTAGTGGTTCCGCTCGGAGCATTAACATATATCTGGACGCAGATTATTTCTAAAACCCTCTTAAATGAACCTAGTAGTCCTCGTAAAATTGCGGGGATAGGGTTGATATTGATTGGGGTTACTATTGTGGCGCAGAGTTATTAATTATAATTACAAAGACTATAGGGTTTCGTTTACAGGGACACTTGCATTATGAACACCAATGATTTAAACAAATACATAAAGAATTATATCGAGAATGATAAAACAAACCGAGCAATAATGCTTACCGGAGCGTGGGGTGTAGGGAAAAGTTTCTACATTAAGGATACACTTATCCCATTCTTAGAGTCCAAGGATGGAGGTAATCATAAAAGCATTGTGGTTTCGTTGTATGGTTTAGAGGACATTTCGGAAATTAGCAAAGCTGTATATTTGGGTGCACAGTTTGACAAATTGAGTGAAGCATCAGAGGACCATTCGCTTGCCGCATTCGGTGTAAAGACAATCATTAAAGGACTAATAAGTCATATCGGAGTCGATTCTGATGTAATGGAAAGAGATTTGCAGAAGCTTTACGAATCTGTTGATTTAACCGGAAAGCTGCTAATCTTTGAGGATATAGAACGATCAGAAATTGGTATTCTAAAGATTTTGGGCTATGTTAACAGTCTAGTTGATCAAGATGGCGTTAAAGTCCTCCTTGTTGCAAACGAGGATGAGATAATATCTTTTGATTGTGTGGAAGAAAACGAGCCTTTAGAAAGCGGAGACTATGGATTTGTTTGGGATGAAAATCAGGTAAAGAAATATACGGAAGATACAATCAAGTATAAAAGAATAAAAGAAAAGGCCGTAGGCGATACTATAGTTTTTACGGCCGACTTAAAGTCGGCAATAGTAGGGATTATCCAAATCTTTGTTAACACTCCAAAGCTATTGGAGTTGGCTGATGACGAATGTTTAGAAACTGTCCTTGAAATTATGTCAAAGGAAGGCAGCTCGAATCTGAGAGCGATATTGTTTGCCTGCCAAAAGACTTCAGATATATTTGAACGTATAGGCAATAGCGTCGATACCACGAGAGAGTTTGAGAAAGCTATTTTCTATGGCATTGTTAGTCTTTCGTTGAGACTAAACCGCGATTCTCAGTTCAGGTTTACCGGTGGCGAGAAACAGGCTATAGAACAAGCTGAGACGGGCTATCCATGTTTTCGGTTTTGCTATGATTACATAATGGAACAGGATTTCGATATTGAGAATGTCAAAGCAGCAAAAGAAGCTTTTGAGGACTATAGGCTCTATATTGCAGATGGTAACTCTTCAGATTCGGATTTGAAAGTGCTTTACAACTATCACCTTTACACTGAAGCAGAGGTAGCGCAAGCGCTTTCTAACATTACTAAACGCTTACGTAATGCGGATAGTATACCATTTTCTGCTTATGGTGGCATTGCAAACAGACTGGTCGCAACGAAGCATAATCTAGGTCTTGAGATAGAAGAAGCAAAGAATCTTTTGATAGAAAATGTCAAAGGAAGAGGGAATAAACTAGACGAAGGTATTCTGTTCTGGCTTTTCGATGGCGAATTTGAATCTAATGCGAGTAAAGAATTTTCCGAATTGAAGACGAAAATGGTGAACGCCTTGTCTGAAGGCGTTGAGCTTATTCCAGGGTTTAAATATCTGCCGGAACAAGCGGATTTTTTCAAAGAAAGTGTAATGGACAAGCGAGGGACATTTTATGCAAAGAATGGGTTCTTAAAGTATTTGGATATTACTCGCTTGGCGGATATGTTCTTCAATTCGAGCCCATCGCAAATGCAAGAAGTAAGAGAGGCTTTTAATCATGTTTATGGCGTAGGCAATGCTAATGACTTTTTTAAAGATGATTTGCCGGAACTTGAAACCATGCGAGAAAGTATAGAACAGGGCAAAGGGGAAAGATGCTTAGATAAAGTTCAACTACTGCATTGCGAATGGTTTATTTCTAACTTAAGCAATTACATGGAGAAGCTTTACCGAGAGTGCGAAGTATAATGTAAAGCTAGTTATAGGATCTAAGGAAAAGTAGGCGTGAAAAAGGAGAAAAATAAATGTCAAGGAAAACGGTTCAGGCTATAAAGTGTGTTCAGAATAACACCATGTTTTTTGTGGCGGTGTTGAACAGTAGCATACTCAAAGAAATGTGCTTTGTGTCAAGGAAAAAAGAAGAGCCGCTAAAAGGCTTTCAAAGGTTGCTTAACAAGAAGCGTGCAAAAGATATCGCAAACTATCTAGATTCGGCAAATGGCGTAATTCCAGCGGGCCTTATTTTAAGTGCACAAACTAATACCAATGTTAGATATGAGGAAAAGACAGGTAAGTTATCTTTTGAAGTCGCAAAAGATAGTTTACTTGTAATCGATGGGCAACATAGATTATTTGGGCTATTGGAGAGCAAAAATGATTATGAAATACCCGTGTCAATATTTGTAGATTTAAATACGCGAGATGAAGTAAAGCTTTTTATTGATATTAACACTACGCAGAAAGGGGTCCCTACTGCACTGATTTTGGATATAAAAGGCCAAGCAGGAACCGAGACCAAAATAGAGGAGCGGCAGCGGTATTTGTTTGATAAGTTGAACAAAGAGTCCGTACTTGCAGGATATTTGCTTCCAAATGAGAGCAAGTCAGGGAAAATTTCTCGTACAGTTTTTAATGCGTCAACTCAAGCAGTGTTTGAGGGGGGGCCTTTGGCAGACTTTGGAGATGATGTGATTTATAAGACAATGTGCAATTACTATGAAGCGGTGGACACATTGTTTAGGCAGACTGGGAATCTTAGCGCTAGGTTAAATAAAACCATATTGTTTAAGGCGGTTATGGCTATTTTCAATGATGTCTGCGAAAAATGCTTAATAAAGTATAAAAATGTTAAGGTAGAATCGTTTATGGATTATTTGTATCCTATTCAACAACTAAATTTTGAAGAATATACAGGGACAAATAATGCAACGTTGAATAGAATTATTTTGGATCTAAGGAATCTTTTGAAGGAAAAAGTCGAAATAGAAGAGGATATGTTTTAATGCTTGTATATGACAAAGCGTATATGGATTTTAGAAACAAATATGTAGTACCGCTCGCTACTTATTCGGTGGCATATAAAAGCTTGCGGTATGTAAATGTTAAACAGGCTATTAGAAGAAAGAGCCTCTCAATAGAGACTGCGACTGACAAAGGTTTCGTTTTTCATTTCAACCAGGAAGACTTGTATAAAGCAATTTTGGGAGAAATAGAGCTATTCTATATACGAAAACATATACATCAAAGAGATAGCGTTTTTTGTGCTGGAGATGGAATATCAGCAAACTGGAATATCGTAACAAATTACTATAATGCGTTTTTTTCGGCTTCGTTAATGCTTAGACTATGTCATAGAGGGAATATGTACTTGGAAAATGAGTTGAAGAAGGAAATAGAAATCTTAATTTCGGACAATATAGGAGAACCGGTAAGACTTGATTCTAAACTGGTATATGAAATTTGTGAGCAGATGGGACAACCCGCATTAAAAATAAAGGAGACGAAATATGCAACACATGAATTAGTTTGGATAAAAATGAACGAACTAGTAGATGAAATGTTGAAGCAATCAAGGGAAAATTCGGAGGAGTATTTGGTGCTACTAGGGATAAAGCAGATAAGTAGTCGACTTGGCGTGACCTTTCCGTCACAGTTAAGGAATCGAGTAAATTATCAACCGCTGTATGGTTTAGAGTACCTTGACAAGAAAATATTTCAGCTAAATAAAAAGGTTTCATGGGTCGAGTATCTGTTAAATTATTCCGATACGGATGATGAAAACCAAGTCGCTTGTTATATGTATGCATACAATAAGTATATTGAAAACTTCTGCTATAATTTTATTGCAGAGTATTATGAGCTTAAAGGAAATGAAAACGGCATACTCAAAAAAATAAACACTAGCCTAAATGAACGTAATTCTATGTGGGGGAAAAAATTTGTGTTTTAAGTCTGATAGGTGGTGTGGAATGGTGCTAAGCTAAGCCTTTTGTATGAATTGTCAATCTGAAATTGATTTGTGATGATTTGACCGTGAGCCACCTTATGATTGGCTCGAATGAGAGCGTGGAAAAGTGAAAACTGCTTGTCAGCAGTTGCTATAATAGTATTGAAGATGTAGTTATCGATTAGAAAAAAGTGGTGCAACCATGTCAACTATTCCTCAAATTCGAATTGAGAGCAAAAGCTTGTAGAAGACTTCTTTCGTCTGCAATGCAACAGCTCGAGGATGCTCTGCTTTTCAGATTCTGTAGGCTTTAAGAGTAACCATTCGTCTAAAATTAAAACTTGCGGACCGGTGTATTTCTTGAGGGCCTTAAGAAAGTATTGAATATTACGGTGTTTTCACACCGTAATATTCAAGAAGCTATAAAAAGGAGGACGGAAGCGTGTTTGTTTCAGAGTATCTTGGCCTAAATAGTAGGCAATTTGATGTTTTTGTCGATCTTGGGGTTTTCGACGCGTCTTTGGATAAGGATTCACATTTTTTTATTAATGTGATCCGGTTGAAAAAAACAGAAATACCTGAGTTTGCTGCTGCTTACAAGCACTTAAATAAGCATTTTAGTGATTTAGCAACGCTACTTAATGTAGCGGATGTGCCATCTGAAAAAGATAAGATGTATCGTGCGGCGAAAAAAGCATCTCAATTTCATGAGGTGAACGGGATTAATCTTGGCTTTGCAAAATCCCAACATGGTGCCGGATGGGGTGAAGCATTGATAGAGCAGTTTCTGCAAGACGCATATGAGATAGTAAAAAAAGGTTCTATGCAACCAGAGTTGTTCCACCTAGTGGGAATTTTTGAAGATAATGTTGGCGGGGATCGTGTCAGCGATATGATAGCGACTATAATCGAACCAGAGATTAAGAAGTATACTCTTAGGATTATGGGAGAGCTTGGCTTGAGTAGGGAGAATTGTTCGCATTTAGTATTTCGCGAAGACGGGCTGATACAAAATCCTTTTAAGAAAGCGCCTATATTGCTTTTACCAATGGAAATACTGCATAAACTTCCTATAGCGAAAAATTGGGATGACGTTGATACGGCAGCCTTCGAGAATAATATTATTCGCCAAGAAATAAATATTGAAATTGGAACAGAATGGGAGAAATGGGCTGCCGCAGATAAAAAACGTTACTTCCTTCAAAATATATTTATGAATCCAGAAGCATGTGAAAGAGTCATTGCAGGATATAAAAAGGAAGACCTTACGGCTTTAGATTTTAGCGAGGACGCAGATTACATTGCCGAATTGTTATTAAAGAAAACTAAATTAGCGGTTGACTTTAGCGCAAAGGAATCTAGTCCATCAAGTTTCGACGCCGCAATGCATGTGATAGGTATACTTAAGGATTGGGTAGAAAATAATCGTGGATGGGCTGAAATACAAAATGTATCAACCCAAACACGTGAGAAAGCGGTTCAAAAATATATGCATCTTGGAGCAAAAGATTATGTGAAAACTAATAATATAGATATATCATTCGAGCCAAACGAGGGTAGAGGCCCTGTAGACATAAAACTAAGTAGAGGCAATGACAAGACCTTAGTGGAAATTAAGTTATCCTCGAACAGCCAATATCTACATGGTTATGAGACCCAACTAAAGGAATATGGCGCAGCGGAGCAGACGGAAAATCTTATATACGTACTTTTAGATGTAGGGAATCCAGAGCGTGTTAAAAAAATTACGGAAATCCACAATAATAATTTGGAGAAAGGAATAGAATGCCCTGAACTTGTGATAATCGATGCGAAAGCGAGAAACGCTGCAAGTACGTTTGAACTGCCGGAAAAGGCTGAAAGCACAGATTGTTGATTGTGGTGGAATTAGAATTTATATTGGTAGGAACGATTTTTTTAGATATAATTATGAATGTCA